>ENA-ORPD01002026-ORPD01002026.1-human-gut-metagenome-genome-assembly--contig:-NODE-2026-length-13074-cov-2.868807_pt1 | contig 13074 bp, 12 predicted proteins | sample MGYA00242143_ERZ509076 | MGnify/ENA primary metagenome ERZ509076 (study PRJEB26280, sample SAMEA2338706) | human gut metagenome | biome: human gut; feature: human-associated habitat; material: faeces... | reverse complement strand
AGATGTTGATTCTACTGCTAAAAGTACACTTATTAATTCTCCTTTTCCATTAGTTATTATGGAAACAGATGGAAACATTATTTGGAAAAGTTCTAAATTTGTAGATGAATTTTATGAAATTGACATTAACAATTATTTGGACGAGATTATAAAAGAAGTAAAGCAAGAAATAGAAAATAGTGAAAAGACAAAGGGCAGACAAATTTTAAAACATATGAAAATTGGAAAAAGAACTTATAAAATACTTGGACAATATGTTAATAGTAAGAAAGATACTTATATGATGACCTTGTATTTTATAGATAATACAGAAATGATAGAACTATTAAATAAGTATAATAATTCTCAAACTTGTATAGGAATTGTTATGGTGGATAATTACGAAGAAACAATGCAAAGAATTCCAGCAGAAGAAAGACCACAAGCAGTAGCTACTTTAGAAAAAACACTTTATGACTGGGCAGGTTTAACAGGTGGGTTAATGGTAAAGGCAGAAAGAGATACATTTGTTTACATTTTTGATCAAGAATATTTAAGTCAAATTGAAAGTAGCAAATTTAGTATACTAGATACAGTAAAAGAATTAAAAATTCCTTCAAAGCAACAGTTAACAGTAAGTATTGCTATATCAAATGAAGGAAATACTAACTACCAAAAATATAAATCAGCATTGTCTGCAATGGATATTGCATTAGGACGTGGAGGAGACCAAGCAGTTATTAGAGAAAATGAAAAATATAGTTTTTTTGGTGGTAGAACACAGGAGTTGGAAAAAAGGACAAAGGTAAAAGCAAGAATTATTGCACAGGCATTAACAGAGCTAATTACAGCATCATCAAATGTAATGATTATGGGACATACAAATGGGGATATTGACTCAATGGGGTCAAGTTTAGGAATGTACCGTTTGGCGAAAACTTTAGGAAAAGAAGTCAACATTGCATACGAAACACAAAGTCAAGCGTTAGAAAGTTTTTTAACAACATTACAAGAAAAGGAAGAATATTCAGAAGTAATAATAGGTAAACAAGAAGCAATAACAAAAATGACGAAAGATACTTTATTGATTGTAGTTGATACACACAAAAAGAATTATGTAGAAATACCAGAATTATTAAATATGACAGAAAAAATAGCCGTTGTTGACCATCATAGAAAAAGTACAGAATTTATTGAAAATGTTATTCTTACTTTTCACGAAGTATATGCATCTTCAACAGCAGAGCTTGTGACAGAAATACTACAATATGCAGATGAATCTATAGAACTAAAAGAAATAGAAATAGAAGGCTTATATGCAGGTATTATGATAGATACCAAAAATTTTACATTTAAGACTGGAGTAAGAACTTTTGAGGCAGCAGCTTATTTAAGAAAATGTGGAGTAGATATTATTAAAGTAAAAAAATGGTTTCAAAGTGATTTGGAAACTTACCATACAATTTCAGAAATTATTAGTAAAGCAGAAATTGTAAATGATACTATTGGAATAGCAATTTATCAAACAAAATCTAAAGATGCTAATTTGGTATGTGCAAAAGCGGCAGACGAATTATTAACAATTAGTAATATAACAGCTTCTTTTGTACTAGGAGATTTAGGGGATAAAATATGTATTTCTGGTCGTTCAATGGGCGATGTTAATGTTCAAGTTATTTTAGAGAAATTAGGAGGCGGAGGACATATTACTTTAGCTGGTGCACAAATAGAAGGATTAACATTAGAAGAAGCAAAACAAGAATTAATCATTAGAATTAATGAGTATTTTTCAGAAATTGGATAATAAAGAAGGAGGGTTTTATGAAGGTTATATTGAGTGCAGATATAAAAGGCGTAGGAAAAAAAGATGAAATTATTAATGCAAATGATGGGTATGCTAGAAATTTTTTATTTCCTAAAAACTTGGCAGTAGAAGCAAATAACGAAAATTTAGCAAAATTAAAAGCTAAAAAAAATAGTCAAAACTTTAAAAAGGCAGAAGAAAAAGCAACAGCAGAAAAAATAGCCCAAAAACTAAAAGGAATTACATTAGTTCTAAAAGTAAAAGCAGGAGAAAATGGAAAAGTATTTGGTGGAGTTACAGCCAAAGAAATAGCTGAAAAATTAAACAAAGAATATAACATATCAATAGATAAAAAGAAAATTAATTTAGAAGAAACAATTAAAACATTAGGAAGATTTTCAGTAGAAATAAAATTATATGAAAGCATTGTAGCTAAATTATCTATTATAGTAGAAAATGGATAAATGAGCAAATAAATAAAAAGATGGTTAGGAATGTATATTACCTGTATATGATTACTTGAGAATAAGAGGAGAAAAAGTAATGGAAGTAGGAAAAGTACCACCACATGATATAGAAGCAGAACAAGCTGTAATAGGGAGCATGTTAACAGATAAAGATGCGGTTATTTCTGCTGTGGAAAAATTAAAACCAGAAGATTTTTATAGAGAAGATAATAAAGCAATTTATGAAGCAATTTTATCTTTATATTCTAAAGCAGAACCGATTGATATTATTACAGTAAAGGATGAATTAATTGGAAATGGAAAGTTTGAGACAGTTGGAGGCTTAGAATATTTAGCAATGCTTCCAGATAAAGTTCCACTTACTACAAATATAGATCAATATATTAAAATTGTGGAAGAAAAATCTATTCTAAGGAATTTAATTAAAGCCTCAACAGATATTATCAATTTAGGCTATGGGCAAACAGAAGAGACGGATGCTATTATAGATATTGCAGAAAAGAAAATATTTGACATTATGCAAAGAAAAAATCAAAAGGGTTATAGTCAAATTAAGGATATCTTAATTGAAACATTTGCAGAAATAGAAAAACTATATAATCAAAAAGGGTATGTTACAGGAGTTCCTACAGGATTTGTGGATTTGGACCAAATTACAGCAGGACTTCACAAATCAGATCTTGTTTTGGTTGCTGCACGTCCTGCTATGGGTAAATCTGCTTTTGCATTAAATATTGCTACTTATGCTGCTATTAAAGCAAATACACCAACTGTTATTTTTAGCTTGGAAATGTCCAAAGAACAGTTAGTAAACAGAATTTTATGTTGTGAAGCAATGGTAGATAGCAATAAAGTAAGAACAGGGAAAATAGAAGAAGCAGATTGGATAAAGCTAGCAACAGCTTTAGGACCTTTATCAGAAGCACCAATTTACATTGATGATACACCAGGAATTTCTATTATGGAAATTAGAGCAAAATGTAGAAAACTAAAGTTAGAGAAGAATATAGGATTAATTGTTATTGACTATTTGCAATTAATTCAAGGAACTGGAAAAAAAGGTGCAAGCCGTGAACAAGAAATATCAGAAATTAGTAGATCCTTAAAAATATTGGCAAAAGAATTAGATGTACCAGTAATTGCTTTATCACAATTATCAAGAGCGGCAGAACAAAGACAAGATCATAGACCAATGCTATCAGATTTAAGAGAGTCTGGAGCAATTGAGCAAGACGCTGATATTGTTATGTTTTTATATAGAGATGATTACTATAATCAGGATACAGAAAAGAAAAACATTGCAGAAGTTATTCTTGCAAAACATAGAGCAGGTTCAACAGGAACAGTAGAACTGTTGTGGCTAGGAAATTATACAAAATTTGTTAATATTGAAAAATATAGAGGGTAATTAAGATTTTTACCTAAATAAGCTTTAAAAAACAAGAAAGGAAACGAATGTTAGAACAAAAAGTGCTAGAAATAGTAACAAAATATCAATTAATAGAATCTGGTGATAAGCTTGTATTAGGAGTTTCTCGGAGGACCAGATTCTATTGCTATGTTAGATGTGCTACGAAAATTAAGAGAACAACTTCATTTTGACATAGTAGTTGCTCATATTAATCATATGATAAGAGCAAATGCAATATTAGATGAAGAATATGTAAGACAATATTGTAAAAAATATAAAATTCCATTTTATTTTAAAAGAGTAGATGTGCAAAAACAAGCAATAATGGAAAAAAAAGGGACAGAAGAAATGGGTAGAACAGTAAGATACACTTTTTTTGCAGAAGTAATGAAAGAAACACAGGCAAATAAAATTGCAACAGCTCACAATAAAAATGATAATGCAGAAACTATAATAATGAATATTTTAAGGGGGACTAGTGTTTCTGGATTAAAAGGAATTGAAAGAAAAAGAGACTACTTTATACGACCATTCATTGATATACAAAGAGAAGAAATTGAAAAATATTGTACGGAGCAAAATTTACAACCAAGAAAAGATGAATCAAATGATGAAAATATTTATACAAGGAACAAAATAAGAAACAGAGTGATACCTTATATTCAGAAAGAATTTAACCCCAATATTATTGAAGCATTAAGTCGCTTATCTAAGTTGGCTTTACAAGAAGACAACTATATAACAAAACAAGTAGAACAAGCATATCAAGAAATTTTAGAACAAAAAAGTGAGCAAGAAATAGTGCTAAACTTAAATAAATTTAATAAAATGGAATTAGTCATAAAAAGTAGGGTAATACTATATACAATTCAAAAACTATTAGGAACAACAAAACAAATAGAAAAAATACATATAGAAGATATTATAAAACTTTGTAATCATAATATAGGAAATAAGTATTTAATACCAAACAAAAAAATAAAAATTTTAGTCAAAAACAAAAAAATATTCTTTTGTAAGACCTTACCATAAGTATCCGTAGGAAAACATACTAATAGTAAGGATTAGACATAAAAATGTCATATAAAAGTTATTGCAAATTGAAAAAAATTATGTTATAGTTCATAACAAATAAGCAATATGAAATACAGGAATTGCCTTAGTCTTTTAATATCATTTTAAAAATATATGTTGATATTAAACAATAATATAGGAGGAAAACGTTTTGAAAAGTAGTTTAAAAACTTTAGCTATGTGGTTAATTATAGGAATAATATTTATTGTTGTAGTAACAAGCATTATTGATAGTTCTAACAATGATATGAGTTATTCAGAATTAATTACTAAAATTGAAAATGGGGAAATAAAAGAAATTGAAATTCAAGCAAATGGAAAAGAAGCTTATGTTACAACAAAAGCAAATAGTGCACAAAAAAAGGTAAATATACCAAATCAAGAAAGCTTTATGAATTATATTCAAGATAATTTAGCAGCAGGAGAAATTGTTCTAAATGAGAAATCCGAGTCAATATTCATTACTATTTTAAGCTTGCTATCTCCATTTGGTATTGTAATTGTACTATTTGTATTTTGGTTTTTATTAATGAGCCAAGGACAAAATGGCGGAAATAAAACAATGTCTTTTGGAAAAAGTAAAGCAAGACTAATGACACCAGCAGATAAAAACAAAATTACTTTTGAAGATGTAGCGGGTGTAGATGAGGAAAAAGAAGAACTAGAAGAAATTGTAGAATTTTTAAAATCACCTAAAAAATTTACAGATATGGGAGCAAGAATTCCAAAAGGAGTATTGTTAGTAGGACATCCGGGAACTGGTAAAACACTATTAGCAAAAGCTGTTGCAGGAGAAGCTGGTGTTCCATTCTTTATTATTAGTGGTTCAGACTTTGTAGAAATGTTTGTAGGTGTTGGAGCATCACGTGTAAGAGATTTATTTGAGCAAGCAAAGAAAAATGCACCATGTATTATTTTTATTGATGAAATTGATGCAGTAGGGCGTCAAAGAGGTGCTGGCTTAGGTGGAGGGCATGACGAAAGAGAACAAACATTAAACCAATTGCTAGTTGAAATGGATGGATTTGGAACAAATGAGGGTGTTATTGTATTAGCTGCAACCAATAGACCAGATGTATTAGATAAAGCCTTATTAAGACCGGGTAGATTTGACAGACAAATTATAGTACCATCACCAGATGTAAGAGCAAGAGAACAAATATTAGAAGTACATGCTAGAAAGAAAAAATTAGCTGATGATGTAGAATTAAAAACAATTGCCAAAAATACATCAGGTTTTTCAGGGGCAGATTTAGAAAATGTGTTAAATGAAGCAGCTTTACTAGCTGCCAGAAGAAACAAAAAAGAAATTGGAATGGCAGAAATTGAAGATGCTATGATAAAAGTAACAATGGGACCTGAAAAGAAAACAAGAGTAAGAAGTGAAAAAGAAAATAAATTAGTAGCATACCATGAAGCAGGGCATGCCGTTGTTAGTAGATTTTTACCTTCTCAAGATCCTGTACACCAAATTTCTATTGTTCCAAGAGGAATGGCTGGTGGATATACTATGTATAGACCAACAGAAGATAAATCATTTATGTCTAAATCCGAAATGGAAGAAACGATTGTATCTTTGTTAGGTGGAAGGGTAGCAGAAAGCTTAATATTAAATGATATATCAACAGGGGCAAGCAATGACATTGAAAGAGCTTCCAAAATAGCAAGAGATATGGTAACTCGTTATGGAATGAGTGATAAATTAGGAACAATTACATTTGGAACAAATCAAGAAGAAGTATTTTTAGGAAGAGATTTTAATCAACAAAGAAATTTCGGAGAAGAAACAGCTGCATTAATTGATGAAGAAGTAAAAAAGATAATTGACAAAGCATATAAAACAGCAGAATATATTTTAAGCCAAAATATTGATAAATTAAATATAGTAGCAGAAATTTTACTAGAAAAAGAAAAAATTGATGGAGAAGAATTTAATGCAATATTTGGAGAAGAAAAAACAGTATAAAAAGTATTAAAAAATGTAATAAAAATGTAACATAATTGTAACAAACTATAAAAACGCACGTATTCATTGAATACGTGCGTTTGTCTTAAAGAAATAAAATGTAATTTAATGGTAAAAAAACAAAAAAGTGTTAAAAATAAACAAAAAAAGTATTTAATTTACATAAGAATGCTAGTATTGACAGTAAAATCAATACGTAATAAAATGAATTTAAGTTAAATAACAAAAGACAATCAATCTCTTACGTAAACAGGGATTGCAGGTAAAAAGGATACTGTTTAGAGGTGTTCTTAAAGAATAGTTAATTCAATAAAAACGTAGGGGGTATTTTTTTATGCAAGTTATTAAAAGAGACGGAAGAGTAGCCGAATTCAATGCAGAAAGAATTGTAAAAGCAATTACTTTGGCTATGGCACACACATCAGGAGGAATAGACATTGATTTAGCAAATAAAATAGCAAGTGCTGTAGAAAGACAATTAGAAGGGAAAACACAAACATCGGTTTATGAAATACAAGATGCTGTGGAAAAAAGATTAATGGCTTCTTCTAGAAAAGAAGTGGCACAAGAATATATTACATACCGATACAATAGAGATGTTGCAAGAAAATCAAGAACAAAAAATATATTCCTAGAAATAATAGAAACAAAATCAAATGATATAACTCGCGAAAATGCTAATATGAATGCAGACACTCCAGCAGGAATGATGATGAAGTTTGCAAGTGAAACAACAAAACCATTTGTAGATGACTTTTTATTATCACCAGAAGCAAGACAGGCACACGAGCATGGATATATCCATATTCATGACAAAGATTATTATCCAACCAAATCTTTAACTTGTTTACAACATCCATTAGATAAAATATTAAAAAATGGATTCCGTGCAGGACATGGATCTTCAAGACCAGCAAAAAGAATAGAAACAGCAAGTATTATTGGCTGTATTTCTATGGAAACAGTACAAAATGAAATGCATGGAGGACAAGCAATACCAAACTTTGACTATTATTTAGCACCATATGTAAAACTAACATTTAAAGAAGAAATAAAAAAAATAGAAGAATTACTAGGAAAAGATTTATCAAAATTATATGAATACCAACCAGAAGAATATATTATTAAAAAATTAGATGGACTAAAAGACGAAGAAAGAGACATACAAGCAGCTATTAATGGAACAGTATCAAGAATACATCAATCTATGGAAGCATTTATCCACAATATGAACACTATTCACTCAAGAGGTGGAAACCAGGTTGTATTTAGTTCTATTAACTATGGAACAGATACTACACCAGAAGGTAGATGTATTATAAGAGAATTACTCTTATCAACCAAAAGAGGAGTTGGAAATGGAGAAACACCAATTTTTCCTATTCAAATTTGGAAGAAGAAAAGAGGAGTAAATTACTTACCAGAAGATAAAAATTATGATTTATACCAATTAGCATGTGAAGTTACAGCAAAAAGGTTTTTCCCTAACTTTTTAAATTTAGATGCAACATTTAACCAAAATGAAAAATGGAAAGCCGATGATCCAAATAGAGGATATTATGAAGTAGCAACTATGGGATGTAGAACAAGGGTATTTGGAGATAGACATGGAGAAAAAACATCTGTAGGAAGAGGAAACTTATCTTTTACAACAGTTAATTTAGTAAGACTAGCAATTGAAGCTGCACAAAGTGCACAAGAAAAAATAGGTTTACAGTTCACTTTAGGAAAGGGAAGTCAAGAAAATATGACAGCAGAATATAAAAAAACTGTTAAAAAACTGTTCTTACAAAAATTAGAAGAATATGTTGGTGTAGCAGCAAGGCAACTTTACGATCGTTATCGTTTTCAATGTACAGCAGTTTCAAAACAATTTCCACTTTTAATGTCTGGATTATGGGTAGGAAGTGAAGAATTAAAGCCAAATGACCCAGTAGAAAAGGTATTAAAACATGGAACATTGGGAATTGGTTTTATAGGTTTAGCAGAGTGCTTAACTGTACTAACAGGAAGCCACCATGGAGAATCTGAAAAAGCACAAGAACTAGGATTAGAAATTATTAATTTTATGCATGAAGAAGTAGAGCGTTATGCAAACAAATATGACTTAAACTATTCTGTATTAGCAACACCGGCAGAAGGACTATCTGGAAGGTTTACTAAAATTGATAAAAAAGAGTTTGGAATTATCCCAGGAGTAACAGATAGAGAATATTACACAAACAGTAATCATGTTCCAGTATGGTATAAATGTACAGCAGAACATAAAGCAAAAATAGAAGCACCATATCATAATTTATGTAGAGCCGGACACATTTTTTATATTGAACTAGATGGAGATGCTACACATAATCCACAAACTGTACAAGCAGTGGTAGATTTAATGGATAAATACAATATGGGATATGGAAGTATTAACCATACTAGGTCAAGATGCCTAGAATGTGGTTTCGAAAATGCAGATGCCAATTTAGTGAAATGTCCTAAATGCGGTAGTGAAAATATTGATACAATTCAAAGAATTACAGGTTATTTAGTAGGAACAACTTCTCGTTGGAATTCAGCAAAATTAGATGAACTAAAGGATAGGGTAACTCATACAGGACTAGATTCAAAAATATAGAATCAAATAATTAGATAAAATATGCAAGGTCACGTAAATAGTGACCTTACTTCTAAAAAATGGAGGAAATACATATGAAAATAGCAGGATTTTATGATGAAAGTATATCAAATGGTTTAGGATGGAGAGCAGTATTATTTGTAAGTGGATGTCCACATCACTGCCCAGGATGCCATAATGAAGTAGCACAAAGTTATGATTATGGAAAAGAATTTAATGAACAAGAAATTTTAGGAAGAATTCAAGCAAATTCTATTTTAAATGGAATTACAATTAGTGGTGGAGAACCTTTATGCAAAGAAAATATTGCAGAGGTTAATAAATTTATTCAAGATGTAAGAAAAGTAAAACCAAATTTTGATGTATGGTGCTATACAGGTTATACATTGGAAGAATTAAGAGAAAGAAATGATGATATAACGAATCAAGCCTTACAAAATATAGATGTTTTAGTAGATGGTAAATTTATTCAAGAAAGAAAAAATCCGGAAATAAAATTTAGAGGTTCAGATAATCAAAGAATATTGGATGTACCAAAGTGTTTAAAAGAAAAAAAAGCTGTAATGCTAGAGTTTTAGATTTTTACATTTTTTATATAAAGAAAAATGCAAAGGAGAGGAATGATGGTAGTAACAACTAAAATTGTACCAAGATATGCAGAAACAGATCAAATGGGAATTATTCATCATTCGGTATATGCTGTTTGGTATGAACAAGCAAGAACAGAATTTTTTAATAAAATAGGAATTAGATATGATGAAATAGAAAAAGATGGAATCATTACTCCACTAGTAGAACTAAATTGTCAATATAAATTACCAGCTTATTATAATCAAGAGGTAGAAGTTAGAACAAAAATAATAGAATTAACACCAGCAAAATTTGTGTTAGAGTATGATATTTATAATCAATATAATCAACTAATTAATATTGGAACAACAAAATTAGCATGGGCAGATAGTAAAACTTTTAAAATTATTAAGAGAAAAAAATCCAGACATTATTATCTCTACACATCCATTTGGAAGTCAAATGTGTAGTTACTTAAAAAGAAAAGGAAAAATCCACGCATTAATTGCAACTATAATGACAGACTTTTCACCTCACGATCAATGGCTAGTTGGAAGTGATTATACAGATTATTATTTTGTTTCAAATGAAAAAATGAAAGAATATTTAGTTTCTAAAAATATTGAAGAAACAAAAGTATTCGTAACTGGAATACCAATTTCAAGCAGATTTTTACAAGCACATAATGATGAACAAACAATTAATGATTTAGGATTTTCAAACTTCAAACCTATTATTCTATTTTTCGGTGGTGGAGAATATGGCCTAGGTAATAGTCATACATTAGATGTTTTCGAATGTCTCGTTAAAAATTTTGACAATTATCAAATTATTGCTATTGCAGGAAAAAATGAAAGAATTAAAAATTCTTTTGAAGAAATAGTTAATAAATATAATAAAAAATCCTCTGTTAAAGTCTTAGGATTTACTAATAAAGTACCAGAATTTATGAGTATATCAACTTTAGTTATTACTAAACCTGGAGGATTAACAACCTCTGAAAGTCTTGCTTCTAATTTGCCAATTATTGTTATAAACCCTATTCCTGGCCAAGAAGAAGAAAATGCAGAATTTTTAGTTGAAAAACAAATTGCTATATGGATAAAAAAAGATGATAATATTGAAGAAGCTCTAAAATCTTTACTATTAAATCCAGAAAAAATAGAACAAATGAGAGAAAACACAAAATTATTATCAAAAAAATACTCAACAGAAAATATCTGCAATATTATATTAAAAAACGAAATAACTAATTAATTTTTAACACTTAAAAAGACACCTACATACTATATGTATGAGGTGTCTTTTATGTGTATTAGTGATTTTTCTAGTTGTGAATTAATTTCACTTGCAAGTAGTTTAGCCATTTTTTTAGGGCAAAACTTTTCTACTGATGAAGTTGCAATTTTAGCTGCATTTTTTACAGCTTTGGGCGATAATTTAGCCATAATAGAAACTGTTCCATTTAACAATTGTGAAAATAATTCAAATAAATAACTATATTTCTCTTCTTCCTTCTAATGCTTTTGTTAGAGTTATTTCATCTGTATATTCTAAGTCTCCACCAACAGGTATACCATGTGCAATTCTTGTAACTTTTATTCCTAATGGTTTAATAAGTTTTGATAAATATATTGCAGTTGCTTCTCCTTCTACTCTTGGATTTGTTGCTAATATTACTTCCTTTACTGTTCCATCCATTAATCTTGCAAGAAGCTCCTTAATTTTTATATCATCTGGTCCTATACCATTCATTGGCGAAATTGAACCATGTAAAACATGATATACACCTTTAAATTCATGTGTTCTTTCCATAGCAATAATATCCTTTACATCTTCAACAACACAAATAGAAGATTTGTCTCTTTTTGCATTAGCACAAATTTGACATGGATCTGTATCAGAAATATTATAACAAATACTACAATATTTTAAATTCTTCTTTGCTTCTAATATTGAAGACACAAATTCATTTGTTTCCTCTTGAGTACTATTTAAGATATAAAAAGCTAATCTTATTGCAGTCTTGTGACCTATACTTGGTAATCTTTCAAAACTTTCTATTAATTTTTCTATTGATGGTGAATAACTTGACATTTATATACATCCTTTTCTATTACATTAATCCTGGAATATTATATTTTCCCATTTCTGATGCTTGAGCACTATCTACTTTTCTTAAAGCTTCATTTACACATGTTAATATTAAATCTTGAAGCATTTCTACATCATCTGGATCTACAACATCTTTTTTTATACTAATTTCTTTTAAAACTTTTTGACCAGAAACTTTTACTGTAATTGCTCCTCCCCCAGCAGTTGCGTCAAATTCTTTTTCTGCTAATTCTGCTTGTGATTTTTCTAAATCAGCTTGCATTTTTTTGGCTTCTTTCATTAAATTATTTATATTCATTCCGCCAAATCCTCCCATTCCTCCTGGGAATCCTCCTCTTCTTGACATATTAATTTCCTCCTTTTTAATCTATTATATTAAATGGTATATCTAACCCATTTGCAAATTCCTCAATATTTGATTCTGAAGAATTATTATCCACATTTTGTGCCTTATTGTCTATAATTTTTATATTCATTTGTTTTCCACATGCAATAGATACTAAATCTGTTAATTCTTTTATGTTTTCTGGTTTTTCTAGTACCGCTTTTCCAAATGGTGTTAATCCTTGTGGAAATTCAATTCCTATAGTCATATCATTTATTTCTTTTGCAACAGTATTTATTAAATTAGTATATAATACAATTTTTCCTTTATTTTTTAGCTCTGTTACAAGCTTTGGCCAATAATCTTGAACTTTTCCATTAATAACAATCCTTTTGTTTTCTGTTTTTAAATTATTAGATTTTGCACTATTATTTACTGTTCCAGAACTTCTATTACTTGTTCCTACAGATGGCCTATTTAAACTATTATTTCTTAAATAATTTTCTATTTTTTAATGAGTTATCAACATTATCATTAGACATTGTTTCGTTACTACATAATTTAATAATTCCCGCTTCAAAAATTATAGTTTTTTGATTAGACCATTTCATATTTTCATCAAGTTTTGAAAGTTCATATATTAAATTTATTGCTCTTTCTTTTGTTAGTTCATTAGAAATTGATTTTATATCTTCAATTTCATTTTGACTATATAAATCTAGTTTGCAATTTGTTTTAAA
>ENA-ORPD01002010-ORPD01002010.1-human-gut-metagenome-genome-assembly--contig:-NODE-2010-length-13141-cov-2.685465_pt1 | contig 13141 bp, 13 predicted proteins | sample MGYA00242143_ERZ509076 | MGnify/ENA primary metagenome ERZ509076 (study PRJEB26280, sample SAMEA2338706) | human gut metagenome | biome: human gut; feature: human-associated habitat; material: faeces... | reverse complement strand
CGGTAATACCAAAGTTCCCACGCTTAACTTTATATATAAACACAGCTCCAGGGAACAGAGTTGACTAGAAGATAAACATTATGAAAGCAACTTGTTCTAAAAGTAAGACGACTGTCTCGGCCGGTTTCTGTTCTTCGTTTGTTACTGTCTTTAGTGAAATTCTTATTCTGTTTATTTCCATTCCTGTTTTTTTTCAAGACACACAATCACTATCTTACAAATTACATGCCAACATATTTTTCTGAGACCTTCCTCCATGATAGCCAATAATAGCGGTTCCTCTCACCATACAGAAAAAGACCTTTGGTTACAAGTTCTCGCTTTGGCAAAGGAAATACAGGACTGTAAGTCTTATCTGTATCCTAAGACCTTGGAATCTATATATGATAATATTGTAAGAATAGAAAAATTGTTGGATATTTTGTTGATTATCACTCGTAGAAGTGACAAATAGACATTATTATTCCGCCTTATGCGACAATTTGTCCAATGTAGTAAAAATGTCGTATCATTAAACTATCGTTAAAAGTTTTATTTTTATAGATTACCTCTATGAAATGGAATTTTTATATACCAAGAAACGTACGCAATCAGTTATGTAACCTTAATGTTCAGAATAATGATAGATAAACGAATAGAAAGTACCATGAATGAATTGATCAACGCAGAAATATGGTCAACCAACTTATACCTGTCTTTACAGGTTTATTTTGAAAGTGAACAACTCCCGATACTGAGCTCCTGGCTAAATACCCAGGCTCAGGATAATATGAACAAAGTCTATCAAATGATGAGCTGGATATATCATAATGGAGGATGCGTTGCAATTAATGAGATAAAACGGGATGTGCAAAAATGGCAAGCTCCATTAAGTGCCTTAAACGAATTGATTGAACATGAACGATATATGTCCCGCCTAGTCTCCATACTCCTCATACTATGCCGAAACGTGGATGCGTCCTCTAATTCTTTCATCAACAGGCTGTATTCAGACCGGATATATCTAAGTACGGCCCTTTTGGAATTATTACGTATTCTTGCCCAAGAAAATGTGCGGAGACTACCTTATTTCTAACAGTATGTCCCTCCATTTAACATCTCATAATATTAAAGATTATATAACCTTGTATGGTCTACTTTTTGCAACATAATAAACAATAATAAAATAGATCATGAATATTTTATTAATGGGATAACCCGGTTTTATCGACATTCTGGGACAAGTTTATGCTTGTTTCAAGATAAGAGAGAATATTAAATTATTATTAACTCTAAAAATTTAAATCATTATGAGTGAGAAATTACAAAATGCTTTGAATGAACAAATCACAGCAGAATTATGGTCTGCCAACTTGTATCTGTCTATGTCTTTCTATCTAAAAAAAGAAGGTTTTTCAGGTATGGCCAACTGGATGCGGAAACAATCTGCAAAAGAAGTGGGACATGCGTGCACCATTGCCGAGTATATGGTTAAACGTGAGGCGACACCGAAAGTAGACAAAGTGGATGTAGTTCCACAAGGATGGGGAAATTCTTTGGAAGTTTTTGAACATGCCTTGGAACATGAAAAGCATATCTCCAAGTTGATTGACGAATTGGTATACTTAGCTTCAGAAGAAAAGGATAATGCCACACAGGATTTTCTGTGGAAATTTGTCCGGGAACAAGTAGAGGAAGAAGCCGGTGTACAGAATATTGTAAACCTGGTAAAGAAAACCGGAGATAGTGGTATCCTTTTCATAGATGCTAAATTGGATGGATGCAAATAATAAACCTGAATAGTTAAAAGATAAATGATATGAGCAAAATAGTAGATATATTAGGTGAGCAGGCTGAATACTACCTAAACCATGCATGCAAGACAATAGATAAACAACTGATTCATATTCCGGGTCCGGATATAGTAGATAAGGTATGGATAAATTCGGACAGAAACATTCGGACATTGGAGAGTTTGCAGACTTTATATGGACATGGACGTTTAGCGAATACCGGCTATGTATCCATCCTACCTGTAGACCAGGGTATAGAGCATTCTGCTGGGGCATCTTTCGCTCCCAATCCACTTTATTTTGATCCGGAGAACATCGTAAAATTGGCTATTGAAGGAGGATGTAATGCCGTAGCATCTACATTCGGCGTATTAGGCGCCGTAGCACGGAAATACGCCCATAAAATTCCATTCATCGTCAAATTGAATCATAACGAACTGCTTACTTATCCGAATAGCTATGACCAAGTAATGTTCGGTACAATAAAAGAAGCATGGAATATGGGCGCCATAGCAGTTGGAGCCACTATTTATTTCGGTTCGGAGCAAAGTCGCCGCCAAATAGTGGAAGTATCGCAAGCTTTTGAATATGCTCATGAACTGGGAATGGCTACCATTTTATGGTGTTATTTGAGAAACAGCGGTTTTAAGAAAGACGGAACCGACTATCACGCTGCAGCCGACCTGACAGGCCAAGCCAACCATATCGGAGTAACGATCAAGGCTGACATCGTAAAACAAAAACTTCCGTCCAATAATGGTGGCTTCAAAGCCATCGGCTTCGGAAAAACAAATGAGCGCATGTATACAGAGCTGACAACTGACCACCCGATAGACCTTTGCCGTTATCAGGTAGCTAACGGCTATATGGGACGCGTCGGACTAATCAACTCGGGTGGTGAATCTCATGGAGAATCCGACCTGCATGATGCTGTTGTTACAGCAGTAGTGAACAAACGTGCTGGCGGTATGGGGTTGATTAGTGGTCGGAAAGCCTTCCAAAAACCAATGAAAGATGGGGTCCAGATATTGAACACCATACAGGATGTATATTTGGATTCTTCAATAACCATTGCATAAAGACAGGTCGTCCATGAAAAGAATAGTATTATTACGTCATGGTGAGAGCCTATGGAACCAAGAAAACCGCTTCACCGGGTGGACAGATGTTGATTTAAGTGAAAAAGGCGTTGTAGAAGCCTGCAAAGCAGGCGATACATTACGAGAAGCCGGATTTTCTTTTGAGATTGCCTACACTTCTTACTTAAAACGTGCTATAAAAACGCTGGACTACGTTCTGGACCGCCTGAATGAGAGCTGGATTCCCGTCGAAAAGACATGGAGGTTGAATGAGAAACATTACGGCATACTTCAGGGACTTAACAAAAGTGAGACGGCTGCCCAATATGGTGAAGAACAAGTACACACCTGGCGGAGAAGTTATGATATAGCTCCTGCAGCATTGGGAGAGGACGATTCGCGCAATCCGGGTAAAGACATACGTTATGCAGATGTCCCGGATATGGAACTTCCACGTACGGAATCCTTGAAAGATGCCATTGAGCGTGTAATGCCTTATTGGAAATGCATCATCTTTCCCACATTGACATGTAAGGATAACCTGCTGGTAGTTGCCCATGGCAACAGCCTGCGTGGAATCATCAAGCATCTCAAGGAAATATCCGATACAGACATTTCCAACCTGAACCTGCCTACAGCAGTTCCTTACGTTTTTGAATTCGACAACCGGCTGGCTCTTGTCAAAGACTATTTTCTCGGTGATCCGGAAGAGATACGTAAACGGACGGAAGCTGTAGCAAAACAAGGAATGACTAAACAATAAAAGTTCTGTCAAGCAGCCAGACATATTTTCTAAACTTTAATTATTAACTAAAAAAGGAGGTAAAAATGGTACCTACAAAAATGAACCAGAATTGGTTACCAAGTATTTTTAATGATTTCTTTAACAATGAGTGGATGATGAAGGCAAATGCAACAGCCCCCGCTATTAATGTAATTGAAAATGAAAAGGACTATAAAATCCAATTGGCAGCTCCGGGAATGACAAAAAATGACTTCACCGTTAATGTGGATGAAAACAACAATCTAGTAATCTGCATGGAAAAGAAGGAAGAGAAGAATGAGGAGAAAAAAGACAAAAAATACCTACGCTGTGAATTCTCTTATTCCAAATTCCAACAAAGTATCATACTGCCGGACAATGTTGAAAAAGATAAGATTACAGCCAAGGTAGAACATGGGATTCTGTCTATAGATATTCCCAAAACAGTGGACAAAGAAGTTCAGAAGATAACCAGAACTATTGATATCAAATAAGATATCTTAGCTAAACTTTACCCAAGGCGTTCCTTATATTTAGGGGGATGCCTTGATATAAACCTTTGAACCTCAAATCACTATAATGAAAACATTCAATTTTGATGAAGCATTAATAGCTCTGCAAAGTGATCTGCTAGGTTTTGCATATAAATTGACAGCTGACAAACACGATGCTGAGGATTTATTGCAGGAAACAATGTTGAAAGCTCTGGATAATAAGGATAAATTTGATCCTGGAACAAATTTTAAAGGCTGGATGTATATCATTATGCGTAACGCTTTTATAAATAACTACCGGATAAAAAAAAGCCAGGGAGACTTATATATATTATCCGAACCCGACTATCATTTCCTGCTAAGAGATGACTCTTTTGCTTTCATAGACAATAGTCAAGATGCCAAGGAGATAAGGGCAGCCCTTAAAACACTACCTAAAGAACATTACAACGCTTTTATGTTGTATATATCCGGATTCAAATATCGGGAAATAGCTCAAGAAACAGGAGTGTCGCTAGGTACAATAAAAAGCCGTATCTTTCATAGTAGGAAAAAATTAAAGCAGTTACTTTCTGATTTTGTCTAATAATTGTATAAAAATGAATTATGAATAACAAGTATATTGGAATCCTGACTTCCGGAGGGGATGCGTCAGGAATGAATGCAGCGATCCGCGCCGTAACCCGTACCGCCATCTTCAACGGCTTTAAAATAAAGGGAATTTATAGGGGATACGAAGGACTGATTGCCGGTGAAGTAAAGGAACTCACAACAGAAGACGTGAGCAGTATTATTCAAAGGGGAGGTACTATACTGAAAACAGCGCGTTCCGAAGCTTTTACCACTCTGGAAGGACGTAAGAAAGCCTATGAAGTTATACAAAAAGAAAATATCAGTGCACTGATTATTATCGGTGGAGACGGTTCTCTGACGGGAGCCCGTATCTTTGCCGAAGAGTATAACGTGACATGTATAGGACTACCCGGTACGATTGACAATGATTTATATGGTACTGATTTCACCATAGGATACGACACGGCATTAAATACAATTGTTGAATGTGTGGATAAAATAAGAGACACCGCAACCTCACACGACCGCATTTTCTTTGTCGAGGTGATGGGGCGTGATGCGGGCTTCCTGGCCCAGAACAGTGCGATTGCTTCAGGGGCTGAAGCAGCCATTATTCCGGAGGACAAAACGGATGTGGACCAGTTGGAGATATTTATCGGACGTGGATTCAGAAAAACAAAAAACAGCAGTATCGTCATTGTGACCGAAAGTCCCCAAAATAAAAATGGAGGTGCCATGTACTATGCCGACCGGGTAAAAAAGGAATATCCTGAATATGATGTAAGAGTTTCCATTCTGGGACATCTGCAACGCGGTGGGGCTCCAAGTGCCAACGACCGTATACTGGCAAGCCGATTAGGAGAAGCAGCCATCCAGGCTCTGATGGAAGACCAACAGAATGTGATGATAGGCATACGGAACAATGAAATTGTCTATGTTCCTTTTGCACAAGCAATCAAAAATGACAAGCCTATTGACAAAAGCCTGATTCGGGTACTTAACGAGCTGTCCATATAAAGTTATTAATTCACCACTGCTTGGAAAGACACTCCGGGAGGCAGACATACCGGACTGTATCATCATCGGGAAACTACAAAGTTTTATCCGGTATGGATAATGCCCTATTATAAAATAAAACAAGGAAATATAAACCATTTAATGTACAATGTTATGGAATATCCAAGTTATAATGTAAACACTCCTCAATGGAGGGAAATTACAGTCGGTTCACATCTTCCCATGGAATTGGGAAAACTTGCGGAAATAGCACGTAATCTATGGTGGACATGGAATGATGACGCCAAAAGTATGTATTGCGACCTAGATCCGGAGCTTTGGGAAGAAACGGAGCAAAATCCGATATTGTTCCTGGAGCGGATGAATTATGAGAAGCTGGTAACACTGGCACATGATGAGTTTTTTATCCGCAAGATGAATACCGTCTATACTGCTTTCAAGGAATACATTAATGTAGTTCCGGATCATAAACGTCCATCAGTAGCTTATTTCAGTATGGAATACGGCTTAGACAAGGTCCTCAAAATATATTCCGGTGGTCTTGGAATACTTGCGGGCGATTACCTGAAAGAGGCATCAGACAGCAACGTTGATCTTTGTGCCGTAGGACTGTTGTACCGTTATGGCTACTTTGACCAGTCTCTTTCCATGGACGGGCAGCAGATTGCCAATTATGAAGCACAGAATTTCGGACAGCTTCCAATCGAAAAAGTGATGCAACCAGATGGAAAACAGCTGGTAATCCACATTCCCTACGCCGACAGCTTTATTGTACATGCCAATGTCTGGAGAGTCAATGTAGGAAGAATCCCCCTTTATCTACTGGACACGGACAATGAACTCAATAGCGAGTTTGACCGTCCAATTACCCACCATCTGTATGGCGGTGACTGGGAGAACCGGCTGAAACAGGAGATTTTACTCGGTATAGGCGGCATGATGACACTGAAAGCTTTGGGTATAGAAAAAGACGTATATCACTGCAATGAAGGCCATGCCGCATTAATCAACATTCAGCGGTTATGTGATTATATAGCCGGTGGTCTGGATTTCGGCCAAGCGATGGAATTAGTACGCGCTTCTTCCCTTTATACCGTACATACACCTGTACCCGCCGGCCATGATTATTTTGACGAGGGACTTTTCAACAAATACATGAAAGGGTATCCCGACAAACTGGGCATAACCTGGAATAACCTGATGGATCTCGGACGCCATAATCCGGGAGACAAAGGAGAACGTTTCTGTATGTCTGTATTCGCCTGTAAAACCAGCCAGGAAGTAAACGGAGTCAGCCTGTTGCATAAAACTGTGTCACAGGAAATGTTCGCTCCTATCTGGAAAGGCTACTTCCCGGAAGAGAATCATGTGGGCTATGTGACTAATGGCGTACATTTTCCTACTTGGTGCGCCACCGAATGGGAAAAGCTTTTCAAAGACAATTTTGATGAGAGCTTTATTCATGACCAGTCCAATCAAAAAATCTGGGAAGCTGTCTACGACATTCCGGACGAAGAAATATGGAATACCCGCCTGAAACTAAAAACCAAACTGATAGATTATATCAAAAGAAAATGCAGCAAAGACTGGCTTAGAAGCCAGATCGATCCGTCATTAACCATTTCCATTTTTGAGAAGTTTAACCCGAATGCCCTTCTGATTGGTTTCGGACGACGTTTTGCTACATATAAAAGGGCGCATCTTTTGTTTACCGATATCGACCGCCTGGCTAAAATAGTGAACAATCCGAAATATCCGGTACAATTCATCTTTACAGGGAAGGCTCATCCCAGTGACGGCGCCGGCCAGGGACTAATCAGGCAGATTGTGGAAATATCCCGGCGTCCTGAATTCCTAGGTAAAATCATATTTCTTGAAAACTACGATATGGATCTGGCAAGACATCTTATCGCAGGGGTGGATATCTGGCTGAACACTCCCACACGTCTGGCCGAAGCCTCAGGCACATCAGGGGAAAAGGCACTGATGAACGGTGTACTTAATTTCTCAGTGTTGGATGGTTGGTGGTATGAAGGCTATTGTAAGGATGCAGGATGGGCGCTGACCGACAAAAGTATCTACCAGAATGAACAATATCAGAACCAGCTGGACGCCGAAGCAATTTACTATCTATTGGAGCATGACATTCTTCCTGCATATTATGAACATGGAGATAAGGAGTATTCGGAAAACTGGATTAAGTACATCAAGAATTCAATCGCACAAATAGCTCCCCGTTTTACCATGAAAAGGCAACTGGACGATTACTATGAGAAATTCTATATCAAACTGTCGGAGCATTTCCACATTCTCTCTGCTGACAATAATGCAAAAGCCAAAATGATATCTGACTGGAAAACCGCTGTCCGAAACAGGTGGGATTCCATTGAAATCAAATCCATAAAAGCCGGAAACGGGTTGGATGCGACAATCGAAGCCGGAAAGGAATATGAAGTAACAGTTGTTGTCGATGAGAAAGGTCTGGATGATGCAATTGGAATTGAATTGGTCATTATTCAGCATGAAAGTGGTCAAGATCATATCTATGAAGTCATACCTCTTCCACTAGTTTCCAAAGACGGGAATCTATATACCTTCAAGGGGACATCTCAAATTTTTAATGCCGGAAGTTTCAAACAGGCTTTCCGCATGTATCCCAAAAATAATCTATTACCACATAGACAAGATTTTTGTTACGTCCGATGGTTTTAAAAAAAAGGGAGGTGTGTCATAATGAATAATAAAACGCAAATTATCGCAGAAATAATTTCATAAATCGTTGATTAATATATAAATATAATTGAAATAATCTGCGATAATTTGCGTTAATCTGCGTTTTGACACACTCCGCTTTTATACATGACAAGTTTCAAAGGTTATTCAATAAAAGATAAAGAACAATGAAACCGAACATTATTCTTATGAATTTCACTCATGTCTATGAGCAGGAAAGATTTATAAACGACATCCATTTCCAGTGGATAGATTGTACCGACCTAAACGGAACCAACTACTACTGTGATGCAGAAGCAGCCAAAGTCATTAGACAAAGAATGGCCCCCTACTTACCTGAAGGAATACATTTCATTGATTCCGGTAACTATCATTATATCAGTAAATTTTGGACGGATAAAATAAAGACCCCATTCTCACTAGTTGTCTTTGATCATCATCCAGATATGCAACCTTCCTTATTTGACAATCTAATGTCATGCGGATGTTGGGTGAAAAAAGTATTGGATACAAATCCTTATCTTCAAAAAGTATGTATCGTCGGTGCTGCTGAAAAGTTGATCAAAGCACTGCATCCCAATTATGGAGAAAAATTAAAGTTTTATAGCGAAACAGAACTTTCTCACGAAGAAGGATGGAACAGATTCTCTCATGAACATCTGAATGAGCCTGTCTATATATCAGTGGACAAAGATGTATTGGACATAAAATCAGCAGTAACCAATTGGGATCAGGGTTCCCTATCACTGACCGAATTGGAGAAACTCCTCTCCATCATTCTAAAAAAAGAAGAAATTATCGGAGTAGATATCTGCGGTGAATGTTCCAGTTCTTTGGATGTTTTCCAAAAAAACAGAGAACTTTCAATTAACAGTAAGGCCAATAAGGAACTATTAAATCTATTCCTGTCCAATCAAAACGAGATTCATCCCCTATAAGTAAATCATTAACATAGTCATGAATATTATGCTTAGCACAATAATTAGTGAATTGACCGTACATGATAATTCCACATCTCTTTACACTTTTCTAATTCTCCATCTCTTGATATTGCTATTTTCAATAGAAGGTTGTACTTTTGTCATCATTTTATCAGTCAATCTTTTATACAAATGGTCTTTATACACAATTTATTACTTATTCTGGGACGTGGAATAGGACAAGTGATGTTTCAGAATAATGCGTTATCCGGATTATTCATGCTAATTGGAATATTTCTAAACTCATGGCAAATGGGAATACTAGCAGTCTGCGGTAATATAATAAGTACACTGACAGCCCATTTTTCGGGATATAAGTATGATGATATTAAAAATGGATTATACGGATTTAATGGAACTTTAGTAGGTATAGCAGTTGGCGTATTTCTACAATTATCGGTAGGAAGTTTAATCATGTTGATTATCGCTTCGGCCCTTTCCACATGGATTGCCTATTTTTTTAATCAGCAACGTTTAATTCCTGGCTTTACTGCTCCTTTCATTCTTGCTGTATGGGGAATGTTGGGAGTTTGCAGCTGGCTTATACCAGATTTACTATCAGTTTCCTATACGGTTATTGATACCACACAGAATATTAATTATTTCCAAGCCTTCTGCTTAGGTATAGGGCAAGTCATGTTTCAGGGAAATACAATTCTATCCGGATTATGTTTCCTTATAGGCATTTTGATTAATTCTCGAAAGGCAAGTCTCTATACTATCTTGGGAGCACTTCTTCCTATTCCCCTAGCCATTTTACTTGAAGTGGATGCTACAGACTTAAATGCCGGATTAATGGGCTATAATGGGGTATTATGTGCAATAGCTTTAGGAGGAACGGGCTGGGAAAGTGGCGTATGGGCAGGATGCTCTGTCTTACTATCCACCGTATTACAGATTCTAGGAATGAGTTTGGGTATCACTACCTTAACCGCTCCCTTTGTTATATCTGTATGGATCATACTAATGATACAAAAAGTAATAAGAACGCAGAATAACTAAATTAGTCTTCAAATAAAAGTTTGTGATATTTTTTTTCAAAGAAAAAGATAAAAGATATCATCTTGTCACCCGAAATATTTGCTTTTGTATTATGAATACTACACCATAATGCAGTAAACTTAAAAATAGCATCCAAACTCCTTGAATTAAAAAGAGTTTGGATACCTCAACATTTACAGTAAAAAATATTATTTATAAAGTCTCAATCAGATCTTAGTTATGCTTACAACATAAAGGTGATAACTACCCATATAAACAACAGACAGAAGTGTATCACATAATTATGATAACATCATCTCATATCTTTTCACCCACAATCAGCAACAGTTTTTCATTTTCCCCTCTTAAAAACTTTATTTCTTCTTTCAACCAATCTATTTCCTTGTTTTTTGAGGAAATCAATTCAGCTATCATTGTATCAGGAATATAACTACTACTGATAAAATTCAATATCTTGGAGATATTTATTTCTTCTCTTTTTTTAAAGTTTCAAATTCTTCCTTTTGTTTTTCAATTTCTCTCGCTAATTCTTCTTCTGTTGGTAAATATAATTGATATTTTGAAGCAAATAAATTCTTATTATCATTAAGAACAGAATATTTTACTATTGTATCTTTTTTATCTGAGCATAGTATTATTCCTATTGTCGGATTATCATCTTCTGACTTTATTTCATTATCATAGTATCTAACATAAAAATCCATTTGTCCAATATCTTGATGTGTTACCTTATTAGTTTTTAAATCAATTAAAACAAAACATTTTAAAATATAATTATAAAAAACATTGTTTATAATACTTGTTTCTAGTTCTGTTTCAGTATAACTATCTTCCAATGAAAAGCCAAGGAATTCAGCTATTAATGGATTTTTTACAAATTCTAGTTTGTCCACTAAATAATGTTCTTTATTTTTTTCTTTCATTTCTTCAATTACAGGTTCTTTAACTTGAGATTTTAGTAATCTATAATAATATTGTGAAGATATATTTCTTTGTAAAGTTCTTACACTCCAAGTTTGTTCAGCAGTTTCTTTTTCATACCATTCTCTAGCTTTTTCATCTGGTACTTGTAATAAAGTTTTATAATGAGTCCATGAAAGTAGCATATTAGATTTTGCATTCACTGAATGCAAAATGTTTGGAAAAGTTTTGTAAAATTGTAAAAAATAGTACAAATTTCTTAATTCAAAACCTTTTCCATATTCTTTCTTTAACTCTTTAGACAACTTTTTTAATATTTCTGTACCATAATTCGCTCTATTTTCGCCTTTTAATTCTTCTTCAGCAATTCTATATCCTATAAACCAATTTCTTTCTACTAATGCAATATTAACGGATTGATATGCATAATCTCGTGCTGATTCAATAATAGAACATATATCTTCTACTACATTATCTGTATTTTGATATTTAATAATTATGGAATTATTATCTTTCTTTTCTAAATCCATTATTTACATACTTTCTTCTTTTAAATTAAATTTGTTTATCATTTCTTTAGTTGCAAATCCATTATGTTCTTTTACTCTTTCTAAAAATACGATTCCATCTAAATGGTCGCACTCGTGTTGAACATCTCTTGCTGTAAATCCTTTTACTTGTTTTATAATTTTTTCTCCATTTTCATTATAATATGTTACTTCTATATTTGTGTATCTTTCTACTTTTCCTCTAATAGAAGGAACACTTAAACAACCTTCAAATTCAATTTCTCTGTCTTCTGATAACTTTCTCCATGTTGGATTTATCATTACTGTAGTTGGTACTTCTTCACAATCTTTATATGTACATTTTTCTTTATTTACTTGAATAATTACTATTCTTCTATTAATTCCTGCCTGTGGTGCTGCAATCCCAAATCCCTCTGTAAAATTTAGCGTTTCCTTTAAATCTTTAATTTCCTCTAGTATTTCTTGGTTAATGTTTTTTACATCTACTTCTTTACATTTTATAGATAGAATAGGATCTCCAACTTCTCTTACCTTTAATACTTTTCCCATATTAATTTTTCCTCCAAACTATAATATATTTTCTTTTAATTTTTGTATATGCGTATCATTATCAATTTCTGGTATAACATCAACCGCAGCAAATGAAGTATGTCTTCTCTTATTGGCATCAAAAGGACTAATTCTAACAAGTCTATGTACACCTTTTTCTCCCTTTAAATAGCCATAAGCAAAGGTACCATCAACTTGAAACATAATAGATTTAATACCTGCCTCTTCACCATCTTGCCTATCAAGTAAAGTAATACTATATCCATTCTTTTCAGCATACCTACTATACATTCTATATAACATTTGAGCCCAATCACAAGATTCAGTACCACCTGCTCCAGCATGTATTTCCATAATCGCAGCATTCTTATCATACTTACCATTTAAATAAGTTTCAATCTCTAACTTATCAATCTTAACCTTAAGTTCATTAATTTCTTCTTCAAGCAAAAGTCTAACATCATCATCACTATCATCAATCATTTCTAAAGCACTATTAACACTATTAGATAATACATTAACATTAGTAATAATATTTTTAATATACTTAAGTTCTCCAACTAGTTTATCAGCAGTCTCTCTATTATCCCAAAAACTAGGTTGTAACATAAGTTCATTAATTTCTTTTTCTCTTTTAATCTTATTATCTAAGTCAAAGAGACCTCCTAAGATCTTTTATTTTATCATCAAGTAATTTATATTCTCTTTTTAAATCAAATATTTCCATA
>ENA-ORPD01002007-ORPD01002007.1-human-gut-metagenome-genome-assembly--contig:-NODE-2007-length-13148-cov-2.512411_pt1 | contig 13148 bp, 9 predicted proteins | sample MGYA00242143_ERZ509076 | MGnify/ENA primary metagenome ERZ509076 (study PRJEB26280, sample SAMEA2338706) | human gut metagenome | biome: human gut; feature: human-associated habitat; material: faeces... | reverse complement strand
AAGTCTGCCGTCATAGAAAGCAGTGTAAATAATCTTATATTCAAACGACGGCGTACAAGAAGCTTTGTAAACAAATGTAACCTCAAGAGCATTTTTTAATTCCTTTGATACAGTTTTATCAGTACAGTATACTGCAAATTTACCCGCAATCAGCCACTGTGAAAGCTTTGAAGGTTCTCCTGCTCCTGTATCGTTGTCAGTCATCGCTCTCCAGAAGCTTACCTTCGGCACTCTTGTTATAAATTCCTTTCCATAATAAACAAGCGAACTGATTCCGCCTTCTTTTTTATCAAACATCATGGAATAATTTTTGCCGTGAACACCTATAATAACGTCTCCATAAACAATAAGGGGCTTTGTATATTCCATATTAGAATCTGAGTTGTTTTGTACAGTAAAAACTTCCTGTGCAAAAGCAATTTCATGACCGTTTTCTGCCCAGATTGTATCTTCAGCCAACACAGCTGATACTTCATACACATATTCACCTGCAAATTCAGGTATTGTCATTTCAATTTTACAGGTTTTTGTTTCCCCTGCATTTACCAACAAATCAATACAATCCTTTTTAATTTCAACTCCGTCTTTTTTCAAATAAATTATAAATTTAAGATTATCCGTACTAATAAACAAATTTTTGTTTTCAACTGTCAAAATACCCTGCTTGATTGTCATTCTTATATTTGAATACAAGGCTTTTACTTCCTGTACTTTCGGTGAATATGTTCTGTCCGCATATACGATACCGTTTGTACAGAATCCATAATCAGACGCTCTGTCCTCAAAATCACCGCCATACAAAAGAGTCCTTTTGCCATCATTATTTTCAATTTCAATTGCCTGGTCAATATAATCCCAGATAAATCCACCCTGATATGCTTCATACTTATCTTCAAGATTTATATAAAGCGACATACCTCCTAACGAATTGCCCATTGCATGCATATATTCACAGCTGATATAAGGTTTGCCTGTATTCTTTTTCAGATATTCTTCTATATCTGTAGGTTTTGCATACATTCTGCTTTCCATGTCAGTAATATTATCATATATGCGATTCCAGACTACTCCCTCATAATGAACAAGCCTTGAAGGATCGGCTTTATGAAAATATTCAGCCATTGCGGCAATAACGTCACCGCAGTAGGATTCGTTTCCGCAGGACCAGATTAAAACACTGGCATGATTTTTGTCACGTTCAAACATAGATCTTGCTCTGTCAAGACAAGCGGCTTTCCATTCCGGCAGTGACGCTGGAATATTCATTGACGGTTCACAAGCTCCAAGCTTTTGCCATGTTCCATGCGTTTCCAGATTGGTTTCATCAATTAGATAAATACCGTATTCATCGCAGAGCTCATACCATCTTGAATTATTCGGATAATGACATGTACGTACAGCATTGATATTATTCTTTTTCATGAACTTAATATCATACATCATATCTTCTTCTGTAACAGTACGTCCGTTTCTTGCATTAAATTCATGACGGTTAATACCCTTGAAAATAATCCTCTTACCATTTATGCACATAATTCCATTTTTAAGTTCAAATCTTCTGAAACCTACCTTTTCCGTACCGATTTCAATTATATTTCCATTTTCATCAGTAATCTCAACTATTAGTGTATAGAGATTTGGCATTTCCGCACTCCAAGGGCTTATACTATTAATATTCCAATCAATTTTGCTGTCTGTAACAACCGCTTCCGATACACAAATACCGTCGGCAGCAATCAGTTTTGCCGCTACTGCATACCTTGCATTTTTGGCAATAATGTCAAGCTTTGCTGTAAAATGACCGTTTCCGTTTTTGTAATCATAGTCTGCAGCAATTTTCATATCCCTGATATGAACTGAAGGTATCGCATAAAGATATACATCACGGAAAATACCTGAAAATCTCCAAAAGTCCTGATCCTCAAGCCAGCTTGCCGAGCTTCTTTTAAAAACTGCAACTGCAAGTTTATTGTCCTTTTCCTTAATATAGCCGGTAAGATTGAATTCGGAAGGCGTAAATGAATCCTCGCTGTACCCTATAAAGCTGCCGTTGAGCCATACATAAAAACAGGAATCTACGCCCTCAAAGTTCAAGTGCGCGAGTGGTGCGTCCCTGTTTTGATCGTAGTCGAAGTCGGTCACATATGCTCCGCATGGGTTGTCCTTTGGAACATAAGGTGGGTCAAATGCAAATGGATACCTGACATTGGTGTACTGGTGATAGTCGTATCCGTGCATCTGCCATACTGATGGAACCGGAATATCATCGAAACCGGATATATCATATCCCTCACTGTAGAATTCGTCCTGAAGCTTGTAAATGCTGTCGTAGTAGCGGAACTTCCAGGTTCCGTTAAGAAACTGTATTCTGTCCGAGTGATCCCTTGCATCGAGGGATGCGCTGTATGCCTTCTCGGCAGGAATATAGTAATTCCTCAGTGGCATGGTGTTCTCATGAAGAATATGCAGATTTTCGTAGTGATGTGGAATGATCATAACAATACCTCCTGTGGTTAATTTAATATATAAAACGTTGTATATTCGTCATTTGTTAGATATATTATAAGACAACGGCACATGAACAGTCCATGCATATAATTAGACAAAATATGCACATTCTAGTTTTGTAAGGCGGATACGCCGCACCCTGCAAGTTTCCTTGCAGGGTGAAAGTCTCTGGACGAACAAAAGAAAAAGTATAAAGCATACAGGATGTGCCTGCACACACTTCAAAATAGTGTAAAAATAGTGAAATAATAGTGCAATTTGCCATATAGAAAGGAGCCACACATGTACACAAACTCAGCATATCTTCACAACTCACTGCTCGACATAGTGGACAAGAGCAGACCGCTCATAGTCACAAGCTGCGGAACTTACAAGCTGTATACGCAGAAGGAGTTTACAACCTACAGACCAAAAGGGCGAAAAGATTATCAGCTAATATACGTGGCGGCGGGTAAAGCACATTTTGAGATAGACGGAAAGGATATGATTGTCTGCCCCGGAAATATGGTTATCTACAGACCAAGACAGATGCAGAGGTATGTGTATTACGGGGACGAACACACGGAAGTATTCTGGGTGCATTTCACCGGGGGAGAGGTGAAGCAGATACTCAGACGATATGGGATAGATGATGATGTGAATATATTTTATGGTGGAGACCATGCGGAGTATAGAATCCTGTTCAAACAGATGATACAGGAACTGCAGCTCTGCCGGGATGACTATGAGGAGATGCTGGAATATATATTCAGACAGATACTCATCTCAGTGCACAGGCAGCAGGGGCATGATGATTCCAAGACTGTGTCAGCCATGGCGGAGGAGATGGACCGTGCGGCGGCATATTTTAGTGAGCATTATAACGAGGGAATACTTGTGGAGGACTATGCAAGCATGCACAACATGAGCGTGAGCTGGTTCATACGGAACTTTAGACAGCGCATCGGCACCACGCCCACACAGTATATCATGTCAAAGCGTATAGCCAATGCTCAGATGCTTCTCGAGAGCTCTGATTATAACATGACAGAGATCGCCAAGATTGTTGGATACGACAACCCTCTCTACTTCAGCAGGGTGTTCAAGAAAGAAAAGGGGATGTCACCGATGGAGTACAGGAAATCGATCAGGCGGTGATGGCAGTTTGGACTATGCGCAGACAAACAACTGGAAATTCTTATAGTAAAGTGTATATAATATAGAAGAAACTGCCATGTGTGTTGTGGCTAAGTTAGTAATGAAAAATGATTGAATGATAGGAGGAACTGGATATGAAGGTTTTAATGTTGAATGGAAGTGCAAAGTCACAGGGCAATACATACCGCGCGCTTTACGAGGTAGGCGAACAGCTTAAGAAGGAAGGCATAGATTACGAGATATTCCAGATCGGAGCAGATCCGATAAGAGATTGTATAGGCTGTGGCCAGTGCGGTGCAAAGGGCTGCTGTATATTTGATGATGACAAGGTGAATGAATTTGTGGAGAAGGCAAAAGAGGCTGATGGATTCGTATTTGGATCACCTGTATACTATGCTCATCCAAGTGGAAGAATATTATCATTCCTTGACAGGGCTTTTTATAGTGGTAAGAAGGCGTTTGAGTATAAGCCGGGCGCATCAGTGGCAGTTGCAAGACGTGGCGGTACATCGGCAACTTTTGATGTACTGAACAAATACTTTGGCATATCGCAGATGCCTGTTGCAGGCTCTACATACTGGAATCTTGTACACGGACGCGTACCTGGAGAGGCCGAGCATGATGCAGAGGGTATGCAGACCATGAGGAATCTTGCAAGGAACCTTGCATGGATGCTCAAATGCTTTGAAGCCGGCAAGGCAGCCGGCGTGGCACTCCCTGACACAGAGAGAGGAAACCAGACTAATTTTATAAGATAAATGGTTGAAGATGACAAAAGAAAAGGGGAAGCAAATGGGGAAGAATACAGTTAAAAAAATTATTGCATGTATGGTATTGGTGTTTGTGATGTGCGGGTATGGAATGCTGGACGGATATGCAGCTGATACGAGCGAGTGCACTACATATGGGGGAAGCAATATTGGTGATCAGGATTATTACACCTGGTCAGATACCGTGAAATCATATCTTGTTTATCAGAATGGCAGATATATGAGATTCCAGGCGAATGCAGTCAGATCAGGTTATCTTGTAGAGTATTATGATAAGAATTTCAAGCTGCTGTCCAGAAGGACAGTGAATAAAGAACTTGACATGTTCGGAGGATTTTGCCAGTCAGGTGATTATTATTATGTACTCTCCGGACAGACCAACTATGACGAATCTGATAATGTTGAGGTATATCGTATTACCAAGTATGACAAGAATTGGAATAGAATCAGTTCCTGTGGACTGAAAGGTGCAAATACATATATTCCATTTGATGCAGGTTCTGCAAGAATGACTTCATCTGGTAGATATCTGATGATCAGGACATGCCATGAGATGTATAAGAAGAGTGATGGATATCATCATCAGGCAAATGTTACGATTCAGGTAGATATGCAGACTATGAAAGTGATTGATTCATTTACGGATGTTATGAACACGGAATATGGATATGTGAGTCATTCTTTCAATCAGTTTATACATATGGAAAACGGACGGATAGTTGCGGTAGATCATGGAGATGCATACCCAAGATCAATTGTGCTGATAAAATATCCCTCAGCAATAGGTTCGGATGGATTCCATGAGTGGAACTGCGAAGCAACGGATGTCATATCTTTTGATGGGGAAACTGGAGACAATTATACAGGGGCTACAGTTGGTGGGTTCGAGATGTCATCAAGCTCATATCTTATAGCCGGAAGCCGGGATATAGGTGATGGGGCTACATATGGAAGAGATATCTATGTGGCATCGGTATCACGTTCATCTTGTTCGGTGAAGGTTAATAATATTACAAATTACTCCGACGGTTACTCGGAGACTCCGCACCTGGTGAAGACAGGATCCGACAGCTTTGTGCTCATCTGGGGCAGAGATTCTAAAGTATATTATACGAAGATAGCTGGCAGTGGCAGACGTGTAGGTGATGTATATAGCATGGAAGGTGATTTGTCAGACTGTGAACCTGTCATGGCAAATGATAGGATTACCTGGTATACATGGAAAAATAATGAAATAGCATTTTATCAGATCAATTCAGGCAGGCTGTCATCACATAGCGTCAAAAAAGTTACAAGTGATCATTCATTTGTAATAAAGGGATGTGATACCAAAAGTGGAAAAGTAGACCTCAGATGCAGCAAATGTGGAGAATCGAAATCAATATATACAATGACAGACTTTACCACGTACTGGAGAAAGTCGGATGACAGCGGTGCTTATAGCACAGAATATGATGCTGCTTTCAGAAAAGGACAGGTATTACCATTTACTGTTTCTTATGATCTGTCAGATGATGCTTACAATAATACGCTTGATATAAGTATGATCTACAAATCATCAGATCCGGGCATTATAGAAATTGCAGAATCGGAAACAGGACAGCCTGAACTGAAGTTCCTGAGGAATGGAATAGCTACGGTAACCATGTATCCAACATACAATCCGGCGTTGAAAAAATCGTACACGTTACAGGTGGGACCGACGGGATCGGTTACTATGTCGGCTGTAAATAATACGTCTGCGGGTATATCTGTTAAGTGGAAAAAAACTGCCGGCGTAAAAGGGTACATCGTATACAGACAGTCAGTTGGAACGAAAAAATGGACCAGAGTAAAGAGAATATCAAATGCGAGGACAGTGTCTTATGTTGATACAGCAGTCAAGAACAATCAGGGCAGAAAATATACATATAAAGTAGCTGCATATATAACGCTGAATGGTTCAGACAAGGAGGCTGCAGTCAGCAGAGGTGTCAGTATTGCCAGGTTGTGTACTCCGTCTGTGAAAGCAGCAAATGTGAAAGGAAGAAAACTTAAGGCATCCTGGAAGAAAATGACAGGTGTAACCAGATGGCAGATGCAATATGCATCAAACAAAACATTTGCCAAAGGTAAAATTGTAACATGCAGCAGCAAAACAGTTGCAAAAACTGTGGGAAGTCTGAAAAAAGGGCGGACGTATTACGTGCGTCTTAGGAGCTGCAGTAATTATGGAGGAAAGACAAGATACTCTGGATGGAGCAAAATAGTGAAAGTAAAAATAAACAAATAATACTATAGTTCATCATCCGTAACGATATAATCCGGCCTGTTGTTATTTACGGTCTCCTGGCTTGAGAGCGTTCTCTGGCGTTTCTCCTGCCGGTAGGCATTAGGCGACATGCCGGTGGTCTTGCGGAAAATCTTGTGAAAGGCTTCGGCGGACTGGTAGCCGCATGAAAATGCAATACTCTCAACAGAAAGCTCAGATATGGTAAGCATATGCTGGGCTTTTGTTATGCGGAAGTTCTGCAGGTACTTCACAGGGCTCATCCCGGTGTACTGCTTGAATAGGTCGGAGAAATAGCTTCTGTTGATGCCCACGTAGTCCGACAACTCTTCAACCTTCATCGGCATACTGTAGTGGTTCTGTATGTATGATATGGCGTGATTCACATAGGCGTTTCCGGATGGTGTCTCAAGCTTGTCCTTCTGTGCATTTGCGATGACGGACAGGGCAAGGTAGAGCATGCCCATGAGTCTGTAGTGATCAGCATGGTCGGATGTGTTGTGAGCCAGCATGTCGAACACGTATTTCTTCAGCTTGTCGCCGTCCTCACAGGTGAAGATTGGCTGGTTCTGAGTGAGGCCGATGCTGCTCAGCGTGTCGTGGGCGCATCTGCCCGAGAAACCAAACCATACATAACGCCATGGATGGTGCTCGTCCGATATATATGTGGCCGGGGTGTCAGGTTCGATGAGAAACCCCTGCCCTTTTTTTAAATGATAGTGGGCGCCCTTCACATAGAAGTCGCCCTCCCCCTCAAGAACAAAATGTATAAGGTAGAATGTCTTGACCGCCGGGCCTGCCTTGTGCAGCGGTTCGGTTATCGAGTGCCCGAACACATTCAGGTAGAGGTCTGTGTCATTCTCCTGGGGGAATTCCATTACGATCTTATTTTCCATTTTACAAACTCCGCAGATTAATTTCTGAATGTATTGACTTCAGAAATTAATCTGATAATCTTGATGAGATTTCGGAAAAATCTATATACAGATCTTCATATATATTAACTTTGATTATAGAGTCAAATGAGTATTGTATATTTAAAAGACTTTTCTCGAAATAATTAACAGTGACTGTTTTTCGCCTAGGGTCTACAATCCAGTATTCTTTGACCCCGGCATTCTGATAATAATATAATTTCCGTATATAATCATCAACAGGATTTTCTGGTGAAACGATCTCTATAATAAAATCTGGTGCGCCGTTGCATCTTTTGCCATCCAGCTTATCCTTATCGCAGACAACCATAATATCGGGCTGAACAACAGTGAGTGGATCGTTTGACAGAATAACATCAAAAGGTGCATGGAAAATCTTGCCACTTCCTTTTTTACTGCGGATATAATTGTTTATTGATGTTGATAATTCCATGGATATGGTTTGATGGTCTTCTGACGGACTTGCCATATTGTATATAATACCATCAAATACTTCTATTTGGAAATCCTCTGGAAGATTTTCGTACTGTTCTAAATTTATAAGATCTGAACGTTTCTGCAATGCAGGCATATGAACACATCCTTTCATTATAATATATAAGAGTATAACATACATTCAACCGGATTACCCATACAGTAATAAGTTCCATCAGAAAAAACAATCTAACAAATGGACATATATTTGCAACGCTATGCCATGTTCAAAATCTGTATATTGTTATAGAATTATATTCACAAAGCAAGAAGCGCAACGGCGTAGCGCAGAAAAAACGCGCAATATGGACAACAAAAGAACGGACATTAAGGAAAATAATAAAAAGGAGAAAGGTGGAGTTACAGAAAATGAAGAAGATTGAAGAGCTAAAAAAGATGATATCAGGTGGAGAATTTGATGAGAAGCTTGCACAGATATATCTTGACAAGGATATGATCCCATACAACAGGGAGAGATATGTAAAGGCACTTGACAAGTTTGTTGAGTTATTCGGAGATCAGGAGGTTGCTATCTACAGCGCTCCTGGAAGAAGCGAGGTGTGTGGAAACCATACAGACCATCAGAACGGACATGTACTTGCTACATCGATCAACCTTGATGCCATAGCAATTGTGGCACCTAGAGAGGACGGCGTGATCGAGCTTGTATCAGATGATATGCCTAAGGAAGTTATCAATGTAAATGATATCGAGCAGGATCCTGCACTTGAGGGAACAACAACAGCGCTTATCAAGGGCGTTGTTGCAGGGATCAGAGATTACGGATTCAAGGTAGGCGGATTCACAGCATTTGTGACAAGCGATGTGCTCATGGGAGCAGGAATGTCATCATCGGCAGCGTTTGAGAGCCTTATAGGAACTATCCTTTCAGGCCTCTACAATGACATGAAGGTTTCATCAGTTGATGTTGCAAAGATAGGACAGTACGCAGAGAACGTATACTTCGGCAAGCCATGCGGACTTATGGATCAGATGGCATGTGCAGTCGGCGGACTTATATATATCGACTTCTTCGACAAGGCAAATCCTGTCATCAAGCAGGTTCCGGTTGACTTTGAGGCTCATCAGTACAGCCTGTGTATCGTAGACACAAAGGGTTCGCATGCAGACCTCACAGACGACTACGCAGCGATCCCTGCAGAGATGAAGCAGGTTGCAGAATACTTTGGTGAGGAGCTTCTCAGCAGAGTTTCAGAGGAGGATTTCATCAGCAAGGTTGGTGAGATGAGAGCAAGCGGAAAGGTGAATGACAGAGCGGTTCTCAGAGCTCTTCATTTCTATACAGAGCAGGACAGAGTCGCAGAGGGTGTTGCAGCACTTGAGAATCAGGAATTTGATCATTTCCTCGATGTTATAAAGAGAAGCGGAGATTCATCATTCAAGCTTCTTCAGAATATATACAGCGCAAAGGATCCACTCACACAGAATGTATCAATAGCACTTGGCTTCTCAGAGAAGTTTATCGGCGAGAATGGTGTGTGCAGAGTACATGGTGGTGGATTCGCCGGAACCATCCAGGCATTTGTCAAGAATGCGGCTGTTGCTGAGTACAAGAAGAACATTGAGTCGATCTTCGGAGAGGGTGCGTGCCACGTACTCAAGGTAAGACCTTACGGCGGAATAAAGGTAGTAGAGTAAATGTCACAATTTTTCGGAGAAAAATTGTGATGCAGCACCAGCCTTCGCTGAAAGCGAACTCTAATGGCTGGTGTTCCCGTAGATGTCACAATTTTCCGAAGGGAAATTGTGATGTAGCACCAGCCTTCGCCGAGGAGGTGCCCATGTGTCGGAGACGCATATCGCATGGCACCGACGAACTGCCGCCGACCCTAGGGAGGGGGCGATACCAGACAAGGCAAATTTTGCATGGCTGGTGTTCCCACCTCGTTTTGGGAAATGAAATGTAGAGATAGTAATGAGAAAGAAGGAATACAACCATGATAGATACAAACATCAAACAGCTCGTTGAGTACGGAATTGCAAATGAGCTGATAGAGGAAGAGGACAGAATATACACGACCAACACCATCCTTGAGATGCTGAAGAAGGACAGCTACGAGGAGCCGGGTGAGGTGCCGGCTATAGATACACCGGAAAAACTTGAGGAGTGTCTCAAGGGTATTCTGGATTACGCAGTTGAGAATGGACTTATCACAGAGGATTCAGTTGTCCTCAGAGATCTGTTCGACACGAAGATCATGAATGCGTTGGTTCCAAAGCCAAGCCAGATCATAAAGACATTCAGAGAGAAGTATGCAAAGTCCCCAGAGGAGGCAACAGACTTCTATTATAAGCTCAGCAGAGCGACAGATTATATCAGAACATACAGAGTTGCAAGGGATATCAAGTGGGTAAAGCCTACAGAGTATGGTGATATCGACATCACCATCAACCTTTCAAAGCCTGAGAAGGATCCGAAGATGATCGCCCTTGCCAAGACCATGTCACAGTCATCATATCCAAAGTGCCAGCTGTGTATGGAGAACGAGGGATATGCGGGAAGGATCAACCATCCTGCAAGAGAGAATCACAGGATCATTCCTATAGAGGTAAACGGCAGCAAGTGGGGATTTCAGTATTCTCCATATGTATATTACAATGAGCACTGTATCGTGTTTAACGGACAGCACATCCCTATGAAGATAGAGAAGGCTACATTCCAGAAGCTTTTCTCATTTGTTGGACAGTTTCCACATTACTTCCTGGGATCAAATGCAGACCTTCCTATAGTAGGAGGTTCGATCCTCACACACGATCACTTCCAGGGCGGCCGTTATACATTTGCCATGACAAAGGCACCTGTTGAGACGAAGGTTACATTTGCCGGATATGAGGATGTTGAGGCAGGAATCGTGAAGTGGCCTATGTCAGTCATCAGACTTGACGGAGAGAATCCGGACAGGATCATAGATCTTGCTGACAAGATCCTCGGTGCATGGAGAGGTTACACAGATGAGGATGCGTACATATTCGCGGAGACAGATGGCGAGCCACACAACACCATCACTCCTATCGCAAGGATGAGAGATGGCAAGTACGAGATGGACTTAGTCCTTCGTAACAACATCACCACAGAGGAGCACCCACTTGGACTTTATCATCCATGGGAGCAGTATCACAACATCAAGAAGGAGAACATCGGACTCATCGAGGTTATGGGACTTGCGGTGCTTCCTGCAAGACTCAAGGGCGAGATGGAAGAGCTGGCAGAGGTTCTTGTGGCAGGCGGAGACATCAAGGCTCATGAGAATATCGCAAAGCATTACGACTGGGTACAGACTTTCATAGGAAAGTACGATATAAATGCGGATAATGTACACAAGATACTTCAGGATGAGATCGGCGATGTATTTGCCAAGATCCTTGAGTGCGCAGGCGTATATAAGAGAGATGAGGCTGGAAAGGCTGCATTCCTCAAGTTTGTGGACTATGTAAATGCAAGATAATCGGACGGGCATCCAATATTTATTATTATGACATTTTATTGTACGTAACGCTATGTAGTGGTATAGTGTTGGAGAAAACGTCAGTGAAAAATAAAAAAGTTTATAAGCAGGTGATGATCATCTGCAGAGTATAATGCGCCCGGTGGATATCTAAAGACCGGTTGTGGCATCATAAAGGAGGAAATTAATTATGAAGATTTTGGTAACAGGCGGAGCAGGTTATATCGGAAGTCATACATGTGTGGAGTTGCTCAATGCAGGATATGATGTTGTTGTGATCGACAACCTCTACAATGCAAGTGAGAAGGCGATCGAAAGAATAAAGGAGATCACAGGAAAAGATGTTACTTTCTATGAGACAGATATCCTTGACAAAGAAGCTATGGACAAGATATTTGCAGAGGAGAAGCCGGACTGCGTAATACATTTTGCAGGACTCAAGGCTGTAGGTGAGTCAGTTGTAAAGCCACTTGAGTACTATCAGAACAATATCACAGGAACACTCAATCTGTGTGAGGTAATGAGAAAGAACGGATGCAAGAACATCATCTTCTCATCATCAGCAACCGTATACGGTAATCCAGCGTTCATTCCTATCACAGAGGAGTGTCCAAAGGGAACACCTACAAACCCATATGGCTGGACAAAGTGGATGATCGAGCAGATCCTCACAGATCTTCACACAGCAGATCCAGAGTGGAACGTAATTCTTCTCCGTTACTTTAATCCTATCGGAGCACATAAGAGCGGTACCATCGGTGAAAACCCCAACGGCATCCCCAACAATCTGATGCCTTACATTACACAGGTAGCGGTAGGCAAGCTGAAGGAGCTTGGCGTTTTCGGAAATGATTATGATACCCATGACGGAACCGGCGTGAGAGATTATATTCATGTGGTAGATCTGGCAAAGGGTCATGTAAAGGCTTTAAAGAAGATCGAAGAAAAGGCCGGACTTTGCATTTACAATCTGGGAACCGGCGTAGGCTACAGCGTTCTTGATATTGTGAAGAATTTTGAGGAGGCCACCGGCAAAAAGATCCCCTATGTGATCAAACCCCGCCGCCCGGGCGACATTGCAACCTGCTACTCTGATGCATCCAAGGCAAAGAGAGAGCTTGGCTGGGAAGCACAGTACGGGATCAAGGAGATGTGCGAGGATTCCTGGAGATGGCAGAGCATGAATCCAAACGGATACGAGGATTAAGATTGAATAATCATTTATAATGTGAAATGGAAAGTTGTTGATGAGCAGGGGCGCGCGATGATAGTGTAGTTTCCTGTGCCATCAACAACTTTTTTGTATCATTTGTAAATTATGTTGACCAACCGCGAACAATAACACAGCTCTTGCAACCAACAGTCCATCTGTATTATACTAATAGAACACGATTAAATTCAGAAAAAATGGAGATAGATAGAAAATGAAGCGCAAAGTAGATCTTAATGAAATTTATCAAAAAGCTTTATCTACTGTTGGTGTTGATTCTTCTCAAGGTGGACAACTTGTATGGGGAGATGAAAATGGAAATCTTCGTCAAGGTGCTCCTAATATAGCTGGTGGTGATTTACCTTATCTTAAAACAAG
>ENA-ORPD01002006-ORPD01002006.1-human-gut-metagenome-genome-assembly--contig:-NODE-2006-length-13151-cov-3.301848_pt1 | contig 13151 bp, 14 predicted proteins | sample MGYA00242143_ERZ509076 | MGnify/ENA primary metagenome ERZ509076 (study PRJEB26280, sample SAMEA2338706) | human gut metagenome | biome: human gut; feature: human-associated habitat; material: faeces... | reverse complement strand
TCGCCTGATCTTTTATCTTAGCCTGATATGTGGCACTGCTGTTTCCCTGTGGGTCCGCATCAATGAGAAGTGTTTTGTAATTCTTTCCAAGTATCCCCGCAAGTGTAGTTGCTGTTGTTGTTTTTCCTATACCACCTTTTTGATTTGCCACAACAAATGTGATTGCCATTTTAATCCCCCCTTAAAATTCAATCTGTCCCTGAACTTTATTGTTTATAACATAATATACTGCATTTTCTTCAGGTTTGATATACACATTTACTTCTGTTATATCATCATCTGTTATCCCGTGGTTCTCTATTGCATCACGCCTTATAAGGCTGAGCAGGTTGTCTACTGAGCGTTCACGCTCATTATACTGTACTGTTATGTGCTTCTTTGCCGTTGCAAATCCGCCTAATTTTTCTTCTGCACGCATGGCACTGATTTTTCTAGCCATTTTCTTCCCCTCCTTATTTAATCACCTTTTGTTACAGTTTAGCATAATAGTGATATGTATTTCAACCTTGCCCGCCGTAAGATACCTCACAATTTTTCCTATAAAACGCTATTCCACAATCTCCCTGACAACTACCGTTTATCGTAACTCTCCAAAAAGCTGTGTTTTACACCGTCCTTTTTGTAAGCAACTATTGTTTTCAGATTTACATTCTCGACACTTTTAAAAATGTTGCTCTCAATAAACGGATTTGTCTTTTTTAATTCTGCTATGAGATTTTTTATCTCCATTCTCTTTGAAACCGTGCTGCCATCTGTCCTACAGGTAGTACAAGTATCCGTAAATCTGCACGCACACTGTATAAAATGAAGATTATTGTAGTCTCTCCAATGTTTTATATCATCCTCCCTTATAAGATACATTGGTCTTATAAGTTCCATGCCCTCAAAGTTCTGGCTGTGAAGTTTTGGCATCATAGTCTCCACTTTGCCGCTGTACAACATTCCCATCAGGATCGTCTCGATCACATCGTCAAAATGATGTCCCAGCGCGATCTTGTTACAGCCTAACTCTTTTGCCTTGGAGTACAGATATCCTCTTCTCATTCTTGCACACAGGTAACACGGATTCTTATCCACCTCCGCAACAGAATCAAAGATCTGTGTTTCAAATGTCGTGAGCGGAATATCAAGAAGTTTTGCATTTTCCTGAATAATACGCCAGTTTTCCTCGTTGTAACCCGGATTCATGCACAAAAAAACAAGTCCAAAATTGCGTTTTCCGTGTCGGTATAATTCCTGAAACAGTTTTGCCAAAAGCATGGAATCTTTTCCACCGGAAATACAGACGGCGATCTTGTCCCCGTCCTGGATCAGCTCGTATTCGTTGATCGCCTTTGTGAACTTCCGCCAGATCTCCTTGCGGAACTTTTTGACAATACTGCGCTCAATCTCACTGCAGCGATCCAGATTCTTCTCTTCGGCGTCCGGGGCTTTTGTCTGTTCCATGGATTCTAACAGCTTCATGCGCAGGTACGCACGGTATCCGCCCTGCACACTGTATACCTCATAGCCCTCCTCTAAAAGCTCGCGCGCCAGCTCGTCGCTGCGCTCTCCCGTATAACAGATCAGGTAAACTGGACGGTCCTTGGGCACCTCGTCTCTGTGCGCCTCGAACTCCTCCCAATAGATATGCTTCGCTCCCGGATATGTCTCTCTCAAAAAATCTGCTTCTCTGCGGATGTCTATGATTACTTTTTCCCGCTCGTCCTTCTGCAGTTCTTCTATGGTTCTCTGATACATGCCTGTCCCTCATTCTCTATTCTGCCGCAAGGTCCTTGATGACCTCCGATGCAATGATCAATCCTGCCACCGATGGTACAAATGCATTGGAACCCGGAATCGCACGGCGCTCCGTACATTTATGCTTTGCTCCCGGCGGGCAGATACAGTGCGCACGGCAGCTGATCGACATATCCTCGATCGGCGTGACCGGCTGCTCCCTGGAATACACCACCTTTAGTTTCTTCACTCCGCGCTTTTTGAGTTCGCGGCGCATGACCTTCGCCAGCGGGCAGACCGACGTCTTATAGATGTCCGCCACCTCAAACATTGCCGGATTCAGCTTGTTGCCGGCGCCCATGCTGCTGATGATCGGCGTTCCTGTCTCCTGCGACTGCATGACCAGCGCAATCTTTGCCGTCACAGTATCGACTGCATCCACGACATACGAATAGCTGGAAAAATCGAACTCGTCCTTTGTCTCCGGCAGATAGAAGCACTGATGCACGCGCACGTCGCAGTCCGGGTTGATCTCCAGAATGCGCTCGCGCATGACCTCGACCTTGTACTTGCCGACGGTTTTGCGCGTGGCAATGATCTGCCGGTTGAGGTTCGTCAGACAGACCTTGTCGTCGTCGACAAGATCAAACGCGCCCACGCTGCTGCGCACAAGCGCCTCGCAGACATAGCCGCCCACGCCGCCGATGCCGAACACGGCCACGCGCGCACGCTTCAGCTTCTCCATGGCCTCCGTGCCGAGCAGAAGCTGCGTTCTTGAAAATTGATTGAGCATAGCATCCTCGATTGCATATAGAATTTATAGGCTTATCATACGTACAGGGGCGTACCCTGTCAAGGGATTCGCGGCGCTTTTGGGCAGATTCATGAAAATAAACCGTGACATTTTGCCGGTCTTCGTTTAAACTGGGATCAGATCCATACGCGGAAGCGTCCGCGCATCAAAAAACGAAAAGGGGAGAATCGTTTTGAAGGAAAGCTATAAGCCCTTGCTGACGCCGTGGAAGATCGGCAAGGTCGAGCTCAAGAACCGCATCGTGCTCACCAGTATGGGCGGCACGGATCTGTTCGGCTGGATGGAATGGAACCATTTTGACAAGGACGGCGCGCGCTTTATCCTTGAAGTTGCGAAAAACAATGCCGGTCTTGTCCTGCCCGGCTGTCAGCCGGTGTATAATCCGATGTACGGCCAGTGGCTGCACAAGAATAAGAAGATGTACGACGATCTGGCAAAGTGGATGCCGGAGTTCCATAAGACGGGCGCGAAGCTGTTCGTGCAGCTGACGGCGGGCTTCGGCCGGAGCTTTACCGTGTCCGAGATGATGGAAAAGCTCTACAACAATCCCGTGCTGCGCGTGCTGTCGAAGCCGGTCATGGATCTCGACAAGATCACGGCCTCGGCCAGCCCGTCGCCCAACCGGTGGTCGGATAAGCTGCCGTCGCGCGAGATGACGAAGGAGGAAATTCAGGAGTTCATTGACTCGTTCGCCAAGAGCTCCAAACTGCTCAAGGACGCGGGCGTCGACGGCGTGGAGGTCCATGCCGTGCACGAGGGCTATCTGCTCGACCAGTTTACGCTCCACTACGTCAACAAGCGCACGGACGAATACGGCGGGAGTCCCCGTATGGAACCCTTCGCCTTGCAAGCTGTAGAATATCTCGTTAATCTTCCTCATAGATCGCCGTGTTACCCTCAGACTCTTTTACCTCTACCTTGAAACAAGACGGGATCTGCTCGTATACCCAAAAGGCTATGTTCTCCGCCGTCGGGTTGAAAGGTAAGATATCGTTCAAGTTCTGGTGGTCCAACAGGGATTTCACCGATCTCTTGATATGACTGAAATCGACTACCATGCCATCGGCGTTTAATTCCTTGGAGCGGCAATAAACCGTGATCATCCAATTGTGACCATGTAGATTCTCACATTTGCTGGGGTAGGACAATCTCAAGCTATGGGAAGCGGAGATCTCCATACGTTTAATTACGGTATACATACGATAATAATGTTTATACGATAAATAATAATGTACCTAATGTCACCTCGGCACACAAAAAAATCCCGGATATTAATCCGGGATGCAAATATACGAAATATTTAGTTTGTTGGTACGACACTTGTCTACGATCGGTAGAGACAGGCGGTATGTCGATCGGCTATGCCTCTTGGTTCAGCGCCTTCATCGAGAACAGGAAGGTCGTTCCTTTGCCCTCGCCCTCGGACTCGAACCAAAGCTTTCCTCCATGAAGCTCCACGAAGTCCTTGCAAAGCATCAATCCCAGACCGGAGCCTTTCTCGTTCTTCGTCCCGTAGGTCGTGAAATGCGAGTCTTGTTTCAAGAGCTTGTCTTGATCCTCTTTCTTGATGCCCTTGCCGGTATCTTTCACGCTAACGGTTACGAAATCCCCCTCGGAGCGTGAGGATAAGGTGATCGTGCCCCCCTCGAAACTAAACTTCATGGCGTTAGAGATCAGGTTACGGATAATCGTCTTGAGCATATCGATATCGACCAAGCCTACCAGCTCTTTATCCAGATTTTCTAGGATAATCTTCACGCCTTTTTGCGCCGCCATCGGGACATACATCTCGGCGGTACTGTCGATGATACTGTTTATGTCGGTCTGTTGCTTATATACGTGCTGCTTGTTCAAGCGGTTCTTGGCCCATTTCAGCAGGTTGTCCAGCAAGAGGAAGATCTCCTCGGAGGTCTTGTTCATCATCTGGATCATCTCGTACACCTCGTCGCCTACCCGCTCCTTGTCCACCATCATCAAGATGGCGTTATTCATCATTTTCAACGAGCCTAGCGGGGAACGCAGGTCATGGGCGATAACGGAATATAACGTATCCCTAGACTCGATCGTGTTCTCCAGCTCGGCCTTGATGCGCTTGATGCTGTAAAGCTCGTAGCGGTGGGCCACCCTCTTCACCAGCTCCTCACGTTGGAAAGGCTTTGTGACGTATTCGGTGGCGCCCAATTGGTAACCTTTCACGATGCTTTGCATATCGCTTAGGGCGGACATGATAATCACGGGTATATCCGTAGTCTCGGGATTGCTTTTCAGATGCTGGAGGACCTCATATCCGTCCATCTCAGGCATCATGATATCGAGTAATATCAGATTTGGGTGTTTCTCGTTAGCTATGCGTAGCGCTTTTGTCCCGCTGTCGCAAGTCAAAAGCGTATATCCCTCTTTCTTCAGTATGGCTTGTACTAGCATGACGTTTGTAGGGACATCATCTACGATAAGAACTTTATACTCTGAGGCCAATTTATCCATTGTATCTAAATTGTGTTCTAGTTTTCTTGATATTCAAATAGTATCAATAGCGCAAAAGTATTAATTAAAGTCGACATATAACGACTATTTATCCATCTATTTTTTTATTTTTTTATCCCGCGCCTCGTTTGGCTTTTTCCCAAGCGCCTGTGCCTTTATGCTTAGCGAGATAGCTATACCCTCGTATGACATTGATATTCATGAATAAAAAGTAATAAGGAATGAATAATAGCTTGTTCCGGAGGTTTCGTTGTTCCATTTTATACCCCAAGTATCCCATCAGGTAAAACGCTAGTTGCAGGGCAAGGATGACGGTGTAAAGGGTATGCCCGGTACAGGCTAGGAGCAGGTTGAGGGGCAGGAGGGCGAAGAGCACGACCGGCGTCAGCGTCCAGCGCAGTACCCGGTGGCTGACGTATTGGAAGCTCAGTATCCCATACCGGAACATATTCAATAATCCCCGTAGCCGCCATACCGATTGCAATCCTCCGGCCGATATGCGTACTTTACGTTTCTCCTCCTCCCGCATGTTCAGGGAGGCGCTCTCGAGGGCGTACGCCTCTTTGCTGTAGGCGATCTTGTAGCCTCTCATCGCTATGCGCAGGGAGAGGATGAAATCGTCCAGCAGGGTATCCGGGGGCATCTGCTCGAAGAGGGAGGTACGGATGGCGAAGAGCTCGCCTGCCGCCCCGACGGCGGAGTATAGGCGGTAGTCCAGTCGCTTGAGGGCGGACTCGTATTTCCAGTATATGCCTTCTCCGGCGGTGGCTCCTTGCTCGGCTTGTATCTCTACCCGTTTCTCTCCGGCCACGCAGCCTACCCGTGGGTCGCTGAACTGGCGTATGATCTCCTTGATGGCGCCCTTGTTCAGCATCGTGTTGGCGTCGGTGAAGATGACGTAGGGGGTATTGACGTAGGGGAGGGCTCGGTTCAAGGCGGCGGTCTTTCCTTGTCGCCGCGGTTGGTACAGTACGGTGACCTCCGGGTACTCTTTCAGTCTTTCATTCGTGTTGTCATTGCTTCCATCGGTGATCCAGACCAGTCTCAACTTATCCGCCGGATAATCCAGTTGTCTGCAATTCACCATCTTGCTCGCCACGATCGCCTCCTCGTTGTAGGCGGCTATCAGCAACGTGGCCTCCGGTAGTGTCTCGGGAAGGCGGGGGAGCCGGGGTTTAACGAACAGCTCCTTGATCTTTACCATAAGGTATAATACGATCCCATACCCCAGATAGGTATAGAAAACGATCCCGATGCCGATCCAGAAGAGGATCTCAATGATTTGACAGCTCTTTTCCATAATTCATATCCTTGTTGATTGCGATTAATCCGTTTATTAATCCCTTGCCTAGCGCCCCGATCAGCCGGAATTTCCCTTTTACGAGATAGATCGAGAGGCGTTTCGAGAAAGCCACTAGGGTTTGGTAGATGTATGCGTAAATCCTTTCATCCCTTTTATCGATCGATCGTTTGGCGAATAAAAGGCGGTTGCGGGTATGATAATAGACCTGAAGCGGACTTTGTTTCCCTACGCTCATGCTCTCCTTATGATAGACGGTGGAGGTAGCCTCGTACCAGATTTTCAGCCCGGCCCGCCTTATTTGCACGCACCAGTCCAGCTCCTCGTAATAAAGGAAATAAAATTCCGGTATCCGGCCGAATTTCGTGAGATCGGTGGTGCGGATCATCATGGCGGCACCATGGGTAAAGGCCGTCTCGCCAGACTTGTTGAATTGTCCTTGGTCGATTTGTCCATGCCCTATATTGCTATTACGGAGGGTGACTGGACTCATTGGCGTGGAGCCTGCGTATTGTAACCTCTGTTTCTCTGGCCAACAAGTTATTTTCGGGGATACGGCCCCGATTTGCGGATCGCTATCCAGTGCGTTCACCAAGTTTTCCAATATGGGACAAGTAATGATCGTATCATTATTAAGAAACAATAAGTACTCACCTTTAGCCTGTGATATCCCGAGGTTATTGCCACCGGCGAATCCAATGTTTTTCTCACTCCGTATAACCTGTATGTCTGGAAACTTGGATTGGAGAAGCTTATGTTCCAGAGGATCGGTGGAAGCGTTGTCTATGATAATAATCTCATGAAGATAAGTCTCATGGATAGCCAAGGATTCGATCATCTCGACGGTATCTTTCAATCCGTTATAATTGATAGTGATAATGGAGACTTTTTTAAGCATGGCTTTCTTCTTTTTTTGTCGTTATGTCATGAGGAGTGTTCTGGAAGCTCGTGTCCTTGTTTTTTATCCGGATGAATGAGGCTATATATCCTTTTGTCAATATGAAAAAAAGGAAGGGAAGCTTCGATAAGTTCCTGTAGAGCTTCCGTGTATGCATCTTGCGGGGAATGGCCAGCCAATAGGTGAGGGCCCCTCCTGTAATCAGTGCGAGCCATTTATAGGCGAGGTGGATATCTTGTATGCTCCAGATCAGCATGAAGATGACAGGGATAAGGATTTTCAGTATCCGTGGAAAAGGAATCCATTGAAAGAGCTTATCCATGTAATTCCTGTTTAGCGAATGCTTGTTGAAATGCTTCAAGATAAGGCCGAACGCTACCAATTGGGCGTGGAACCAGCGGGAGCGTTGGCGGGCCATCACCTCCTGCCGGGAGGTTTTCTCGTCGTATACATATATGTTGTCCGCATAGTCGACGAAGATATTTTGTGCGGCCAAGAATATCTCCAGTTCCTTATCCTCGGCGAATGTCTCGCATTTCCTCATGTGTGTCTTGAGCCATCCGAGATCGAATACCATACCGGAACCGATCAAGGAGGAAGATATCCCCACATTGACACGTCCTTTCCTGAAAATCGTGTTGTTGATTTCCTCCGAAAGTCCATCCCAGATCGCTATAGACGTATTCTCGTTCTTGAGGGTCCGATGTACTTGAAGGACGATGCTATCTTGGGTGATCGTGTTTATGCGGGTCAGGAAATCGGTATCCGTCATATTATCAGCATCCATGATTACGACCTTGTCTGCGCTATCGCCTATATATTCCAATGCGTACGTGACGGATTTATGCTTCATGCTATGGTCGAAGTCGGGCGTAAGCAGCTCGATCGGTAATTCGGCCAATGCCTTGTTCGTCTCCGGGAGCATATGATCGGATACTACGATCACCCGGTATTTATCCTTTGGGTAATCTTGCTTGATAAAACTCTTGGCAGATTCGAGTATGACGGCGTCTTCCTTATAGGCGGCGAATATCACGGCAAAAGTCTGGAATTGGATATATTGGGTTTTCCTGCGCTTCCTCTTTAGAAAGGAGGCGAGCGTGAAGAATAGGTCATAGCCGGTGAGAAGGGCTGTAAGTGTAAAGAAGAATATATCGATATAGATTAACAATCGCATTCGTTTTTTCGCAAAAGTAATATAATTTTCAACAAGTCTTTAGTGGCGACTGCTTTTTTGTCATATTTTTTTGGAAAGTAGGATACCGATACTTGTTAAATAGGTCGTACCCCGATAGATTTGTTGAATTTCTAAGAAAGTTTTCTGTTTTTCCGGTTTTAATTTATTATTTTTGTCAAAAATTATGATTGGTCAAATGTGGTGTTTAATGCTGGTTAAATGGATGCGGTCATGAATGAAAGCCCTTTGATATCGGTTATCGTTCCAGTCTACAAGGTGGAATCCTATCTGCCCAAATGCCTTGATAGTATTTTAGCGCAGACTTTTGAGGATTTCGAGTTGCTTCTGATAGATGATGGCAGCCCGGATCGTTGCGGAGAGATTTGTGACGAATGCGCCGGGAGGGACGAGCGGGTAAGGGTCTTTCATCAAGAGAACGCAGGATTGAGTTGCGCCCGGAATACGGGATTACGGCATGCTAGGGGTACTTATATAGCTTTTGTCGATTCGGATGACTACATAACTGCGGATTATTTGGAGAGCTTATGTGAAATGCTGCCGGCGAATAAAGAATGTATAGGTGTTGTTGTAGGGGGATTTGACAAGCTATTACCTGATGGTAGCTTGGAAAGGATCCATGTCCCGGAGAGGGATCTATCTCCTGAAATGTATGGTTGCTTCCTCACGGAACTAATGGGCAAGCATGTGATGTACGCTTGCATGAAGCTCTACGATAATCGGCTTATCCGGAAATGGAAACTTCAGTTCGTCCCTTCCATATCTGGTTTGGAAGATATGCTTTTCATGCTGGACTATCTTGCCTATGCGGATTTTGTATCGATCCGCGACTGTTCCGGCTATGTATATCGGGTAGGTTATTCCATGGATACGCTCTCAAGATGTATTAAGGATTTCCCGAGCGAGTACGGCGCTTTCTCTCAATTTTTGAGCAGGGTTTGCCTTTTTAAGGAAAGATATCGTCTGGAGGATCGCTCCTTGAGTAAAACATGGGACTCTTTGACCGTATTTTTCCATAAGATATTGCTGGCGATTTACAAAGAGGAGAATGCCTATACGCAAGAGGAACGCTTGTTCTTCTTGCGGCAATTGCTTTTTTCCGATGGAAGCTGGATTAGGGAGTATTTCTTACCTCAATATAAGGCAGACCGACTCGGTAAGTTCTTGCTGGTGCATGTTGGGGCTGGTGCTTTCGATGCTTGGATGAGCTTGTTGACTGGTATAAGGTTTAAATATATGTTTGGAGCGAGAAAATGAAAAAAGAATCAGTTTTGCCGGAGATCGTGCCTGCCAATAAGGAGGAGATCGTATATTCGATAATCATCCCTCATAAAAATATCCCGGACTTGCTACGGCGCTGCTTGGATTCCATCCCTCAAAGGCCGGATATACAGATCATCGTAGTGGATGACAATAGTTGTTCCGATAAGGTAGACTTCGCTCATTTCCCGGGCCGGGAAAGAGAGGGAGTAGAGATTGTCTATACCCGTGAAGGGCTAGGCGCCGGATATGCCCGCAACGTGGGGCTGAGGCATGCGAAAGGGCGTTGGTTGTTGTTTGCGGATGCTGACGATTATTTTTTGCCTGATTTCCTTGAGATGGCGGATCGATATAAAGACTCGGACCTGGAGCTTATCGTGTTCCGGGCGGAAAGTGCGGACTCGGAATCTCTTGAACCCATGAGGCCTCGACAGAGATGTCATGATGACTTGTCGGAGAACGTGGATTGGGAGCGGATCCGCTTCAGGATATATGCACCTTGGGCAAAGATGATATCACGGCGTTTTCAGGTGGCTCGTCAATTATCGTTTGAGGAAATCCCCGTGGCGAATGACATGATGTTCTCGGTTTACACGGATTATTATGCCTGTCGGGTTGCCGTATGCTCAGGTAGCATCTATTGCGCTACGGTTCGTCAGGGCTCCTTGGAATATGGTTTAGTGCTGGATCATTTGCTGCTGCGTGTCTCTAAGTCATGCCGGTTGAATCATTTCTTGCGTAAACAGGGGGTGGTGGACAGGTATAGCGGAAGCTTTACTTACGTACATGCTTGCAAGACCGGTTTCGGGAGAAAGGAGTATTACAAGGCGCTGTGGATTTATGTGCGGGAGGAGCGCCCGGAGCTTGTCTTGAGGACTTTCAAGAATTTGCTGAGAGATAAGGTAAAACAGATTTTTAAATGAAAACACGGTATCATTGATGTCTGAATCTCGGGTAAAGAAAAGTTTCCAGAACGCCAAGGTGAATGTCTTTTTTTATCTCATCACCTTGTTTTTGTCTTTTTTCTCACGGAAGATATTCCTGGAGCGATTAGGAGCTGATTTCATCGGGTTGACGGGTACGTTGCAGAACTTGTTGGGTTTCTTGAATCTGGCGGACTTGGGTATCGGGGCCTCTATGGGGTATATTCTCTATAAACCTTTGTTTGAGAAAAATCAAGAGAAATTGCGTGAGATTATTTCGGTCTTGGGGTATTTGTATCGTTATGTAGGTTTGTTTATTTTGATAGCCGGTGGAATATTAGCGCTTTTTTTACCGCTTATATTTGAGGATACGAGTATAGGAATAGGTGTTGTTTATTTCGCTTATTTCTCTTTTCTGGTCTCTTCCTTGATTGGTTATTTTATCAATTATCGTCAGTTTCTTTTGGGTGCGGACCAGCGGAATTACGTGGTTACGGCTTACTCGCAGACGGCGAATCTGGTGAAGACCTTGTTGCAGATGGCATTGGTCTGTTATGTCGGCAGCTATTATCTGTGGATAGCGGTCGAATTGGCTTTTGGTATCCTATATTCGGTCATATTGAATTGGAAGATCAATCAAGTATATCCGTGGTTGAAGTGCAGTGTCGCTCTCGGGAAGGAGAAATACCCTGAGAACAAGATTATCATGCAAAAATCACGCCAGTTATTCGTGCATGTCTTGGCAGGGACAGGTCGTACGCAATTGCTCCCGTTCTTGATTTACGCCTTTACTTCCTTGAAGCTGGTGGCTTATTATGGGAATTATATGTTGCTGATCACGAAACTCAGCCAATTGGTGAATAACTTTCTGGGCAGTACTGGCGCCGGCGTGGGCAATTTAATCGCCGAGGGTGACCGGAAGCGGATCCTGCAGGTCTTTTGGGAGCTCAACTCGTTGCGTTTCGTGATAGCCGGATTCTTTGCTTTTGCTCTTTATCACTTGATTGATCCGTTCATTACGGTTTGGCTGGGAGCCGAGTATGTATTGCCACGTTCCGTGTTGATTATTATCTTGGCCAACTTTTTCGTGAGCCAGTATCGGGGAACTATCGACCAGTTTATCAACGGCTATGGCTTGTTTCATGATACGTGGGCACCTGTCACTACGCTTGCCATTACGGTGATCGTGGCCTTGATAGGGGGTAGCCTGTGGGGGTTGTCGGGGGTTTTACTGGGTGATATAGCCAGTTCGCTGACGATCATTTGCGTATGGAAAGCCTATTTCCTGTACAAGGAAGGTTTCCGGATGCCGGTATTCCTGTATTGGAAGAATGTAGGGAAATATACGGCCTTGTTCTTGTTGTCTTGGGCGGGGGCAGACGGCATATTGCGTCTCTTTCCGCTATTCGATCCTTTTGGTGGATACGTAGCATGGACGCTTTATGCCATCTATTCGTCAACCATCTTCCTTGCGATATTCATTCCCCTGTTCTACTTGTTTTCCGATGGGATACGGCATCTGCTACGGCGGATACAATCCCGCATATCTTCCTAGGCTACTCAGCGCCGCCGAGAGTATCAGCCCCCAGCCCAGCAGGTTCAAGGGGCCGGGCGAGGGGTGGACGAGAGCGAGAGTATCGCCCCGATAGCCGCCAACGCCGCCTCCCGCATGTCTAGCAGGAGGGAGAGTGCCGCCAGCAGGAAGAGGCTGGCCAAGGCGAGCAGGCGGAAGTGGGGGAAAGGGGGGCGTGGGTTCCGTGGGAGTGTCGGTCGTGTCATGGGGCGGTTGTTTTTGGGGCGTGTGAGATCCTAGGTTTAGCAAGAAATCCAGCAGGCTGCGGACGAAGGCTAGTATTTGTCGTATCTTATTCATATCAATTGTTGTTTTTTAGGGATGAGTAAATCGGTTCGATCTCGTGGCAGAGCTGTACCAGCGTCTCCCGGTAGCGCTCCCGGTTGTCACCGTTCAGCTCGCTGATGTAGGGGCTGTAGGCGATGGCCTTGGCGTAGTCAGCGCAGTCGTGATATCCGCACTGCCTGCACTGAGTCTGCGGGAGGATTTTTTCAATCTTAGAAATTTCGATCATTGCTGCCAAAGATTTTCTGCGATGAGGTTGCCGGGTTCGCCGCGTCTCGGTGCTTGGAAGCCCATGGGCTTAAGCAGCGCACGAACTTCTTTGATCATGGCTGGATTACCGCAGAGAAGGACGCTGGAAGCGGAACTATCAAACTTAATGCCGACCGTCTCAGCCAAATCTCCGGTGCTGATCAAATCCGGAATTCTTCTAGATAAGAACTGTGTCGCTTCACGTGTAACCACGGGAACGTAGATCAGACTTCTTCCGCTGCCTCCGCCGAACGAAGAGTCATCTTTGATTTTTTGAATCAGCTGTGTGTAGGCAAGATCTTCAGCCAACCGCACAGAATGGACAAGAACGATCGTAGGCCATTTCTTCCAGACGGATTCCTGACGAAGGATGCTGATGAAGGGAGCAAGTCCTGTTCCCGTGCTGAGGCACCAAAGATTTTGAGATGTAGGAAGTCTGTCCGGCAGCAAG
>ENA-ORPD01002004-ORPD01002004.1-human-gut-metagenome-genome-assembly--contig:-NODE-2004-length-13158-cov-7.515149_pt1 | contig 13158 bp, 16 predicted proteins | sample MGYA00242143_ERZ509076 | MGnify/ENA primary metagenome ERZ509076 (study PRJEB26280, sample SAMEA2338706) | human gut metagenome | biome: human gut; feature: human-associated habitat; material: faeces... | reverse complement strand
CCTGATTTTCTGTAATAAATTCATTTGGCTTTCTACCATCATTTGTTATTATCATGTATGTTTCTTCTAGTGTTTCTTTTATATTCACAAATACTTTTGATTATAATATGCAATAATTTCATCATACATATCCACTCATCTTTAATTATGATTGCTAAACCTTCCTAATCAGTCGCCTTACGATCGATTTTGTGGCAATTTTTATTCATTTTAGAGTAAGTTATCGATTAAAGAAATGTTAAGCAATATCAAGCGTTTCTGATATTTCCCCAAATTGTATGCTCATACGGGGGTATGTTCCATACCGTAGGAATTTTTTTATCTGATGTATATAAACAATATTACTATATCAGACAAATTTTTTAGAATAAAATTTATTCAATCTAACACACCTTTTGATGTGTTAGATTGATATATTTGAATTTATAAAATTAATGATTTAATATCTGGTTTTAAGTCAAATCTTACAGATTTGTCGTGATTTATCCATACTGTATCAATTAAAGCTTCTAGTATTGCTCTATTTGGCTCTTTTGCTTTGATTATTTCGTCAAAATAATCTATTGCTGTATGAATTTCTTCTAATTTTTCATTAATTATTTCCTCTTCTTCTTTTTCTAGTGTCTTTTGTAATTTAATAATAGTATTCATTTTTTCTTGCTCTAATTTATTATATGTATCAACTATAATTTGATTTTGCTCTGGGTTCTGTCCGAGTAGCTATATCTTTTATTTTCTGAGTTAGAATCATTTTGTATTCTAAATTAGCTTGTTCTAGTTCGAGCTGTATTTTCTTTCTATTGGACTGCATTTTCTTCTTTTTATTTTGTACATTGATTTTTTTTATTTCATCTAAATAAACTTTTTTAGTATTCTTTAAAAAATCTTTAAATTGAAACCACATATCTTCTTCAAGAATTTCATGTCCTTTACATCTTTTAATTCCATATTTCTTATAATCATTACATTCATAAGCCTTAGCGTTATTTTTTCTCCTAAGTACCATTCCAGATGCTGACATACCACACTCAGCGCACCTGCATAATCCTCCAAAGAAATAATTTCTTTTAGGTTTACCACATTGACGATTTATTGTTGCTCTTCGATTTCTTATGTCATTTGCTGATTGAAAGGTCTCTTTTGAAACTATAGCCTCATGATGATTCTCAAAAACAAAATGCTCACTTTCAGGCAATTTTATAGCTTTTCCTCTAATCGAGATTGTTTTCTTTTTATGAGTTCTTAATGTTCCACAGTACACATCATTACCTATGATGTTCTTTATCATATAATCTGACCATAACTCTTGAACTGGGTGTTTGTATATACGACCTCTTTGTAAATGTTTTTTTTGATAATATACTGATGGCGTTGGATAATTATAGTTTTCATTCAGTATATTACTTATTTTTTTCATTCCATTTCCATCTATATATAATTTAAAAACTAATTCAATTACAGGTCTTATTTCTTCATCAACAGTCAATTTTGTAATGTCATCTGGATCTTTCACATAACCATAGTAATTTCCCATTATTAATCTACCTGTTTTTTGTTTTGAAAGCATATGATCCCTTGTTTTCTTTGAACAATCTTTTACATATCTTTCATTATACCAAGTTGTAATACCAATAGTGTCATCCCTATCATTTAGAACATCATAACACCCTCCCATTTCTGATACTAAAATTAAATTTTTCTGCATAGCTTTGAACTCATCAATTAATACTAATACTTTTCCATTATTTCTTCCAATTCTAGAAAGGTCTTTTGCTAAAACAACATCTATATCTCCTCTTTGCACCTTTCTTAACATTTTTGAAAATTTTGGTCTATCTAGTGTATAACCTGAAAAATTATCATCTATATAAAAATCACGGTCTAATATTTTCCAACCTCTAGACATAGCATAATCTTGTAGTATAATTTTTTGTTCCTCTATGCTTGCATAATTTTCTTTATCCTCATCTCTACTTAATCTACAATATCCAACTACTTTCATATATATATATATATGCTCCTTCCGAGCTTGCTATATATGTAATTTGCTGTTTTAGATATTGGAGCTATTATATCACAAAACATTTCTTTTTTCTACCTCCAACATAATGATTCTTTCAATTATCTTTAAGTATTCATCGTCCCCACTCACAAACATAGCAACCTTTGACTCAGATTTCTTAATATTGTTAATTTTTTCTTGTATTTCTTCATTTTGTAATTCATCTTTTGTGGCATAGATTTGGCAAAAATCCAATCCATTATGTTTCGATTTAAAAATTTGCATAATACCCTCCACAATAAATTTTATGTTTTTTGTGTATAATTATTCTTTTGTTTCCAATATCTCATCGCCTCTTTATCTCTCATTTTTCTTTCGTAATCTGATTTATTCATGTTTCCACCAACTACTAATTCCTACAAACAACACTATCCAAATTTTTATGGCTCTTCCTCCTCAGAATATTGATCTTGTTTGATTTTAGATACATAGTGTCTTAATATCTTCTTCACCATCATACATCATTTCATCACATACCCTTTTATAAAATCTTTCGTGTTCTTCATTTAAAAAGTCTAAGATAACTTCCTTCAACTCTAATCTTCATCTTTTAAATTAAAGTATTTTACAATTGCTATTTCTTTTGGATATACCCCAATCATTACTTCAATTTCATCTGCCAAATGCTCTATCTTAAAATCTTTTAATTTATAATCTTTGTTAGCCGATTTTTGTAGTGAATGTAGTGCCAAAACCCCGTAACTAACAATTATTCTTTTTAACAAACTCTTGTCCATTCTATATCCCTACTTTCGCAATTTTATATATTTAGGAACATCAATGCTTTTTCCAAGCTCACTTTTAAAAACATATCGTTTTCTATCACTATCATAACTATAAGCACTAACGTTCCAATTTCTATAAGCCATATTAGATAACTTTCTTCTGTTTTTGATAAACTAAAAGTGGACCAAAAATTCAATTAATAATAATTGAAAAACGGACCACTTTTTTACATAACTTCAAATATATGTTTAAATATATTTGGAGGTTGAGGGAGATGAAAAATTTTATGGATTTATCAACAATATTAAAATTAAAGGAAAAAGGATTATCTAATAGATCTGTTGCTAAATCTTTAGGAATTGATAAAAAAACCGTAAATAAATATTGGAATGAATATAAAGAAAATTTAAGTAAATTAGACAATGAAACTAATTCAACTAATATTTTAAGAATTCAAGAGGACATTGTTTCCAAACCTAAATATAATTCTGTTTCAAGAGTTAGAAGAAAATTAACACCAGATTTTTTTAAAGCATTAGAAAATATTTTAAAAGATGAAGAAAATAAATGTAAGGTTCTTGGAACAAATAAATAAGCTTTAACAAAACAACAAATTTATGAATTACTTAAAAGGCTAGGGTTTGATGTAAGTTATTCTTCAGTGATATTAGAGATTAGGAAATTTAAACAATCTGGTAATGAATGTTTCATTAAACAGGATTATGAATTTGGAGATAGATTAGAATATGATTTTGGTGAAGTTAAACTTGTAATAAATGGTGTTTTGAAAAGATATTACATAGCTGTTTTATCCAGTCCTGCTGGAAATTTTAGATGGTGCTATCTTTATGATAACTGTAAAAAAGATGTATTTTTAGATTCTCATGTTAAATTTTTTGAAATGATTGGAGGTGTTTAGAAAGAAGTTGTTTACGATAATATGAGAAATGTAGTTTCTAAATTTATTGGAAAAAACGAAAAAGAATTAAATGAGGATTTAGTAAAAATGAGCATATATTATAGTTTTGACATTAATGTAACAAATGCATTTAGTGGCAATGAAAAAGGTTATGTTGAAGGTAGTGTAAAGTATTTAAGAAATAAGATATTTGCTGAAAATTACAAGTTTCCTTCAGAAGATTCCGTAATTGAATATATGGAAAGTCGACTTATGAAACTTAATGAAAACAGTAAAATTGAAGAAGAAAAAAGAAATTTAAAACCGACTAAGCCACCTTTAGAATTAGCTAATATTAGAAAGAGTCTAGTTAATAAATACAGCTTTGTACAAATAGAAAATAATTTTTACTCTGTCCCAGAATATTTAGTTGGACTTAATGTTACAAGTAAAATTTATTACAATAAAATATTGATTTATTCAAATAACGAATTTGTCTGTGAACATAAGAAAATAGATGGAGTTAAAAAGATAAGTGCAGATATACGCCATTATCTAAAAACACTTACCTTTAAACCAGAAGCCCTGAAAAATTCATATGTTTTAAAAAGCAACCCTAAACTTAAATCCATCTTTGATAAATATTATACCAATAATCCAAAGAAATTCATAGAGGTAATTTCAAATAATAAAGAAAAGTCAAATAAAGAATTAGAAAAAATATTAATATCTAATTCAGGCAATTTAGTAGAAGATATTAGATACATTAACAATATTAATAATTTAACGAGAATACAAACAAGTATGTATAATCAAATAATGATAGGAGTTGTAAATAAATGAATATAAAAGAAAATTGTAAAATATTAAAATTATCATATATTTTTAAAAATCATGAAGAAGAAATTAAAGAAGCAAAACAAACTAAAAAAGATGTAGGAATTTTTCTAGATGAACTTCTAGAAAAAGAAATAAATCAAAGAAAAGAAAACGGAGTAAAAAAACGAATTAGATATGCTAAATTTCCTATTAAAAAATATTTAGAAGATTTTGATAGAAAAAAATACAAGCAAGAATTTATTAAAGAATTTGAAGAATTAGAAACACTTGAGTTCATTGATAAAAAAGAAAATATAATATTAATACGGCACACCTGGTGCAGGAAAAACACATTATGCAATAGGTTTAGGAATCAAAGCATGTATGGAAGGAAAAAGTGTTTTATTCATATCAGTTCCAAATTTAATTATAGAATTAAAAGAAGCTATGAGTAGAAGTCAACTTACAGCATATAAACGAAATTTTGAAAAATATGATCCAGTAATATTAGATGAATTAGGATATGTTTCATTTGATAAAGAAGGATGTGAAATATTATTTAATTTACTATCAAATAGAAATGATAAAGGTTCAATAATAATAACAACAAATTTAACATTTGATAGATGGGAGGAAATATTTAAAGGTGCAATGCTTACTGGTACAATGGTAGATAGATTAGCATATAAGGCCCATATATTGGATATTTCAAGAGATGTAAGTCATAGATATGAAGAAACAATTTCTTGGAAAAATAGTAAAAATATGTGAATTTTATAGTTGAAAAGTGGTCCGTTTTTCAATTATTAAAATTTTAAAAAATTATCATAAAAAGTCTAAAGTTTACACAAACTTTCCGATATACTCCTTCTGAATAGCCATCTTCCTTAGTTATTGTATGATAAATGATTTTATCTTCATCATCTAATTTTCCATTTTCATTTATATCTTTGTAAATATCAAATTCTGCTCCTGCTAGTGGCTCTTTTGTATCTCTATCCTCTTTATAAGGATTAACTTTTGTTTTTATTTTTTGATTTTCAAATTTTATTGTTTTAATCTCATTTTCTTCTAAAGTAACTTTTATAGGTGTATCATTTAGTTTGTATCCTTTATTAGTCTCTGTTTCTACTATGATTAAATCTTGATAATCCCTTATGGCATATTTTTTTGTTATTGCTTCTCCATTTTCATCAGTAATTAGTGTATCGATTAATTCATCTGAATCCGCAATTCCATTTTTATCTTTATTTGCATAAACTTTAAACTTTACATCCTTTAGTTTTATTTCATTATTTTCACTATCAACTTTAATTATTTTTACCTGACCCTTTTTTAATTCGTTTTCTATAGTAACTGATGTAGTTTTGTCCCAATCAATTTTTACATCTACATCATCAGCTAAATTGTACCATTCACTTGTATTTTTTTCTATTATCTTATAGTTTCCAGTACGCAAATCATTAATTTCAATTCTTCCATTTACGTCAGTTGTATATGTTCCAATAACTTTTTGTAGCTCCTCTGAATATAGGTCAAATTGCACATTTCCAAGTACAACTCTATTGTTATCTTTATCTACTTTGTATATCTTTAAGTTTCCTTTTTTATGCTCATTAGTTAATTCCAATTTTGTTGTTTCTCCTGCTGTAATCTCACTATTTACATCACTTGTTGCCTTTATATAATTTTCATTTGAATTTTCTTCATTTAAAGTATAGTTGCCTGCATATAATCCTTCTAAAGTTCCATATCCATTTTCATCTGTTTTAATTTTTCCAACTAGCTCTCCTGAAGAATTTTTTACAGTATACACAGTATCTTTTATCCCATTACCAGTTTCACTATCTGTTTTGTGGATTTCAAAAGCACCTGTACTTATAAAATTAATAGATATACTTGTATATGTTGTAGGATCTTTTTTCCCAAGTCTTACTAATCTTTGTAATCCTGAATCACTTGTTTGAGCTAATATTGCATTTAATATATATGAGTTTGGTATTTGTGAAGATGACCAAGTACCTGTCTTTGTAATTGGAGCTTCAAAATGAATTAAATCTCCATTACTAACTTCCACTATACCTCCTGTTTTTGACCAATTACTACTGTCACATACAATAGTAACATCATTTGGTATATCAAATTTTAAAGTTATGCCTGATGTTCCTGTAATCATAGTTTGTTCAGTTACTTGTTTGCCATCTTGAATCTTTGCGTTTAGCTCTTTTGTTGTAAAATCTAAAGAATCTTCAGGAACTGAAACAGAATCAAGAAATGCAATAAAATCTTTGGCTACTGTTTTATTACTACCATTTACATAGTGGTCTAATGCTAAAGTAGTTGCAACAATACCATAATTGCTATTTTCATTAAATCCTGACCAAACTTCTACTCCTTCCTAACCATAATATAAGCATTTTACTACATTATAAATACTCGTTTTTGCTGATGTACCATTAGATGGGCTTGTTTTATCATGATCCATACAAAATGCTCTTATTCCATCTACATGAAAAGAGCCTACTGTCGAAGCACCATATGTTATTTTTCCTTCATATTGAATATTTACAGTATCTGCTTTAACCATATCTGATAGACCAACTACAAGTAATATTGCTGTGCAAAATATTGATATTACTTTCATTTTAATTTCTCTTTTTCTTTTCATATTTCTAAACCTCCTTCATTTTTTATTAAAAAGAAAAGCAAAAATGAAGAAGTCTATATGTTTTAAGACTTCCTCATCTCTGATAATATAATTATAATTACTTTTTTTATAAAAACAATGAAGTGATTTTGAAGGGTTTTTGAAATTATCTTTTACTTATAACCCTTTTTATTTTTTATACTTTTCTTATATTCAACACTTTTCTGATTTATCATTGTAGTCCGTTTTTAAATTAACCTTAAATTTTTTGTACCTGTTCTACAAAATTATAGCTATTAAACGAAAAATTTAATTTTGTTCTAGCCTCCAAATAAAATTCTCTTTATATATTACCGTTTAAACTTTCTAAATACTTTTGTAATATACACATGTCTCTTTTTATAATTATTTTTGTGGAATATACACTACTATATTCAGATGCCTTTACTTTATCATAACACTCTGACATTTTTTTTAAAGCCTCTGCTGGCTCAAACCAACATATTTCAGAACCTTCATCTTTTTCCTTTTGAGTTAAATGTAGAACTTTAGTATCTTCTATTACTTTTGCTACATATACATAAGAAATCTGTTTAAAATTCATTTTTTCCCTATATTCTTCTATATATCCTAATTCTTGTAAAATTTCAATTTTGCAACCTGATTCTTCTAAAGTTTCTCTCTCTAATGCCTCTTCATAACTTTCGCCTTCATCAACGCCACCTCCGACTAATTTATACTCATTTTTATTTTTTTTGTATAATATTGCAATTTTATTGTCGTCATTAATTAATATTACTCTAACAGCTGTTCTATTCTTAGGATTTTTACATATTATTTCTTCTTCCCCTATATCAATATCTGAAATTTTACCAATTAACTTCATACTTTTCCCCTCCATAATAAAAATAAAATGTTAGAGGCAATAATAACTATTACCCCCAACAGAACGCATTAGACATTTTTAATGTCTTTCAAATAGACAAAAGTTTCGTATTCTCCAATTCTGCAAACAATTTCGTCAGGTATGCAATTATTTGGGGAAATAATATTCATTTCCTTAAGCAAAAGCATTTCCTGTATCGTTATCTTCACATCAGGATCTGGAGAATGCAGAGAGTTGATTGAAAACACCAGAAAAGTTCCTACATGATTCATCTCACGCTTTTTAGCTTCGCTCCCATCCTTTTCAAGAAGGACAAGTCGCTGTTCACGATACTCTCCAAGCATTTTTGAGATATCAAAGACATAAGATAGATAATCTACTTCAAAAATCTTTCTTGTGTCAGCCTTGAAAGCGTATACTTCTTTTACAAAGTCCTCATATGTGATATGAGTTTTCCCAATCAAAATAAGAACTCCATAATTTCCGTAACAGTCTTTGAACATATTGTTGATAGGTACGATGTGTCTCTGCTCTGGTGGTGTTGGATGTAAAGCTACATTAACAGTAGCATAATCCATTACAGAATAGTAACCAAAGATTTCAAAGCCTTTCTTCTTCAATTCCTCCACATAAGTCCGAAAATGTCTATTGCCATTAGGTTTGACAATCAGATAACTATACTTGAAATCAGAAAATTCCAAATTCTTGTAGTTACTGATGTCGTCAAAAAGTTTGTTGTAACCTAGATTTGTAATTCCCATAAACTCGCCTCCTAAAAGCGTTGTTGTAATTCTTTACACTAATATTTTAACATGCTTTTTTATATTTTGCAACATTTTTCGTAAACTTTTACTAATAACCTTAATTTCTTTTTTAAATTCTACTTTTTGAAAGAGTGGATTTTAGTTTTGTACAAAAAAGTAGTAAAATATTAGTAAGGTACTGTATTTGGAGAGTTTTGGAGGTGCCTTATGAGTGAAAATATGCATTTAACTTTGGACGAAAGAGAATACATAGAACATGAACTAATGAATAATACCAGCTTTGCAGATATCGCAAAATATTTAGGTAAAGATAAAACTACTATCTCTAAAGAAATAAAAAAACATAGGATAAGAAAAGAAGGTCAATCAATACATATTGGATTTAATAAATGTGCAAGAAGATATAATTGCCATAGAAAAAATATTTGTAGTACAAGATGTAAAAAAGAATGCAAACAATGCAAAGATTGCAATAGTGTTTGTCCTGATTTTGAAGATGGTATATGTTTTAGATTAAAACATTCTCCTTACGTTTGTAATGGTTGTTCAAATCGTTTTAATTGCAGATCTACTAAGTATTACTACAGAGCTTTGCCTTCTTTTAATAAATATAAAAATATTCTTTCTGAATCTAGGCAAGGCATTAATATGACAGAATTAGAACTCTCTAATTTGGATAAATTAATTTCACCTTTGATAAAAAAAGGACAATCTATTTCACATATTTATCAAACTCATGATAATCCTTGTTCTCGTTCTACTTTGTATAGATATTTGTCTAAAAATTGTTTCTCAGTTGGTCCAATTGATTTACCAAGAAAAGTACGTATGAAAAAAAGAAGAGAAAAGCGAATTGAACCCAAATATACTAAAGCAATGACCAATCGAACATATGAAGATTTTCAAAAATATATTGAACTACACCCTGAACTGCCCATTGTTGAAATGGATACTGTAGAAGGAGTTAAAGGTGGCAGAGTATTACTTACTTTTCTTTTCAGAAATTCAAGATTAATGCTAGCATTTATTCTATATGAGAAAACTCAAAAAGAAGTTTTAAGAGTGTTTAATATGCTTGAATATGAACTAGGAAATGAATTGTTTGAAAAAACATTTCCAATAATTCTAACAGATAATGGAGCAGAATTTGGAAATCCGTTATCTTTAGAATTTAATGAAGAAGGTATCGGAAGAACTAGAATCTTCTATTGCAATCCAAGAGCTTCATATCAAAAAGGAATGCTTGAAAAGAATCATGAATTCATTAGATATGTATTACCTAAGGGAACACCATTTGAAAGACTTTTACAAACAGATATTAACTTAATGATAAACCATATTAACAGTTTAGGAAGAGCTAGTCTAAATTGGTTTTCTCCAATAGATGTAGCTAAATTTACACTAGACAAAGAAGTAATTAAAAAGTTGAATCTTGTTAAAATTTCACCCGACAAGATTCACCTAAATACAAAACTACTAAAGAAAAATTAATTAAATTTAAAATAAATCCAAACACGGCATCTTATGAATAATTGAATTTACTCTGGCACACAAGTGGAATTTAGTTTGAAATAAATTTCTCCAGTTGTGTATTTGCCATGCAAATTTTTCTTTAATTTACTAAAATTGTACCACATTTTTTTGTATTTTTAAATACAAAATTAAAAGAAAGTGCCTAAATTCAGGAACTTTCTTTGACATATTCAATTTTTTTATTAAGTAGAATTTACTTTAAAAACTAACCCTTTTACTAATAAGTTTATATTTTTTTATGCTTGACAGCTAAATATCTTTATTATATAATCGCAGACTAGTAAAATTATGAAAGGATTTGATTAATTTATGAATAATAAAAATATTATTTTTCCTAATTATGAACATTGCATATTAAACACAATAACTTCTATACTAAAATATTACAATGTTGAAACGAAATATAATGGTTTACTCGAATTAGATAATCAACTAAAAGCAAATTACAGAAATATAGTTTTAGTCATCTTAGATGGAATGGGACATCAGATATTAAACAATATTTCTCCTAACAACTTTTTTTCAAAAAATCTCATTACAAAATTAACTACTGTTTGTCCTTCAACAACTACTGCCGCAATTACAACATATTACTCTGGAAAACCCCCAATAGAAACTGGTTGGATTGCAATGTCCCAATATTTTAAAGAATATGGCAGAGCAATAGAAATGTTGAGAAAAACTGACTCATATACATACGAACCACTTAAAGATTATAATAAAGATATTTATGATTTAATAAAATATACTCCTATCTACAAACAAATAGAAGAGGCTTCACCAAAAGTAAAAGCCTACGAGATACTTCCAAATTTTTGTGAGCCTCATAGCAAGAGAAGTATTAACGCCGATGATATTGAAACTTTATGTGAGTCTATCAAATCCATATGTACAAATAAAGATAATAATTTTATATTAGCTTATAATAATAATCCAGATACACTATTACATAAATTTGGTTGTAGTTCTAATGAAGTAAAAAAATTTATTTTAAATGCCGAAAAAAATATTGAAAAATTATGCTATGAATTAAAAAATACAAATACATTATTAATTATATCCTCAGACCATGGACATAAAGATATTGAAAAAGTTTACAAAATAATAGATATTAAAGAAATTCAAGATTGCATTATAATGCCACCAAGTTTGGAATCAAGAGTTGTAACATTTTGGGTAAAAGAAGATAAAAAACAAAAATTCGAAGAATATTTTGAAAATAACCTAAAAAATGAATTTATACTATTTACTAAAGATCAGTTTTTAGAAAAGAACTTACTTGGATTTGGAGATAAACATAAGAAAATAGATGATTTTTTGGGTAATTATATAGCTATTTCAATTGGAAATTCTATTTTAAAACTTGGTACAGAAATATCAAAAAATATACCTGAAAAAAAATCTACACATTGTGGTTTTACAAGAGATGAAATGGAAGTACCTTTAATAATAAAAAAATTATAAAATGAAAGAGTCAATTTTCTCATATGAAAAAATTGACTCTTATGTCGTCGTGTCGTTTGGATTCTTATCATTAAATAAACTTCTCCTAAATAAACTTCTCCGTTGCTTTCTTAATGCTTGTATTGAGTTTGCCATAATTATTCTTGACAAAACTCAAAAAGTCATTTCCTGTTTTTTCTACATTGTCCCAAAATGGATATTTTCTCCAGTTCCATAATTCCCCGTTGATATTATGCTCCATGGCAATCAACTGCCTTACATATTGTCTTGGGATATACAAATCTGGGTTATAGGAAATATACCATTTTCTGTCATAATCCATAATTAGCAGATATGAATTTTCCTTAAATTTAGGCAAATCCTCAAAGCTAATAGGATGAACTGGAATACCTGTTGCATTAGTAGTCTCTAAAACATTAAGTGTACTAGGACACGCATGAATATGTGCATGTACAATAGATGTTTTAGGCTTGCCTTTACCATCCAATCCAGAACCATTCTCCCATACTAAGACATCCTTTTTGTAGATACTACTAAGAATGAACTTAATATCGTTGATTACCTCAAGCATTTCCAATCTCTGTTCCAAGTCCAGTTCAGCGCAAGACATAACATGGGGCTTTGGCAAAATCATAATATATCCGTCCAGAAAAGCACCACTTCCAGGAATAACAAGAAAATTCTTACTTTCATACAGGCTTGCCTGCTCATGCACAGGTTTACCAGCAAGAAGTTTACAAAACAGACAATCGGACTTCAATGCACTTTTAGTAGATGCATTTGATGCATGGTCACCAATATCAATGTCATGTTCTTCTGCAATCTCCATAAACTGTCGTACAATGTTGCCTTTCACATTAATAATGTTTTTCACACCAAAAATCATCATGTCGGAATCAGTTGCATGTACATCTACAACATCTTCATTCTTAAGAGAATACGAAATGTCTTCAGCCCTACATACAACATTTTTGTTGTTTTTGAATACTTCTGACATTGCATCTGGAGTAACCATATCGGAAAGCACAGTTACAGCCTTAAAACCCATAAGACCATTCAGTACTGTCCGTACAGCCGATTCTTTTCCTTTAACAGAAAAGACTTTTCCTGTTGCTTTCATAATGACAATCATCCTTTCTAAATGTGTGCAAGATAATAACCTTGCCTGACGGTGTTATAATACTTATAAGTCATGTTGACTTATAAGTATTATAACACCGTAGATTGATTATGTCAATTTTTTTACAATTAACAAGTTTTTATAAATTGCAATAATAAGTGTCGCACTTTTTTATAAATAATTTATAAAATTTTACGATACAATTTTTGCCATTTCTAAACTTGATTTAAAACCAAACA
>ENA-ORPD01002002-ORPD01002002.1-human-gut-metagenome-genome-assembly--contig:-NODE-2002-length-13167-cov-3.416718_pt1 | contig 13167 bp, 8 predicted proteins | sample MGYA00242143_ERZ509076 | MGnify/ENA primary metagenome ERZ509076 (study PRJEB26280, sample SAMEA2338706) | human gut metagenome | biome: human gut; feature: human-associated habitat; material: faeces... | reverse complement strand
AATATTGCTAATTTTCCATTTTTACTATTTCCAATATAAGATTTTACTTCTTTTTCATCTTTAATTAAATAATTTTTAAGAATATCTCCTTTTTCAAGTATACCATCTACTATTGCATAATACTTTTTAGAAAAGTCTTTTTTAACAATTTGCTCATTTAATCTTCTAGCAGCTTTTGATGTTTTTGCAAATACCATTACTCCTCCTGTCATTCGATCTAACCTATGCACAAGTCCTAAATAAACATTACCTGGTTTATTATATTTATCTTTTATATAATATTTTAAAAGTGTAAGCATATCCGCATCTTTCGTTTGATCTTCTTGGGATAAAATCCCTGCTGGTTTAATTGCTACAATTAAATGATTATCTTCATATAAGATTTCTAAACTCATATTCTCACCTATTTTATTATATCATTTTTTATAGTTTTTTGCAAAGATAAAACCTTTTGCCATATAAATTTTTCCTATTTAAACAATTCAAATTATTTGATAATTATTACTTAATATGTTATAATAAAAATATGAAAGGAGAGTTAATATGGCAGAACAAGAAACTCAAAATATACTAACTGCTCAAGAACTACCTATAGAAGAACAAAGTGAACAAAGCAATCCACTGGCTTTTCTTGATGAAAAACCAAAAAAGAAACTATCAAAAGGCGAAAGAAAAAAACTTAGAGTGATTAAAAAATTATTACTTGGTGAAATTAATGGTACTGAGGCTGCAAAAAAACTTGGTATTACAACAAGACAAGTTAGAAATTTAAAACGCCAAGTATTAAATGAAGGTACTGAAGGAGTTGTTCATAAAAATAAAAACTACAAACCATATAATACTTATGATACAGAAGTAAGTACTTTTATTTGTAAATTATACCGAAGAGAATATCGTGGTACAAATTTTAGTGAATTTGCTAGAATATGTCAAGAACAATATGGAGTTGAAGCATCACGCAGTACTATTTATAATTTTTTAAGAAGAGGACGAATTCGCTCTCCCCAAAGAAAAACAAAAAAGAAAAAAGTTAATGAAGTTGTTACTTCTAATACCAAAACTAAAACTATTTCAAGAAAGAATTCTTCTACCACTAAAAAAAGCCTAGAAAACTCTAAATCTTAATTTAGAGTTTTTTTAAAAAGGAGTTATGATGAGAAAGACAAAAGAAATTAAAATTGGTCATATTACTATTGGTAACAATCACCCTGTAATTATTCAATCAATGACTAATACCAAGACGAAAGATATCCAATCAACAGTCGAACAAATTCATGCCTTAGATAAGTTAGGTGCTCAAATTGTACGAGTTAGCGTTGTTGATGAGGAAGATGCTATTGCAATTACTGAAATTAAAAAATACATAAATCTACCAATTGTCGCAGATATTCATTTTAGTTATAAACTTGCCATTAAAGCCATTGAAGCAGGCGCTGATAAGATAAGGATCAATCCTGGAAACATTGGTAATATTGACGAAATTAAAAAGATAGTTGAGAAATGTAAAGAAAAGAACATTCCTATTAGGGTTGGTATCAATTCTGGTTCTTTAGAAAAAAACTTATATGAAAAATATCATGGTGTAACAGCTGAAGCACTTTTGGAAAGTATGGAAAAATATATTTTACTATTGGAATCGTTTAACTTTTATAATATAGTTTTAAGCATTAAAGCAACTGATTTACAAACAACAATTGAAGCAAATCGTTTACTTGCAAAAAGATTTACTTACCCAATTCATATTGGTCTTACAGAAGCAGGAACAGTAAATAGTGGAACGATTAGATCAAGTTATGTTTTAGGAACTTTATTAAATGAAGGTATTGGAGAAACGATTAGAGTATCTTTAACAGGCAATCCCCTTAATGAAATAATTGTGGCCAAAGAAATTTTGTCAATGTTTCATTTATATCAAAAACCAACTCTTATCAGTTGCCCTACATGTGGTAGAACAGCATATAATATGGAACCTATTGTTACGGAAATTGAACATTTTTTGAATGAATTGAACGTCGATATTAAAGTTGCTATTATGGGATGTGCCGTTAATGGACCAGGGGAGGCTAGAGATGCTGATATTGGAATTGCTGGAGGAAAAAATGAAGCTGTATTATTTAAAAAAGGTGTTATCATTAAAAAAATACCCGAAAATATGATAGTTGATGAATTAAAAAACGCCATTTTAGATATAATGAATAAAAAATAGTATGGAAAAACTAGTTTTCCCATACTATTTTATTTTTTATACAGCATATTGTTTAATTTTATCAATTAATTCACTATCAAATTTACCATTTTGAATCATTTCAATTTCATATTTATATGGCGGATATGATAAATTTTTATTAACCTCAACATATGGAGTTTCTAAAATTTTAGGAATCTTTTCAAAACGATGATCATTGCATATCTTATTTATGGTATCAAAACCAAGATAGCCAAAACCAATATTTTCATGCCGATCTTTATGAGAACCTCTAGCATTTTTTGAATCGTTAATATGAATTACTTTTAAATAATGGATACCAACTACTTCTTCAAATTTATTTATGACACCTTCATAATCATTCACTATATCATAGCCACTATCATGAATATGACACGTATCTAAACATACACCTATCCTATTTTTATTATCAATGCCATCTATTATTGTTTTTATTTCTTCAAAAGTTTTACCACATTCAGTTCCTTTGCCAGCCATCGTTTCAATAGCTATGACACTTTTACAATCTTTGGTCAAATCTAATATCTGATTAATGCCATTTGATATTCTTTTTAATCCCATTTCAGTACCGACTCCCATATGAGCACCAGGATGTAAAACTAGATATTTAGCACCAATTCTATCTACACCACGCAATTCTTTGGCAATAAAACTAATTGCAAAATTAAATTTATCATCATCCATCTGAGCAAGATTTACAATATAAGGGGCATGAACAATAATATCTTCACCATTTATTCCAAATTCCTTTGCAAGAGCGATTGCCTGTGGGGCATTTTGATTTTCAATTGGTTTTCTAAAAGTATTTTGTGGAGCTCCCAAATAGACCATCAAACAATTTCCCCCATAAGAAAGGATTTCCTCAACACTACCAATTAGCATTTTTGAACCATTATTAGAAACATGTGAACCAATTTTCATTATTTTCCTCTTTCCGCCTTAGCTTTTTTTCTATATATTTCATTAATATGTTCTTTTTTTATTTTTTTTATCTTTTTGTTAATTTCTTCCAGTCTTTTTTTCCGATATCCTGGTTTTACTTTTTTTGGCATTTTAGTACTACTATGCACTTGATTTTCAATTGTTTTAATAAATCCTTTTTCTTTTTTAACAAAAAAATTGGTTTCTACAATCTCATTATTTTGAATCTTAACAAATTTAGGTTTGAGACCTTTATTTTGTAAATTTTTAATGTAATCGTCATCCTCATAGGCATAAAGAGAATATGCATACCCTGTATTATTATATCTTGCTGTACGACCTGTACGATGAATATAAAATTCAATGTCATTTGGTAAATCAAAATTAATTATATGACTAACACCTTTTATATCAATTCCCCTAGCAGCTATGTCACTTGCTACTATATATTGATATTCTAAAGCATTTATTCTTTTTAACATTTGTTTACGAATTCTATCTTCCATTGCGCCATGTAATTTGCCAATTTTAAAGCCTTCTTTTGAAAGAAGCATTGCAATTTTTTCTACTTGTTCTTTGGTATTAACAAAAACGATTGCTAAAAAAGGATGAATAATATGAAGTAGTTGTAACAATACTTTTTCCTTATCTTTTGCTTTACATTGCAACATTAGATGTTCAATATTAGCAGTAGTTAAATTTTTCTCCTTTATGACAATGGTTTTAACATTTTCTAAATATTTATTTAAAAAATGTCTAAGTCCTTTAGGAATTGTAGCACTAAAAATCAAAAATTGCGGTTTACCCTGAACTTTAGCCATAATTTTATCAACCTCGATCAATTCCTTTTTCTCAAATATCATATCAGCCTCGTCTATTACAACCGTTTGAGCATTATGTATTTTCAAAACATTAGCATCTATAACCAAATCCATTAATCTTCCAATTGTACCGATAACAATATGAGGTTGTTTTTTTTCATATTTTTTGATTTCTACTTCTCTATCCATTCCTCCAATTACTTTTGCGACTTCTATTTCTTTCTCACTAAATTGTGTAAGTTCTATACAAACTTTATATAATTGTGTAGCCAATTCTCTTGTAGGAGAAACAATGACAACTTGTACATCCTTTTTTTCCTCATCAATATTTTGTAATATAGGAATCAAAAAAGCATGGGTTTTTCCACTTCCGGTAGCACTTTCAACCATCAAACTTTCACCACAAAGAGCAGAAGGAATAACCATCTCTTGAACTGGTGTGGGATTTTTAAAATGAATAAAATTCAATGCTTTATATAAATATGGTTTTAAATGATAATCTTTAAATTCATTCATTATATTTCTCCTTCTATTCTAGCATATAATTTACCTTTTTCAAAATGAGTTATCAAACATTTTTTAACTTCATTAATAATATTGGGATTTCCATTTGTACAGTAGATTTCTAGATAATTACTCGTATGTCCAACAAAACAAACACCTTTTTGTTGTTCAAATAATACTTCTACAATTTGACCAATAAATTTCTTTTGATATGATTCCCTCATATCTTTTGCAATCAGTGTTAATTTTTTAGCGCGTTCTTTAATAATTGAATTATCCAAATGACCACACATTTCATCAGCCTTTGTCCCTTTTCTTCTAGAATAGGGAAATATATGCATATTAGCAAAATTCATCTCTTTTATAAATGCTAATGAATCCTTAAATTCATCTTCTGTTTCACCAACAAATCCCGCTAAACAATCAGTCGTAATTGCAATATTGGGAAAATTATTTCTAATTTTCACAATTAAATTGCGATAGTCAGATGTCAAATACTTTCTTCTCATCCTCACTAAAGTCTGATCATTACCACCTTGAAGAGGAATATGCAGATGATTTGCTATTCGGTATTGATACTTTTTCATTATAGCTAAAAGTTCATCTGATACTTCCATTAATTCAATTGAAGATAATCTCAATCGCCACAAATTAGTCTTTGTCATTATTAATTCAATTAATTTTGCTAAATTAATATTTCCTAAATCTTTACCATAAGTACCCGTATTAATACCTGCTATAATTACTTCTTTGGTTCCAAACATTACCAATTGCTCAATTTCAGCAATCACGTCTTCAGGTTTTCGGCTTTTAATTTTTCCTCTTGCATAAGGAATTAAACAATAACTACAAAAATTCTCACAACCATCTTGAATTTTAACAAATCCTCTAGTATGAGTAGTCAATTTACTTAATTTCATTTCCTCATATGTACTGAAATGATTCAAATCAATAACGTAATTTATTTTATGCTTGTTAATTATATATTCATTAACTAAATCATATATTTTTAATCTATCCCCTGTTCCAATTGTTATTTCAGCTAATTTTTCAGCATCATTTGGATGAGTTTGTGCAAAACAACCCATTGCCACAACTATTGCCTTAGGATTATTTCGCTTGGCTTGACGAATCATTTGTCTGCTTTTTTGATCAGAAGTTGCTGTAACCGTACATGTATTAATAATGACAACATCTACATTATTACTATCTTTTTTATATTGCCAACCTTTATTTTCTAAATATGCAATGATTGATTCTGTTTCATATAAATTTACTTTACAGCCTAAAGTAATTGTTAAAAAATCCATTTTATTCCTCCAACTCATAAGAAATTGCAGAAAGAATATATGTTGGTGCTACCTCGGTTCTTAAAATTCTTGGTCCTAAACTTACAGCAATAAAATTATTTTCATTTAGGATTTTAGCCTCTTTATCGCTTATTCCACCTTCTGGTCCAACTAAAATAATGACTTTACTATAACTTCTATTTGAGAATACCTCTTTTAAGGTTTTGGTATTCATATGATTTTCATAGGCATATAAACATAAATCATAGTTATTTTTTAAATAAATCATATCAATAAAATCAATTGGATATTTTACCTTAAGTATTTTACTTCGATGACTTTGTTCAGCAGCCTCTTTAGCAATTTTATTCATTCTTTCTATTTTTTTATCAATTTTTTCGCTATTTATTTTCACATTACACCTATCCATTTGAATAGGTATATAATATAATGCACCCATTTGCGTTATCTTATCTATTACTTCTTCCATTTTCTCTTTACGTATAATTCCTTGTGCTATTGTTATCTCAATTGGCAATTCTTTTTTTTCTTCTACTTCTTCTAAAATTTTTAAGTAAACACTATCATTAGTAATTTCCTTAATTGAACAAAGCCATGATTTATCTTCATTGCAAATTATAACATTGTCACTACACTTCATCCGCATCACTTTAGTAATATGAAAATAGTCATCTCCCATTATTTTAACAATATCATTTATAATAGCTTCATTTTTAACAAAATATCGTTGCAATCTATCACCGACTTTCTTTAATAATTATATCAAATTTTAGGTTTTTTTGCAAGTGAAAGTAATAAACATAAAAAAGAGCAATTTGAATAACTCAAATCGCTCAATTTTTATTATTTACAATACATCCCTTCAACAATAGTTGACAAAGTGATTGTTTCTGATGTTGTTCCGTTATCAATAGTTACAGTATAAGTAACAACCTCCGTATATAATGGTTGCTCAACGACACGACCATTATTATTAACCGCAGTAGTTTCTGTATCCAATTCAAAAGTAAATTGATAATCTTTATATTTAGTCAACATATCATATTCATGTTCAACCATTTCAATAAATTTCCACCAAATTTCAAGATCATTTTCAAGAAGTGGTTGTGGACAATCTTTTGCAGAATAGAAATGATGTCCTTTAACACGAGTAATATCTAAATCATTTTCTAACATCAGTTTTGCAACAAGTTGTGCAGTTCTTTGCCATGTATACCATAAATTAGATTCAGGGTTTACTGCAGATTCAATACCAATTGAATTCAAATTACCACCTTTTGAACAAATTCTACCTTCTGCAACTTGTGAATAACACCACCAAGTTGTACCCATATAATATTGTCCATCAACAATCTTAAATGCAAGACCCATATCGTTTATCCATTTACTATCTGTTACCTTTTTAGTCGCTGCAGTAGTTCCTTCTGGAACACTAATTGTTGTCTCAGTACCATTGATAGAGAATTTAGAATTAGCAGTAATACCAAATACAGGATATACTGGATCACCATCTTTATATGTTACACCAGTTGGGAACCATTCAAATTTAACACTCGTTCCATCACCAGCATGATATGCAACATATGAATCATCTAATACACTAAATACTCCATCATTACCAGTAACATAATGAATAGATGTTGATGTATTAGTAGCAAAATAATTTGCATTAGCAGAAGCAGTTGAACCTTTAGCCATATTACCAGTATAGTGAACAGTTATAAATTCAATACTACTCATCTTGCCACCATGATTCTTTTCATTCGCATTAGCAGTTGCATAATATTGATCGTTAATTGTAAGTGGCTCATTATATAATAATTTACTTACGCTACCAACGATATCACGATAATATGCAGGAGTACCAGCACCAATACCTAAATCATAACTCAAGAAAGCATTACTTTCATGTGCACTTAAAACATATTTTAATGCATCAGATAAATTAGAATCTAATACAGTAACAACAAAATCCTGATAAATATTTGCGTCGTCTGCTAATGCAACACGAATAACTGCTTGTCCTGCTTTTAGACCCGTTACGGCACCAGCATCAACACTTGCAATTTCTGGTGTTAAACTTGACCAAACCAAATTAACTTTAGAACCATCACGTTTTACATAATCTGCTAATAATAAGATTGATTTGCCTATTTCCACATAAGAATTTGTTTCATAGTTGATATCAAAATGATCAGGAGAATAAACCTCAAATGTAAATTCATCAGTTTTGCCACTTGGAGAAAGTGAAGTCATTTTAATAGTTACTGTACCATTTGATACAGCAGTAATTAATCCTTTGTTATCCACAGTTGCAACACTAGTATCACTACTTTCAAATTTAACAGCTTGAATATTCGCATTAGATGGATTAATTGACCATTCTAATTGATATGTTTCATATCTCTTTAATTCTGTAATTTTATTATCAATAGAAACAGATTCAACAGGTGTAGCCTCAACAAATTTAGCATATACAGTAATTGTATCTTCTACAGTTGTAACAACTTCTCCTGTAAATTCAGGATTTGTGTACCAACCAACAAATTTATAATTTTCAAGATATGCAGTTGGAAGAGTAACAGTGCCTTTGTTATTTAAATATTCCGTATTTTCAGCTGCACTTAATTTATCCCAGAAACCATAACCATTTTCCACGAATATTTGTACCATCTGATAAAACCTTTGTAAAGAATGTATGATAATCGCTATCTGCAAAAGCTCCAGTTGGTATATCAGCAGTTGTTTGATATGATTTACCCATTGCTTCATTATAATCTTTTAAGAAATCAGCCAATAATGCATCACGATCCTCATAAATCAAACTTCCACCATTTAATACATAATTAATAGTATATCCATCAATTTCAGTCCAAGAAGCATAAACCATAAGATCGCTATTAGTATATTCATTCACTTTAGTAACTAGATTAATACATTCAGGTTCAAGATACCAACCATTAAATTTCAAATATCTATCATCATATGTAGGAGTTACAAGATCAAATGAATCACTTACATGTACTAAAACTTCTGGTTGATCTATGGTTGCATCAACATCACCAATAACATATGTTAAAGTAACCGTTTGTTTAGACCATTTTGCATATAATGTACAATCACTTTCAATTACTTTAACTGGATTTCCAGTTAATTCTGGATTATCATACCAACCTTCAAATACATAATAAGGTCTATATGGTGTTAACAATGTATTTGTATCTACATCTTTATATTCTGTTTCAATTAAGTTCCAGAAACCATCTGCATTTACAAATAAACTATAATCAACAGGACTAACACTGAACCAGAAATTTCCTATTGTTTTATTTACAAATCCAGCAAAATCTCTTGTTAAGAACCATTTATTATCTGGATCGCTACCATCTCTATCATTTAAAACTTTATTATAGAAATCAGGAGCTTTTTCATGTTTATCTGTACTTGCAATAAATTCAAATAACCATTTCCATTTTGCCCACATTGCATCATCTTTAATTAAAGCGTTAAATTCTGCTTCTCTTGCAGCAGTTGTAAAATTAGCAGCAGTTATAGTCTTTCCTGCAATTGAAGAAAAATCTGATAAGAATTCTGCAATTAAAGCATCACGGCTATCCCATTTTGTATTACCACCATTTAAAACATAAGTAACATCAAAATTAATAGTTTCATCTTGCCATAAAGCATATAAAGTTATATCACCTTTATCTTGTGCTGTAATTTCTGTAACACCTTTAGTACATTCAGCATCTAAATACCAGCCTTGGAATGTATAACCTGGTCTTGTTGCACCTTTAAGTGCTACTCCAGTTTCCTCAACATATGAAGTAGGTGCACCTTCTTCTAATACACCACCATCTAATTCATAATGAATATTAAAAGTATCAAAATGAATTGTTGAATCAGACCATCTTGCATATAACTTAATATTGCCAATATTATCAACTGTCAATTTATCAATTTTACCATTTTTAAGATCAGAATTTGTATACCAACCAATAAATGTAGCACCCTCTTTATTTGGTGTTGCAAGTTCAAGTGGTAAATCTAAAATGGTATACTCATATTGTGCTTCAATACCAATTTGAATATCTTTAGTTGGACATACTGCCCATAGTGCTTCACTATCAACATTCTCAAAATTCATTGAAATTGGAGAAATTTTTGTTAAATGAGTTTGTTGTAAGAAAGCAGCAAAATTTGATCTTGAATATTTATTGAAGTTAGCAGCGCCAGCAGATAACATTAAATAAGCTTTTCCACTATAACCAACCTCTGTAGCCATATCGGCAACAAAATTCAATAACCAATTCCACTTTGTAGCCATTTCTTCATTTTTGAAGAAACCATAAAGTCCATATTGATTAGATTTTCCATAGAATGACTCAGCGGTAATACCACTTATTCCAGTAAAACTTGAATAATCATTTATAAATTCTAAAACCAATTCATCAAATGTTGCATATAATGGTGCAACACTATCAGTTAAGAATTCTCCACCATTTGTTTCATATTCAATTTTGTATGTTTCTAATTCCCATAAAGCATATAATACCACACCTTCAGAACGACCAGAAGCAATACTTGTTACTTCTTTTGTACATTCGATATCTTCATACCATCCTTTAAACATATAACCAACTTTAATTGGAGTAGGAAGTATTGCTAACCCATCTTTTGCTACAAATGTTGTAGGAGCACCTTCTGGTAAAACTCCACCATCTAATTGATACTCAATATCTAATTCAGCATCTGGGTTATACCATTTTGCCTCAAGAACTAAATTACCTGTAGTTCCTTTAGATATTTTTTCAATTTTTTCGCCATTTAAGAACCAACCTAAGAATACAGAACCCTCTTTAGTTGGTGTAAGTAAAATTACCTCATCATTAACTGTATATGTATATTGAGGTCCTACTGCACCTTCTTTTAAAAGAAGTGACCAAAAACCATTAGCTAATTCATCATTTGTATAATCGGCACTTGCTGGCCATGAAGCACGATGATCTTCAAATAAGAAAGCACCAAGCGAATATCTCCAATAAGCTTCACTACCACTTTCTAAACTTGCTTTAGCATCTGTGGCAGTGTAAATAATATATTCTTTTAGCCATGCCCATTTAGCACCATATTCCTCACTAGAAAAGATACCATAAATTGCTGTAAATACATTGGCAAAGCCAACTTGAGTTCCACTATCATCTACCATACAATTTGGTTTCTTATCCTTATTATAATATGCCATTGCATCAGTTAAGAAATCGTCAACCATTTCTTCACGACTAGAATATAAATAAATATCAAAAAGCCCACCATTTAAGTTATATTCAATTGTATATTCAACTATTTCCCATTCAGCAACAAAATTAAGATCACCAGTTGTTCCTTTAACAATTTTTTCAACTTTTTCACCATTCAAGAACCAACCTAAAAATGTATATCCCATCTTATATGCAATTTCTGGTAAAATAATATCCTCTGATTCAACTGTATATGTTTTTGGAACAGAAACTTCTTCTAAATCTACCATATATAACCAAAAACCAGTTGTACCTTCTTCAGTTGAATAATCACAACCATAACTTGCATTTCCACCTTTATCACCAGGTGCACAAGCATTCAAGAAATTATGTAATTCACCACGAGCCTCTGCTTGATTATCATTTTCATTAAGGGCAGTTTTGCCATTTGCAAGACGATTATCATTTATAAAGTCTAATAACCATCCCCATTTGCTTCCATATTCAGTACTTGTTAAGAATTTATATCCAGCACTTGAACCATCTGCCATCCAACTTCTTGCAAAGAAATCAGAGCCATCAGCCGCAACTGTTTTTCCACTATGTTTGTTAAAATCAACAATGAAATCAGCAACCATCTGATTGCGATCACGGTTATACGGCCATTCAATACCAGTCAAATCTTGCCATGAACCACCTACTAAATCAAATGTAATATTATAAGTTGCAATTTCCCATTGAGCAACAAGTTTTATTTCACCAGTTGTTCCTTCCACAATTGAGTCAATCTTTTCGTCATCTAAATACCAACCTAAGAAATTATACCCTGTTTTTGTAGGTTCTCCTAAAACTAATGGTAATTTATTCACATCATATGAATCTGGATTTTCACTAGCATTAATACCTCCATTTAATTCATAAGTAATATCAAATACTGATACTTCCCATTTAGCATATAATGTCATATCACCAGTGGAATTAGCAGCAATTTCCGTAATTGGACTACCACTAAATTCAGGATTGTCATACCAACCAACAAAATTATGTCCTAATTTTGTTGCATCTTTTAATATAATCGGAAGATTTAATACATTATATCCAGCAGGATTTGTTGGATCATTAGTACCTCCGTTTAGTTCATATGTAATTGCAAAATCAGCTTCTAATACTTCTACAACAAATGTATAATCACGATATTGGCTTGAATCTAACTCATCTGTTGCACGTGCAATGATAACTGCCGTACCCTTAGCAACACCAGTGATTACACCATTTTCATCTATAGTTGCAATCTCAGGATTAGCAGAAGTAAAACTCATTAAAGCATTGCCATACTCAGGAACAAAATGATACTTTAATGTTTGTGTAGTTCCTTTTAGCATATTTTGTTGTAATGGTTCAAATTCAACTTCTGGAAGTGAATTAGCCACTACTCTTACTGTTGCAACATCATAGGCAACAGGCTTTTCAGAGCAAACAACTTTAATTACTGTTTCTCCTACTCGTAACCCTTGTAACTTACCGTTAGAGTACGATGCAATTTGATCATCGTATGATGTGTATTCTATAGTTACAGCACCTACGTTTGATCCTTTGTTAACTATTGGGGTAACATCAATGGTTTGACCAACTTTTACTTCATATACATCATTATCAAATGATAACCTTACATAGTCATCATTATTTGTACATGCGGCAATACCAAATAGTAGTCCAACAATAGTTAATAATAAGAAAAATCTTTTTCTAATGTTTAACATGTTATTCTCCTTTTCGCTTGAATTTACACTTTATTATATCACTTTTTAAAAAAACAAGCAAGCGTTTTCATTTTTTTATTATTTTTTTTGATTACATTTGTCCTGCGAAACAATCGATCCGCACATGGAATATAAAATCGGAAATGAGGCCCGCTGCGCCGTGATAGGCTACGGCAGCTGGGCAACGGCCATCGTGGGACTGCTCACGGCCAACGAAACCCGCGTAGGCTGGTATGTCCGCAATCCCGAAGTGCTCGAAGGGCTGCTCACCGAAGGCCGCAATCCCCGGTACCTGAGCGACATGGAGTTCGACCGCGACCGCATCGCCCCCTCCGATGACCTGGACGGGATCGTCCGCGAAGCCGACATCCTCATCCTGGCCAC
>ENA-ORPD01002001-ORPD01002001.1-human-gut-metagenome-genome-assembly--contig:-NODE-2001-length-13170-cov-2.232863_pt1 | contig 13170 bp, 10 predicted proteins | sample MGYA00242143_ERZ509076 | MGnify/ENA primary metagenome ERZ509076 (study PRJEB26280, sample SAMEA2338706) | human gut metagenome | biome: human gut; feature: human-associated habitat; material: faeces... | reverse complement strand
AAAAGACTTAGTTATCTGAGGTCTAACAGCTATCGTAAAATTGGAAGAAAAACCGCTTATTGCTGAATTAACCTGCATGGCTATACCTCGTGCCGCGTTCACAACAGGGCCACAAAAAATATTGATAAGAAGATTTATTCCCTGATCCCTTAATACTCCCGAAGTGGTTCCTAGAAAATTCCAACCTGCAAATCCCAACATATCCTTAACAAGCATCTTGTCAAAAAGTAATTTGCCTTTTGTTTCTAAGAATTTTTTTGAACAGTATCGTCCATACAATAAACGAGTTGAGATGGAAATCAAACACATCAATATAGAATAGTAAACCAATGAGTCAATAGGTGAATAAGGAATAGCAAAAGCTATTGCTAATTTTGCAATACCTTCATATATTCCTATATATGCAAAAGCAGACATCTTCTCATGAGCTATGATAAGAGCATTATAAGGAGTACTTAATACATTTATAATAAACGTGATAATTGATAGCTGAAATACCCAGTTTGCTGCAACAATTCTTTCTTGGGGTATGACCATGTGATAATTTAAGAACCACATAGCAATAGTCTCCCCTAAAACAACAATAAATGCACAGATTATAATCTGAATGACAATTGCTGTTGAAAATACTTTTTGCCGATGTTGCAACGAACTTTTAGCCAGTGAGAATGTTATGTATCTGCTAATTGCACCAGCTAAGGATGTTGAGACCATAGAAAACATTCCAACAAAGCCACCTACAACATTGTATATGCCATAATCCTCTACACCTAATGCATTCAATACTACTCGACTCGTATATAAAGATATGAGCATTAAGAATAGCATTCGGACATATAGGAACACAGTATTTTTTGCTATGCGAGAATTATTATATGCTTGTGCCGACATGTTATTTTTATGTATAGTTATTAATTTTCTAAAGTCGGATCATCAATGACAAACAATGCCCCATGTAAGAATTGCTATTAGCACTATTAGAATTATAAAAAGGGAAACAAGACGTAGACCACATAGCTTTCAATGTAAGCACTAACTTATTATTTCCTTTTGTCGAAAAACTAAATATCAATTCTTCAATAGAGTAATTTTCTTTTTTGAGTTCAGAAACAAAGTCTTTCTCGTTATCACGGTGCAGTCTTTCAAATGCTAAATAGAAAGTATCAAGATACCAAAACATTAAACATACGATAATCATCAACCATCCATAGCTATGAATGGTTTCTTATGATATCTGTAGTGCGGTCAATGCTGCAACAATCGTTATCAACCATGCTTTGCAATTACTGCTATTGTTGGCCATACGATTGATGATGTCCTGCTACATCATAAGATGTTGACGGATATCATCTTCTTTAAATACATATTTAATCATAGATAATGCTTCTATTGGTTCTACGTTTGTATTTCTTAAGTGCTTCATTATATAGGTAGTCAAGAGCCTTACTGCCAAAATTGCCATTACGCTTATCAGAACTTTTATAAAATTGTGACAAATCCACGTCATACATGACATTCATCTTACGTCGGTCCGAGAATGTGCGCATTTGTATTCTTCCTCCACCTTCGCAAACAGGTATCAATTGTTGTAGATATCTATCAGGTATTGTCAGCTGTAGTTTTGTGCTAAGCTGATTTCCTCATAAATCCAAGGTGATAGAGTTTGCGACTGACCTTTTTGATATTTAATACTATTATCTGAATCGACAAACAATACACATTCCGTTTTTGCCATCATTTTCATCAATGCGATTGACAACATTGTAGGAACATGGGATGTTGTATAATTGTATATGTTATAATCATAATTACCATTTCTCCTTTGCGCATAACACTTATCCATCATATTCTGTAATTTGCCCACATATTACCAAAACACGGAATCAATGAAACATCGCAGTCCCAAATTGGAATACAACCAAAAAGCTAATGGCATTATATCCTTGTTTACATCCTTATGAGAATGTGAGATAAAAACATCTAACCGAAGCACTTTATCTACAGGGAACCACTGTTCTTGGACTGTGACTCCCTTAATAAGAGATGCTTCTATTTGCCGTTCATCCACATTGCTTTCAACCATATTCTTTAGGTTATCATATTCTTTGAGAAAATTTCTGTTAAGAAGATGTCCTTTTACTAAATATTGAATTTCTGTGGATTTTATTTTGTATGGAAGAAAGAAACATATGACAAGCACTTAGTCTCTACGGAAAATATCACGTGTATAAACTTTATCCTTTACATCATCAAGACAGGAATTATAACGGTTGGCAATAATAGCATAGCTATTTGTTTTGAATAGAGTCAAGTCATTTACCACCTTACTTCCAAAGAACGTTGTTCCATCTTCAAGAGTTGGTTCGTAAATAATCACCTCTGCTCCTTTTGCCTTGATGCGCTTCATAATACCTTGTATAGCAGACTGACGGAAATTGTCAGAGTTAGACTTCATCGTTAGTCGATATACACCGATAACACAATTGTTTGTTTCTGTACCATATTGGTTGTTGCTGGAATAGTCGTACCAACCCGCCTTACGAAGAACCGCATCGGCTATGTAGTCTTTACGAGTTTTGTTTGACTCAACAATGGCAGATATCATATTCTGCGGAACATCTTGATAGTTTGCCAAAAGTTGTTTTGTATCTTTAGGCAAACAATAGCCACCATAGCCGAATGAAGGATTGTTATAATGTGTACCGATGCGTGGGTCAAGACCTACACCTTCGATGATAGCTTTAGAGTCAAGACCTTTCACCTCGGCATAGGTGTCGAGTTCGTTAAAATAGCTTACTCGGAGAGCAAGATAGGTATTGGCGAATAGCTTCACGGCTTCGGCTTCTTTCATACCCATAAAAAGCGTGTCGATGTTTTCCTTGACAGCCCCTTCCTGCAAAAGGGCGGCAAATGTCCTAGCTGCTTCTTGTAACATAGTGACATCCGTGACAGACCGGATTGCCTTGTTTTCTTCAGCAAACTCCGGGCCGTCAATGATCTTCGGATAACCTACGATGATACGACTCGGATAGAGATTGTCATAAAGGGCCTTGCTTTCACGAAGGAACTCCGGTGAGAACAGCAGGTTGAACTTCCTTACTCCTTTCTGGGCATATTTTACATAAAGGTTACGGGTATAGCCCACCGGAATTGTCGATTTGATGACCATTACGGCATCGGGATTCACTTCAAGCACAAAATCGATAACTTCCTCCACACGACTCGTATCGAAGTAATTCTTCACAGGGTCGTAGTTTGTAGGAGCGGCTATTACCACAAAGTCGGCATCAGCATAGGCTGACCTCCCGTCCAAAGTGGCAACAAGATCAAGCGGCTTTTCAGCCAGATACTTCTCGATATAATCATCCTGGATAGGGGAAACCTTGTTGTTCAGTTTCTCCACCTTTTCCGGGATTACATCCACGGCAGTTACATGATGATGTTGTGATAGCAGTGTCGCTATGCTCAGTCCCACATAGCCAGTTCCGGCTACTGCGACCCGAATCTCTTTGAAATCACGCATATTATGTTTGATTTGGTTTTATCAATAGCAGTTTATTTATCCTCCCGACTTGTATGCTTCTCTCCATAACCATAGCCATAACCATAACGCTTGCCATAGCCATAATACTTGCCGTATTTACCATAACCATAATAATAGCCGTACTTCTTTTTCTGAAGATCCAAGCCGTTAATGGCGATACAGAGGTTAGGCAGTTTGTTGTTTTCCATAAGCTCATTGATCAAAGTAAACTCTGCCTTACGGGTATAATCAGCACGGCATACGTATACCGACAAATCAGCTGTGCGACCTATCAGCAAGGTATCAGTTACCATACCCACGGGGGCCGTATCCAGAATCACATAGTCAAAATTAGCCTTCAACGTTTCGATGGCTTTTTCCAAGCCGTCACGGGCCAACAGTTCCGTTGGATTGGGAGGAACTGATCCGCCCGGAAGAATAAACAGATTCTTGTTTATATCGGAAGGCTGTACTAAATCCATCAGATTCTTTGTCGGATTGGTCAGAAACTGGGTAATACCATGTTCCTTTTGGGAAATATTAAAAACCTTATTCAATCCCGGTTTACGAATATCAAGACCTACTATCACAACCTTTTTCCCTAACAAAGAAAGACTAATAGCCAAATTAGATGATACAAAAGACTTACCTTCACCACTGACGGTAGATGTCACCAGAATCACATTCTTGCCATTTTCAAGCATAAACTGAAGATTGGTACGTACATTACGGAATGTCTCGCTCATCAAATTATTATGATTCTCAAATACAGCTATAGAACCGGACTTTTCATCCGCCAACGGGATATCGCCAATAACAGGAAGAGAAGTTAGTTTTTCAACATCAGCACGGCCCTCAATCTTAAATTTGGTCAAGCCAATCAGATAAATAATACCTACCGGAAATCCTACTCCTAATACCAAGGCGGCAAGATAGACCATCATCCTCTTAGGAGAAACCGGATTGTCGTCCGCTAACGCTTCATCAATAATCTTGGCATTATTTGCTGTAGCTGCCAAAGTGATGGCATTCTCTTCACGTTTTTGAAGTAACATCAAATAAAGACCGGCCTTAATTTCCTGCTGCCGGGCGATACTTACGAACTGGCGTTCCTGGGTCGGAGCGTCATTAATACGACGAGAATAGCGGTTCGCCTCACGGGCAAGGTCTTCTTTGGTTATCTGCAATCCTTTCAATGTAGCATCCAGCGTAGCCTGTACATTGCTCCGCATCGCACGGATACTAGTATCCAAATTTATGATCGTCGGATTATTCTCGGTTGATGTACGGAGCAAGCGCTTTCTTTCAACCAACATTTCATTATATCTGTCTATTGCACCAGCTGATGCTGCATCCTGTAATCCAATATTACTTGGCAAGACCTCATATTCATTACCTTGCATATAGCGTTGCAAATCCATCACCAAATTGATTTGAGTCTGGTTTTCCACACGTTTCTTTTCATATTCAGCATTACCGGTTAAGGCTATTTGAGCCTCACTGCTCAAATCTGTAATTCCGGCGCTACGCTTGAAGTTCTCCAAGTCTTGTTCTGTACTTCCAAGTTCCTTGGAAATAATGCCGATACGTTCGTCGATGAATTCTGCGGTTTTTTGGGCTACCTCATTCTTGTCATTATTGGCATTGATATTGTACATCTCAAGGAGTTTGTTGATGAAGTCCCTGCCACGCCAGGTATTTGAGTTCTTCAACGAAAGAACAGCTACAGAAGTAGTTTTTGATGTAGGGGCTATCGACAAAGATTTGATATATCCTTTGGCCACAGACATCGGCCGGTTTATAAAAGCTTTTATATGACGCTCTTTACTTTCCTCCTTAGCCTGATTGGTCGTCAATGTATCCTTGCTTTCAAAAAAGGCGACCGTCCCCTCATCGGTCGGAAAAACAGCAGGTAATTTATCGAATTGTTTCCGGTACTCTTTGTCTTTCACTGTTATCAACGCATCCATCCCACCATTAGGAAATAAAGTCATCTCCACTTCCATTGGTGCAGACAGTTTTTCCGCCTCCTGTGGAGTCAAGCTCACCACTACGGGCGAGGTACGGTAAAGTTCCCTATTAGGAAACTCATCTTCATCCTTATAAGTCACAAACAGTCCCAGATTATTGACCACTTCACGGGCAAGAGACTTTGATTTCAGCACCTCGATTTCATTGTCTACATTGTTCGACGAGGAAACGAAGCCGTCCAGTCCCATCTTTTCCAGTTCGGAGGACATGCTCGCACCACCGCCCTTCTTATCATCCTTGATTAAGACTGTGGCAGTTATATCATAGACAGGAGTGGCCAAACGCAGGTAGCTCCATGCGCAGGCAATACAGATTATTACAGAAACCACAAACCAAGGCCAATGGATCAGGTAACGGAAAAGGATTTCCTGAATATCCACCTGCTCTTCCGGTTGCTCACCCCGGTTCTCTCTTTTTTCCCCAATCATATCTATATTACTATTTGAAAATTGTTACTAATAAACTTGCCAATGATACCAGAATAGAAGTAGCGGAGAACCACAAGCTGGTACTGTTACCTATATCGGAGTTACGAGCTTTTGCTTTATTAGGAGTCACATAGACTATATCATTCTGCTGTAACCAATAATAAGGAGAAAGAATTGTCTCCGCCTTGTTTAAATCCAATGTCACAATTTCCTGTTTGCCATCAGCACCTTCACGAATCAGTTTTACATTGTCACGAACTCCCCAGACCGTCATGTCACCGGCCATGGCAAGAGCTTCCAACAAGTTGACTTTCTCATTGTTGATAGTAAATGTACCTGGACGGGCAACCTCACCTAATACAGAAATTTTATAGTTTACCATACGGACAGTAACTATCGGAGTCTCCTTTATGTAAGGTTTCAGTTTGTCTATTATCAGTTGTTCAGCTTCTCTTTTCGTCAGTCCACCTATTTTTAATTCACCCAGAACAGGAAAATTGATCTTGCCTTCATTATCTACCAGATAAGGTTGTAAAACAGGCTGGGTAGTCAATTGGGTGCTGGCAGTAGCCACATTGGCAGGGGGTGCCACCGTCAAGTTAAACGGAACTGCAAGTTCCGGACTAGTACATGACACTATGATAGTAAGTAAATCTTTAGGCATTATCTTGGCATCATACAAATTTTCCTGTTGATTGATATCCTTTACAACTCCCGCATCCTGCAAATAAGGTACTTTCTTATAAGACTGACAGGAAGCAAGCAGAAATGCCGCTATCAGGCAAGAAAACAGACTTTCATACAAGCTTCGTACATTCAAATGCGTGCGCAATGATTTATTCATATTAAATGATAATTTATTTATAGAATCTTTTGTTGATTATTTCCTATTTATTCTTTATCCAGTACTTCAAATCGCGGAGAATTTTTTGATTTGAACTCCGGAACTATTTTCTTCATCAACCGCACGGTATCCATGATCTTTACCGCACGCGACAACCTTTCAAACTCTGCATAAGTATCAAGAATATCAGTATATTCATACCGACGAACTTTGGCGATCATGATTTTCTTATTCTCTGTTGGGATCGTATTTTCTTTATCGCTCAAGACCTCTTCATAAAGCTTCTCACCCGGACGTAATCCCGTGAATTCTATTTTGATGTCTTCACCCGGACGATAGCCAGCCAATTCGATCATACGAGTCGCTAGATCAACGATCTTGACTGCTTTTCCCATCTCAAAAACAAAGATCTCATTGCCCTCACCCATTGTGGCGGCCTCCATTACCAAACGGCAAGCTTCGGGAATGGTCATGAAGAAACGAATAATATCGGGGTGAGTAACAGTCACCGGCCCACCATTCTCTATCTGTTCTTTAAAACGAGGAATGACAGAACCGTTACTACCCAATACATTACCAAAGCGGGTGGTGATAAATTTGGTATGACCTTTCACTTTTCCTTCACGGATAGCACATCCCAGACTTTGAACATAGATTTCAGCTAAACGCTTGGAACAGCCCATTACATTAGTAGGATTTACAGCCTTATCGGTAGACACCATAATCATCTTTTCAGCACCATATTCCACAGCCATATCAGCCACCTGACGAGAACCGGTCACATTAACAAGTACAGCCTCACAAGGATTTTCTTCCATCAAAGGCACATGTTTATAAGCAGCAGCATGAAAGACGATTTGAGGATGATACAATTCGAATACCATACGAACACGTTCCTTCACACGCACATCACCAATCACCGGAACAAAATCTATATTTGGATATTTTTTCTCAAACTCAAGACGGACATTATGCAAAGGTGTTTCTGCAGAGTCGAACATGATAAGTTTCTGAATTCCCATCTGCACTAATTGACGGCAAAGTTCACTACCAATACTGCCTGCCGCACCAGTCACCAACACCACTTTTCCCCTGAATTCTTCTGCAACCTGACGAAGGTTGATATTAATTTCGGCACGACCCAACAAATCCTCAATCTTAATAGGACGTACCCACTGATGAAAGTTTCCATCAGAATCCGCTTCACTGATAGTAGGAGCTATCAATGTTTTAAGTTCATTGTTTTTACAATATTCCAGAAGTCGTTTTTCTTCCAGGCGGGTATCTTCATAACGAGCAAACAGAATCCCCTTAATTCCGCGCTTCCGCATGATATAATCAACATCCGATTCATTTTCAAAGTAATAAACGGGAAGATCTGCCAATCGGCGTCGGCTGTTATTTTTACCATATACATAAAAACCGGCTACTTTATAATGTGCACTATCCCTAAGACGTAACTTCAAGGCTACACTCTCTTCATTAGTACCATAAATAAGAATACGTGTGTTCTTTTTATTCACCCAATCCAATAAAAAATCATAGACGATTATCAATGATACACGGAAGGTCGTCAAGATCACTAAAGTCAATAAACCATCAAATAGAAGATAGGATATTTTATAATTATATGGCAATTGGGTCTCATATATAACTCCAAAAGAAATAATGACCAAACAGGCTATTTTAAATAAAACGGCACACATGATACGCCAAAGTTCACGTGCCTGTGAGAAACGAATTGTATTACGATAAGTATGGAATAATAAAGAGCCTGCAACACTTGCCACCAAAGAAACGCAAGCAAATTTACAGAGCATCCAGTCGGTCATTGGAACATGCGCCATATAATGAATTACCGCATAAGCGACCAACGAACATAATACAGAAATTGCCGTGTCAATACCTAAAATAACCCAATAACTGAAATAATTTTTGCGGACATATTGCACTATGTCCTTCAATGTTTTTTCCATTATAGTATAAATGAATAAAATAATATTTCGAAATTTGATTTATCTGATTGATTATGATCAGTACAAGGACTATGACTACGATTTCCATGTTGGTGTAGCCCAACAAAGAATCCCTTCATCTTTCGATACGGACATACATTTCTACACTATATCTTTTGTAAAGATGTAATTCATAATACTTTATGGATTTTTATTTTTGAGAGAGGTCATCGATAAATATATCCACTGTTTGGTTACCGATGTCAGATAGACTGCCTGCTATTTTACAGACTTTCATTACATTTTTGCAGTAAAATCCCCATACCCCTATAAAATAGATTGATTACTCAATCACGTAAATCCCCATTTTCAGATACCGGCTCTACACACCCAGCCGGTATATCTACACATGCACACCCTAACATTGTCAATCGAACAGCAACTTTCGATTTCCCATTCACATGTACTAATTCCCCTTCCAATCCTGCCAATGGTCCCTTGATTACCCGTATTTTCTCTCCCGGAGCCAATGGCGATGTACTCATGCTAATCGTCTCATCCGAGTAATCGAGCATAAACTTAAATCGCAACATTTGTTGATCAGGAATAACAGCCGGAGTACTCTCCCCACGTAATACCATGTAACGGCTGATAGAAGATAAAGTCAGGACTTCTTTTTGTTCTTGCAGATCAACGTGAACGAAAATCATCATCGGAAGCAGTACCCGGTCAACAATTTTACGGCGGTCGCTCCATTGATGGACTTCTTGTTGAATTGGAAGGAAATTTTCGATCCCCATTTTCGTAAGCCGCTCACCCGTTTTTTTCTCGTGACAAATACGTACGATTGCCACCAACCAACGTTTTGAGCGCGCTACGCTGCTGCCAATCACATCTGTTGGCAGAAGATTTCGATCGTCATTTTTCTTAATGATCATGTATTTTTACCCCTCATTTTTCCATACCCCTTAGGCAATGGATTGAATTCGGTGACAAAGATAGATAAAATTATAAATAGTAAACAAGAAAAAACGCTTTCTTTTTTTACACACAAATAGAAATATACAGTTAAGACTATCTTGGACGTGAAAAATCCGCTATCACATTGGTTCTATTTTACCACCCATATTTTGTACAACATCCCTAAACAAATCACGCGCGGAATTTCCGCGCGTGATTTCTATTCTTTCGATTTACTTACCACTTATAATTGATACCGAAGCTAAGCAATTCTTTCAACTGGAAGAAGCTGTCTCCTTCAGTCGGTTTCGAGCTATCGTCAAAACGGGTATGTATATAGAGCTTGGTAGAAAGATAACGGTTCAAAACGAAGTTGAATGTATTTTCCCATTCTACACGTGCCCAATGATAGTTGGTCAGATAATTGAGACGAGACTCTAAAGTTACTGCAGAGATGATGGTCCAGTTCAATGTGGATTGCAACTGGGAACCAAAGTCGTTTTTAGAGCATTTTCCTTTGTCTAAGCCAAACTTAGTTTCGTCTACTTCAGAATTACCGATATAACGCAAGTTATAAGTCAACGGCGCCATAAACACAGAAAGATTAAATTTCTTCTTACTCAATTTATAATCCATACCGACACTGACCGCCAAATCTGCCGGAGACATGAAAGATGAAACCAATTCTTCGCTGTTAGCTTTATATCCATTGAAAAACTGTGTCTTAAACTCGGACGAAATGGTATAATACCAATTCTTGAAAGCTCTCAAACCTAATTTATTATACAAACGAAATTGGTCTGTATTGAACAGATATTTATGGTATTCATCTGACGGAGTGGAAGTCATACCTACTTTAGCTTCCAGCTGGTTCTCAAACAGCACCTTTTCATTGTCATTATAGTTGGCAAAAATCTGAAAAGTGGCTAATCCGGAGAAGTTACTTTCACCTCCCTTATACCAGTTATCCGAAAGGTGGTTCTGGCTAATCTGCAACGATCCGTTACCTCCGGTCACCCACCAGTTCGGCCGACTAATCTTCATATTGGCTTTCCCTACATTATCATCCATATTTTCCGGTTGAAACAGATGAATAACGTTTGCTTTGGGAGATATTTTCGGCTTCACATCGTGACGGAATACATCACGACTCATGATGCGGTCTTCTGTAGTGACAACCAAGTTCGGACGTTCCAAATAAAGATCCATCAATGCACTGTTCACTATTTTCTCGACACGCTGGGTTTTGGTAAATGCCAGGGTATCATAGGGCAGAAGTTCCGCTGTCAGTTGAGGAGTGGTGTCCCATTGCATAGGCTTCCATTCCAATTTCGAATATTGTGCCATCGGAGCATAATAATATGCCAATGGTGTGAACAGACGAAAATAATCGGGATCAGACGGAATATAACGTGGCGGCACAGACAGATCGTTCAAATAATCTAATTGCGCGACATACTTATTATATAAATAAGAAACGGTATCCAGTTTCGGAGTCGGCCCCGACATATTCAGTTTGAGCATCAAATATTTCTGAAGCTCCGCCGAAAGCGTATCTGCTTTCACGACTCTGGCTTTTGCCACAACTGTTGAAGATTTAACCGTTTTGGCAGGTTTAATCGCTTCAGGAGCAGGCTGCAGAGAGTCAGTCGGAAGTGGAGAGGGATCGACAGATTCCTGTGCAAAAAGCGATAACGATAAGATTGACAGAATAAACGCTGAACATAAAGTAGTAATTCTCATCATATTTGTCTATGGTTTAGAGTGCAAAGCTACATTATTTTGTTCAGAAATCATAGGATTCTTTTAAAATTGCATTTTTTAATAAAATTGTGGAGACGAAAGACTGTAATCTTCCTCTTTTTTTTATAATTTTGCGGTTTTTAAGTTCGTAAGAATACTACTAAGTAAACAATTATTAAAACAGTTATAGCTGTGGGAGAAACAAAGTATATTTTCGTCACCGGTGGTGTTGCCTCTTCTTTAGGAAAAGGGATCATCTCATCATCCATCGGTAAGTTGCTGCAAGCAAGAGGTTATAATGTAACCATCCAGAAGTTTGACCCGTATATCAACATCGACCCGGGAACATTGAATCCTTATGAGCACGGAGAGTGCTATGTAACCGTAGACGGACACGAAGCCGACCTCGACTTGGGACACTATGAGCGATTCCTGGGTATACAAACGACAAAGGCGAACAACATTACTACGGGACGTATCTACAAGAGCGTCATTGACAAGGAACGTCGTGGAGATTATCTGGGTAAAACGATCCAGGTGATTCCTCACATCACAGACGAGATCAAACGGAATGTAAAACTGCTTGGTAATAAATACAAGTTTGATTTTGTGATTACTGAAATCGGTGGTACGGTAGGTGACATCGAATCACTCCCCTACCTCGAAAGTATCCGTCAGTTGAAATGGGAACTCGGTAAGAACGCTCTTTGCGTACACTTGACCTATGTTCCTTATCTTGCTGCTGCCGGAGAATTGAAAACAAAACCGACGCAACATTCTGTAAAGGAACTCCAAAGTGTGGGTATTCAGCCGGATGTACTGGTACTGCGTGCCGAGCATCCGCTAAGTGACGGATTGCGTAAGAAAGTGGCACAATTCTGTAATGTAGACGATAAAGCCGTCGTGCAGTCTATCGACGCGGAAACAATCTACGAAGTACCTATCCTGATGCAAGCGCAAGGGCTGGACAGCACTATCCTCGAAAAGATGGGACTGCCGGTAGGAGAAACTCCGGGACTCGGCCCATGGCGTAAATTCCTGGAACGTCGTCACGCTGCAGAGACTAAAGAACCGATCAATATTGCACTGGTTGGAAAATACGATTTGCAGGATGCTTACAAATCTATCCGTGAAGCTTTATCGCAAGCGGGTACTTACAATGACCGCAAAGTGGAAGTTCATTTCGTAAACAGCGAGAAACTGACAGATGAGAATGTAGCTGAAGCTTTGAAAGGTATGGCGGGCGTAATGATTGGTCCGGGATTCGGTCAACGGGGTATCGACGGCAAGTTTGTCGCTATCAAATATACACGTACGCATGACATTCCGACTTTCGGTATTTGTCTGGGTATGCAATGTATTGCTATTGAGTTTGCACGCAACGTACTAGGATACGCAGATGCCAACTCACGTGAAATGGATGAAAAGACTCCGCACAACGTGATTGATATCATGGAAGAGCAGAAAGCAATCACCAATATGGGTGGTACGATGCGTCTGGGTGCTTACGAATGTGTATTGCAGAAAGGTTCGAAAGCATATCAGGCTTACGGACAGGAACATATTCAGGAACGTCACCGCCATCGCTATGAGTTCAACAATGATTATAAAGACCGATATGAAGCTGCCGGCATGAAATGTGTAGGTATCAACCCGGAATCGGATCTGGTAGAAATCGTTGAAATC
>ENA-ORPD01001996-ORPD01001996.1-human-gut-metagenome-genome-assembly--contig:-NODE-1996-length-13204-cov-26.298198_pt1 | contig 13204 bp, 10 predicted proteins | sample MGYA00242143_ERZ509076 | MGnify/ENA primary metagenome ERZ509076 (study PRJEB26280, sample SAMEA2338706) | human gut metagenome | biome: human gut; feature: human-associated habitat; material: faeces... | reverse complement strand
CGAGATTCAAACCGGACCCGTTCAAGGCCGAAAACTTCTACTACAATGAAGAACATGACTTCTGCATCTGCCCTATGGGGCAAAGGATGCGGAGGATAGGCACCAGGAATGTGAAAACCGCATCCGGATATGTCAGCGAAAATGCACGGTACAGAGCTGTCAGGTGTGAAGGCTGTCCCCTGCGATGCCGCTGTTTTAAAGCAAAAGGAAACAGGACGATAGAACTGAATCATAGGCTTAGACAATACAAGCGGAGAGCCAAAGAACTGCTCTGCTCTGAGAAAGGACTGAAACACAGAGGGCAGAGATGCATAGAATCGGAAGCCGTGTTCGGACAAATTAAAAACAATATGAACTACAAACGTTTCCGACATTTTGGAAAGGACAAGGTCTTCATGGACTTTGCCTTCCTAGCCATTGCCTTCAATATAAAAAAGATGTGTGCAAAACTGACTAAAGAAGGTATGGATTGGCTGATTAGACTGTTTTATAAGCTTACAACTGCTGTTTTTAGATGCTGGGAACACATAAATCAAAGAAATCTTCAAAAGATCGCAGCTTAAAGAAAGTGAACAGATTTGTATAGTGATGAACAAAAAAAGAGGTGCATCGTGCATTACGACACACCTCCATTTTTTATACTCGTCCTATCCTTCCCAATAATGCGCACTTTCCATAACAATCTTAACTGGAATGATAATATCAATGAAACTTTGGGCGAACATACTAATAAAAAAGAACTGCTTCCTCTCTTTTCCAAGGAAACAGTTCTTTAAATAGAAATATTATCTTAATTCAATGATTAGTTAAACCAACGAACATAGCAGAAGTCCTGACGATGAGGCAAATCAACATTCTTCGGGAACATACGGTATGCCACCTTGAAGCTGCCTGAGTTAGACAAACTGTGTTTAACCTGGAATGTATACAAGTTACCTTCTTTCTTAATTACTTCCATTGGTTCTACAGAATAGATATGCTCTTTACCTTCCGCATTCGTGAAAGTGGTAACCAGTTCAATACCTACTGCATCATCCAATCCCTTTTCATCTATGACATAAGTAATGATATATTCTTTTCCGCTTTCAATATTACCGCTAGCCAGCTCTTCCGTCTTTTCACATGAAACGATTTCAATGGAATCCCAAAGTTCTGCAACTCTTTCTTTCCAAGCAGCCAGTTCCTTAGCCTTTGCATAATCATTGGCTACCAATTCTTTAAAACGTTTTGCTTCTTTAGTATAGAACTTAGCATAATAATCGTCTAACTGACGTTTCATTGTATAATGAGGAGCCACCTGAGCAATAGAATTCTTGATAGTCTTCACCCAACCCTCAGAATATCCCTTACGGTTACGTGCATAATACAATGGAAGAATCTCATTTTCCAAAATACTATAAATAGTTGCAGCATCCAATTGATCTTGATGATCTTGATTCTGATAAGTACGTTTTTCAGTTAACGCCCATCCTGCTCCTTCACGGTAACCTTCCAGCCACCAACCGTCAAGCACAGAGAAGTTAACAACACCATTCATCAAAGCCTTCTCGCCTGATGTTCCAGAAGCTTCCAAAGGACGGGTAGGAGTATTCATCCAAATATCAACACCTGAGACCAGACGCCGTGCCAACTGCATATCATAATTTTCCAGGAAGATGATTTTGCCCAAGAATTCCGGACGACGGGAAATTTCCACAATCTTCTTGATCAACCCCTGACCTGCACCATCGTGTGGATGAGCCTTACCTGCAAATAAGAACTGTACCGGATAATCAGGATTGTTCACAATCTTAGACAAACGTTCCAAATCAGTAAACAGCAGATGCGCACGTTTGTAAGTAGCAAAACGACGGGCAAAACCAATCAACAAGGCATTCGGATTAATCTTTTCCATCAGAGAAACGATACGTGAAGGATCACCTTGGTTCTTCAACCAGCTTTCACTGAACTGCTTACGAATATGGTCAACCAATTTGTACTTCAAAGCCATACGGGTTTCCCAAATTTCTTCATCGGCTACATTATAAATAGCTTCCCAAATTTTCTCATTAGACTGATCTTCCAGGAAATTAGGAGCAAAATGCTTAGCATATAGCTTCTTCCATTCAGTAGCACTCCACGTTGGGAAATGAACACCATTAGTTACATAACCTACATGACTTTCTTCAGGGAAATAGCCTTTCCAAATTCCAGAGAACATCTCCTGAGAAACCTTGCCATGCAACCAGCTCACACCGTTTACTTCCTGACAAGTGTTACAAGCAAATGTAGACATACAAAAACGTTCGCCTGCATCACCCGGATTAATACGACCCAAGTCCATCAAATCCTGCCAAGAAATCCCCATACGCTGTGGATAACCACCCATATATTTTCCAAACAAGCCTTCATCAAAATAGTCATGCCCCGCAGGAACCGGAGTATGAACCGTATATAAAGAAGAAGAACGAACTACTTCCAAAGCCTGGTCAAATGTCAGCCCGCTTTCTACATAATCACACAAACGCTGCACATTACACAAAGCAGCATGTCCTTCATTACAATGATAGACATCTTTCTTAATGCCCAATTTCTTCAGCAGCAACACACCACCGATACCTAACAAGATTTCTTGTTTCAAACGGTTCTCCCAATCTCCACCATACAACTGATAAGTGATAGGACGATCAAATTCGCTGTTCATTTCATTATCCGTATCTAGCAGATACAAAGGAACACGTCCTACATTTACCTTCCATACGTATGCATGAACGAAATAGTTCAAATAAGGAACATCAACTACCATCGGCTGTCCGTTTTCATCCATTACACGTTCAATAGGCAGGCTACCGAAATTCTGTGATTCATAGTTAGCAATCTGCTGACCATCCATTGAAAGGCTTTGGCTAAAATACCCATAACGATACAAGAAGCCAACACCACACATATCTACATTACTGTCTGATGCTTCTTTCAAGTAGTCACCGGCCAAAATACCCAGCCCACCGGAATAGATTTTCAAAACATGTGTCAAACCATACTCCATACAGAAATAAGCAACAGAAGGACGTTTGCTATCCGGCTTAGCATCTACATAAGCTTTGAATTTAGCATATACATCATTCATGCGCTTTACAATCACCTTATCCTGAGTTAATGCCTCCAGCTTTTCATAGCTCAAACGTTCCAATAAAGCAACGGGATTCTGCCCCACTTCTTTCCAAGTTGCAGGATCTAAATCTCTAAACAGGTCTGTTGCTTCGTAATTCCATGCCCACCAGATGTTACGAGCCATTTCCTCCAACTTCTTCAGTTCTTCGGGAATGTGTGATTTTACTGTAACTTCCTTCCAATTAGGAGTATTCGCATTACTTACTTTGATTTTCATGTCTCTCAAATTATTTATTAATAATTAATTAGCTATTCATAACAAGCCTTTTCTGTGCATTATGCAATGCCACATCATAAGCTTCATAATAATATTTGATAAAATGCTTCCACAATGCCTTTTCAGCAATGTCCGCCGCATTTTTACGCACTGTCTTGATTGTATTTTCCGGCAATCCCGAAAATTCCGATATAGTGTCCTTTATAACATCCGCCACTTCAGAATAGTTGTAATCCGAGCGATGGATAACTTTCACACCATCTTTCAACTCACTGTATCTACCCTTCAACGAGTTTACCCACAAACCAAATCCGGCCAGATCAGTTGTTATAGTAGGTACATGGAATGCTACACTTTCCAAAGGTGTATACCCCCAAGGTTCATAATAGGAAGGATAAACACTCAAGTCATTCCCCAACACCAAATCATAATATTCCAAATTCAAGATACCATCCTTTCCATCCAGATAACAAGGTACAAATATTACTTTTACCTTAGATTCCGCCGAATTGGACATTCCCAAATACTTCATCATATCAAGTACCTGATCATGACTCATATTATGCAACCAATGTGTGATAAACGGACACTCCAACGGAGTTGTGAAATTCTCTTTGCTTTTCAAACGTTCCACCAAATCCTCACGAGGATCCCCTACCCAACCTGGTACATTAATAAATGCCAGCACCTCTTTTTTCAAATTTTTATCACGGGTCAATCGGTTCAAGGACTCCAAATAGACATTGATACCTTTATTTTTAAACTCATAACGACCGCTTGTACCCACAATAAGAGTATCATCGCTCATCGTCAAGCCAAGCAATTTATTAGCCAAATTCAACATCGCAGCACGAGCTTTCTTACGCTTGGCGGCAAATGTACGACCTTGCGGAACAAAGTCATCCTCAAACCCATTCATCAACACCACATCTGCCGGCTTGTCCAACAACTCCTTGCATTCGTTGTTGGTAATCTCACTGACCGTAGTAAAGCAATCCACATGATGCGCAGTCTGCTTCTCAATAGAATGCTTTGCCTCCATATTGAGTTCACGCGCCATTTGGTCGCCATTATAAGCAAATAAGTAATCGTAAAGGGGTTTATTGTTTCCGGCGATAGACCGGCCTATAGAAGTAGCGTGAGTAGTAAAAATGGTAGCTATTTCGGGTACCGCTTTCTGCAAATAAAGGGCCCCCATACCTGTCATCCATTCATGTGCCTGATAAATGACCTTATCATTTTCGGTCAGATTGAAACGATAAAAGCTTTCAACCACTTTTCCGGCTGCATAAGAAAACATAGACGCTTCGTCGTAATCTCCATAAGCATGAAGTGAATCAACTTTAAAATCCTCCCACATCCGGCCATATATTTCATTTCTTTTAGAGAAAAAAGGATAAAAATCCACCAATATGACAATAGGCTCTCCCGGAATATTCCAGCGTCCCACACGAACTTTCAATCCGTCTTTCTTCAAAGCATGTTCACGCCATGCCGCACAAAGATTTTCATTTTCACTGAACAAAGGATTTTCCTTTCCTGCCCAAAAATCGGGTCCTATGAAAAAGACTTTGTCTTTGAATGCTTCCTGCAGTGTTTTGGCCCTGGTGGACAACACCGTATAAATTCCCCCTACTTTATTACATACCTCCCAACTTGCTTCGAATATATAATCAGGGGCTAACAATTCTTTTGCCATCTATTAACTAATCTTAATTCGAGCGCAAAGTTACATATTTTCAATGAGATAATAAAGTTTTTTTGCAACTTTATGTTATTCAGATAGTTTCTGAATTAGCATTCAATTATTTTACTCTAACAATCTTCACAAAAAAATACTGATATCGGCTACAATAATAAATATTTTTAAGGTTCTGCCTTACATTAGAATAAGAAAAGCGGCTATTTCCATAAAAACAGGAAATAACCGCCCATATAAAAAAACTAATCTGATTACGCAGCCAATGCAGATCCCATCAAGAAGGTTGCAGCCAAAGCAACAATAGCATACAATTCAGGAAAAACGGCCAAAATCAATGTATTACCAAATACATTATGTCCTTGGCCAATGGCAGCAATACCATTAGCACAAACCTGCCCCTGACGGATAGCGGAGAAAAGAGCTACAAGTCCCAAAGCAATACCGGAACCCAACACGGCAGCAGCTTGAATACCTGTAATAGCCGGAGTCAGAACACCGAAAATACTCTGGAACATGAAATAACCGGCAAAACCATACAGTCCCTGTGTACCGGGAAGTGCAGTCAACACCAAGAAGTTACCGAATGCACTATCATTCTTCTTCAATGCACCGATAGATGCATTACCTGCGATAGTTACACCATACGCACTACCGATACCTGATAAACCAACCATAATTGCAATACCTACATAAGCAATCAATAAATTCATTTCCATAATTCTTCTATTTTTAATTTTTAAATTCTTTATTTTATCAAACTTCTCCTAAAAGGAATACTTTTCATGTCATCCAGAACTTAGCGAAATATCTGCATACTATGCTTCAGATTCTCTCTTTCTAGCTTTTCTGTCTGCACAAGGATACAACATTTATTCAAAATGACAATGCCGAAAAGGCTTAAACAGCTTTTAATTCTTTATTCTCATTCTTCAATTCTTGAAAGGCTTGTACTCCTTACCCCCTCCTTCGTAACCCGAATTCTTAAAAAACTCCACGAAAGTCAGACGCATCGGATGAACCATCGCTCCCAATATATTCATAAACATGTTGATAGAATGACCTATCAAGAAAATCAATACCATCACTATCGGACCTGCAACTGCATTATCAGGACTCATTCCAGCCGCCAGACTATTGAATACGCTGGCAAGAATACCACCCGACAGACCTAAAGCAAACAAACGCACATACGAAAGGATATCCCCCAGCAAACCGGTTGCCATATTGTAGGAATCCCACAACCCCAAACCGATATTGAGAAAAATATTCTTTCCTGGACTGTTGAGCAAGAAAATCAGCACACCGGCAAGCCCCAGAATTACCAAATGGACAGTTCCTCCCATCGGCATGGTATCTCCCAATAGGAATGCCAAAGCTGTACTTACCAATACAATAATCCATCCGATAGTTGACAATGCATATTTCAATCCGAACTGAATGGTCTGATTAGCCGCTTTCAGTATCATACCGAAAATAATCTGTACCGCTCCCAAAATCAATGAAAGATTAAACATCCATTGATTGTCCAAGAAGAACAAATCACGCATCTTATTAAAGAACGGAATATCATTACCATACAGATTAAATCCGAAAAAAGTACCTGTCAGCATACCGCAGAAGAAAGTAGAAGCACCCAAAATCTGCACCAAAGTTAAGATGGGCTTCATGGAAGCACCGACATTCTTCGCCAACATACGATAAACAGTTACTCCTAATACCATGAACAGACCATAGCCCGAATCGCCCAAACACAGCCCGAAAAAGAGCATAAAGAAAGGAGCAAAGAACGGCGTCAAATCCAGTTCATTATACTTAGGAAGCATATACAGTTTCATAATCGGTTCAAACAGACGGAAGAATCCTTTATTATTCAACTGAATAGGTACATTGTCCTCCGGCGTAGGGTCAGCAATTTCAAAGTACGCCTCCTGTTGATTCAGAAAATTAGTAATCTCCGGAATCTGCGTAGCCGGTGCCCACCCCTGTAACAACATCAATTTGTCATCCGCAGCTTGTTCAGTACTTAGCACCACTTTTGAGAATTCTATCTGTGAGCGGATATTAGCTTGTGCAACTTGCAAAGAAAGAAGTTTTTCTCCTGCTATGGCAGCTAACTTATCATCCACACTCTTCATTTGCTGTTCCAAATCTTCACATCTGGCAGCAAGCCTACTCAAGGCCATTACCGGCAATTTGACCGATTCCACTTCCAATTCGGGCAACGTTCCTTCTTTGGTTATGGTAATGAAATAAATGCGTGAACCAATACGGTTAACCTCCGTAGCATAGTACGTATCCAACCATTCCTCGTTAAAGTTCTTCTCTGAGCAAATATAGAAATTCACCTGATATCCAACTTCTTGCAACCGCATAACCGACGCAGGATCGAAATCTCCCCATACCTCTAACGCGGCACGCTCTTTGTCGCAAATCTGCAACTGATGCTGCAACTGGGTTTTCTCCAGTTGTAACGCCTCCACTTCCTCCAACGCTTTCTCTCCACGGGCTGTATCCCCCTTCTGTTCTTGCAGTTCAACATTAAAACCTTGCAAAAACTTAATAGTTGAAGCATAGTGGTCGGACAGACGGATGCTCTCTTGAAGTTCGGTATTCTCCGCTGTCCCCTGCGCTTTTTCCGCCACGTGGACTACGCCCAAATCACGGATATTTTGCAGGAAACATTCATAGTCCTTATGATAAATAAGGAAAGTCAACTTCTTCATTTTTGTAATCATGCCTCCGCCTCCTTTCTTTTCTCTTGAATAGATTTCAGAATCTTCTGCGATGATTTGGACAAATTCTCTTCATCCTCCATAAATCGTTTTATCTTTCGCAGAGCGTCCTGATATCCGGGTATCTGCACTTTCTCAAAAAGATTCACTTTTTGAGTGGTCTTTTTACGCGCATGTTCCAGCAGGTTCAGTTTGGCAAGCATAAATTCCCTTTCAATAGCAGTCTGTGCCAATCCTTTCAACAAATATATTCCATCGGAATACCACTTCGGGCTGTTGAACAGACTGTAGGGACGGATGTCAAAGTCTACGTTTTCCAACAAGGGAACTCGTACACCGGCAATCTTCTTTATACCCAAATGAACATCACTCACTTTTATTAATGAAGCATCAAATTCATTCCAAAGTGCGAACATGGCCTCATATGCCTGAATCTGTTTTTCAAGCCTTTCCTCCAACCCGGCAGCTTCTGTCTTGCATCTCTTTACTTCCATGCGGAGAGCGCTTTCCTTATTTTTAATAATAGGAAGCGTACGCACACGGACCTTGAGCTGCTTCTCAAGCTGTTGTAGCGAGGTCTTGTTATATTGAAACTTTATTGCCATGTTTCTTCGTTAATTTATTGTTTTTTCCAATGCTGGTCAACCAATTCTTTCTTTATATTGACTTCTTCCGGCTTAAAGTATTTGCTGAACAATCCCCATGTAACATCCAGCATTTCAGTAGTATCCAGATTCACATCAATGGCGAGTAACTGATTAGCGTAATCTTTAGCAAATGCCAAAGTACGTTCATCATAATTAGTCAAGTCAAAACCATTTTCCATCTTAGTCTTGGCATTGGCGGCATCAGCATACAAACGTACAGCAGCATTCATCACCTGAGGATGATCCTTACGGGTTTTCTTACCACTCACCAACTGTTTCAAACGAGACAACGAACGGAACGGGTCCACGATAACCTTACCGATATCACTATCGCGACGCAGGAACAGCTGACCTTCAGTGATATAACCCGTATTATCAGGAACAGCGTGCGTAATATCACCGCCACTCAAGGTAGTTACCGCAATAATAGTGATTGAACCACCTGCGGGGAATTGTACCGCTTTTTCATAAATCTTCGCCAAATCCGAATAAAGAGATCCCGGCATAGAGTCCTTGGAAGGAATCTGATCCATACGGTTAGACACAATAGCTAACGCATCAGCATAACTGGTCATATCAGTCAGCAACACCAATACTTTCTGATTATGTTCCACTGCAAAATATTCAGCAGCCGTCAGCGCCATATCCGGAATCAACAGACGTTCTACCGGAGGATTTTCCGTAGTATTCACGAAACTGATAATACGGTCGAGCGCACCGGCATTAGAAAATACATTCTTAAAATACAGGTAGTCGTCATTAGTCATACCCATACCGCCCAAGATAATCTTATCGGTTTCGGCACGCAATGCCACATTGGCCATCACTTGATTGAACGGCTGGTCAGGGTCAGCAAAAAAAGGAATCTTCTGTCCTGATACCAACGTATTGTTCAAATCGATACCGGCAATACCGGTCGCAATCAGTTCCGACGGCTGTTTACGGCGAACCGGATTCACAGACGGACCGCCGATAGGCACTTCCTGTCCCTCAATTTCCGGTCCCCCATCAATCGGATCACCAAAAGCGTTGAAGAAACGTCCAGCCAACTGGTCGCTCACTTTCAGTGTAGGCGACTTGCCCAAGAATACGACCTCAGCATTGGTCGGAATACCTTCCGTACCCTCGAACACCTGCAAAGTCACTTCATCACCCATGATTTTTACCACCTGGGCTAATTTCCCATTAACCATTGCCAACTCATCATAGCCCACTCCTGACGCTTTCAGCGAACAGGTTGCCTTGGTAATCTGGCTAATCTTAGTATATATCTTTTGAAATGCTTTTGTTGCCATCTCTACTCATTATAAATTAAAATTAAAAATTAAAATCAGACACTTCTCTCGGCAACCAATTCCTGTAACTGCTTCTTAAAATCCTCATACTGCTCAGATTTATATTTAGCATAGTTCATCTGTTTGCAAAGGTTGATCATCTTTTTGAAATAATCCATCACCTCAATGAAAGTATCAAACTTGAATTCCGTATGACAGATGTCGATTACCATATTCAAGATCTCCTCCTGACGTTCCATCGGAGTCACTGAATCTACTTCATCAAAAGCATCCTGTTGCAGAATCACAAAATCAATCAACTCTGATTTCCAAAAGATTACATGATATTCTACAGGTACGCCATCATCACCCAAAATATTAATCTGTTCAGCAATTTCCTTACCACGCAACAATCTTGTTTTGATTTCGTTCACCTTACCAATCCATTCACCATTAATACGTTTGGCGATATATTCCTCAAATTCCGGATATTCCAGATATTTTGAATAAGAGTCAATCGGGTTCACAGCCGGATAACGCTTCCTGTCGGCACGTTCCTGCTCCAAGGCATAAAAGCAACGGGCCACCTTTTTAGTATTCTCCGTTACAGGTTCCTTCAAGTTACCACCTGCCGGAGATACAGTACCGATAAAGGTAATAGAACCGGTCTCACCATTATTCAGATGTACATATCCCGCACGTCCGTAAAAGTTGGAGATAATAGCCGAGATATCCATCGGGAATGCATCCGGACCAGGCAATTCTTCCATACGGTTGGACATCTCACGCAAGGCCTGCGCCCAACGGGAAGTAGAATCTGCCATCAGTAAGACTTTCAATCCCATAGCACGATAATACTCAGAAATGGTCATAGCCGTGTACACAGACGCTTCACGGGCAGCCACCGGCATGTTCGAGGTATTGGCAATAATGATAGTACGTTCCATCAACTTACGTCCTGTATGCGGATCTACCAGTTCGGGGAACTCCGTAAAGATTTCCACCACCTCATTCGCACGTTCACCACAAGCAGCGATAATTACGATATCCGCTTCCGCCTGCTTGGAGATGGCATGCTGAAGCACTGTTTTCCCTGTACCAAACGGACCGGGAATAAATCCCGTTCCCCCTTCTACAATGGGGTTGACCGTATCAATAACACGGACACCGGTTTCCAATAATTTATAAGGACGCGGCTTTTCCTTATAATTAGTCATAGCCTTCTTTACCGGCCACTTCTGAATCATGTTTACCGGAATATCTTTACCTTCTCTGTCCGTCAGAACCACTACAGTATCCTCAATAGTATAATCACCTTCAGGAACAATGGATTTCACTTTATAAGTACCTGTCAACTGAAATGGTACCATAATTTTCAGTGGCTGGAAGTTCTCATCCACCTGTCCCAACCAAGCCGATGGACCAACTTCATCACCCATTTTCACCAACGGTACAAAATGCCACACTCTTTCTTTATCCAATGGATAGGTGTATTGTCCGCGTTTCAGGAACACTCCATCCATTTTATCAAGGTCGTTTTGCAGACCATCATAATTTTTAGACAACATACCCGGACCTAGAGTCACTTCAAGCATGTGTCCCGTAAATTCGGCTTCAGCACCAACTTTCAATCCACGTGTACTTTCAAACACCTGCACATAAACATTGCTGCCTACCACCTTAATAACCTCTGCCATCAAGCGGTCTCCGCCAGTCAGAATGTAACAAATCTCATTCTGTGCCACCGGTCCGTCAACGGTAAGAGTAACCATGTTGGCTATTACGCCACTAACAGTTCCTTTTGTTGCCATATATCTTTAATCTGTTTATTATCTGAATTCTGCGGGAATCTGTATCTCGTCCTTTAATTTATCAATAATCTGACGGAACAGTTCGCTTCCCTTTTCCTTATCCATAGAAATCCAACGGCCAATCATTTCCAGTTTCAACAAAAACACGAAAATCCGCTCCACAGTAAAATAGTTGAAAAAGACAGCGTCTTCCATCCAGTTCCATTTCAACAAATCTATCTTCTTTTCCCTTTCCACTAATTCTTCAATCTCGCTGATACGGAGTACCTGCTCAAAATATTCCAGCATCTCGGACAAACCGAAATCTCGGGCATTCGATGTACGAATCATCTCACTCACATCCGTCTTGCCCACTACTACCTGAGATACGTCCATTTTATATTTACGTGCAGCTAAGGCAGCCAGTATATTATTGATATTCAAATTAAATTCAAACCAGGAGGAAACAAATTGATTACCGCAGTTCATGGCATACGCATAATAGCAGGCAGATAACATATCTTCCGCACGATAGAGTTCCTCTGCGGAAAGAGCCAAATAAGCAGTAATAAATTCATAAAGATAAGATGGGTATCTCTTATCCGGAGCATCGCCTTCACGCACCGAACTGATAAGCGCCAGCAACTCATTCTGAGAATAATTCCCCTCAAAATCTGTCGTAGCTTCCTTATCTTTCAACAGTTTCAACAGGTTAGCATTATCGAATTTCAAATAGAACAAGTCTATTAACTTCCTATCCTTTTCCGATAATTCCGAATAGATTTCCGATTTAAAATTAGCCACTGTATAGTTCAGTTTGCCATCCTCCAACGAAAGATCCGGCAAACCGGCTACCAGGCAATAATAATTTGTCATAGTCCCGTTTTAAAACAACATTTCTACTAATTGAGGACGAAGGAAATCCTTGAAATAATTTTCAAATTCCTCTTCACCGAAGTTCACTTTGTAAGAGCCGTCAGCTGGTGAGATAGTAAAAAGTGATTTCGTTCCGTTCACTTCTTCTATTCTCACTCCTTTATCCAACAAAGCTTTTGCGTTCGCTGCAAAATATTTCTTAAGTCCTTCGGCATCTGCGGTAGAGATCACGATAGATTCGTTAGCAGACCATTGGGCAGCTAATGAAACTATAAACTTATTCAGATACTCCTTATCTGCCACAAATCCTTTCACACTTTCACTGACTACCTCATTGGTCAACAAGGTAGCTATTTCGGTCTTCAATGCATTTACTGCTTGTCCGGCAAACAATTTAATTTCTGATTGTGTATTTTCGGCAGTTTCCTTGGCTGACTTCCGAGCTACAGCGAGAATAGACTCAGCTTCCTTACGGGCATCCTCTACAATCTTTGCTGCTTCATTGCGAGCACTACTGATAAGTCGCTGTGCTTCTTCATTTCCTTTTTCCACACCTTCACGATAAATCTTATCGGTAAGCTCCTGAATTTTATTTTCCATATTCTTAGAAGATATTTTTTTGAGTTTAACACTTTCTTTCTTCAATAAATTCAAAAAGAATAGCCCAAAAGTACAAAAATCAATGATAGAAAAAGAATTTAATGATAGAATTTACACTAAAAGTACTGCAAAAAGAGAAAAATATATCATATTCATGTTACAGGCTCACCCGATAAATCAGGGGGAAAATTCTTTAATTCTATAGAAAATTTGCAC
>ENA-ORPD01001993-ORPD01001993.1-human-gut-metagenome-genome-assembly--contig:-NODE-1993-length-13220-cov-3.735815_pt1 | contig 13220 bp, 10 predicted proteins | sample MGYA00242143_ERZ509076 | MGnify/ENA primary metagenome ERZ509076 (study PRJEB26280, sample SAMEA2338706) | human gut metagenome | biome: human gut; feature: human-associated habitat; material: faeces... | reverse complement strand
CTGTAAGAAAACAGGGCGAAGGTGATAAAGGTTCGATGAAAATTGCTACCTTTGCAGCGCTTTTGAATGGCGAGGTAGAGGAAATGATGAATCGCTGGCAAAAAAGTAATGATTAAATAACTAATAACGAGGAGAATAAATCTTTTTGAATGAAGAATGACAATCTGAAAGAACAGTATAGAATTAACGAACGTATTCGTGTTCGTGAAGTTCGTTTAGTAGGTGACAATATTGAGACGGGTGTTTATCCGATCGCTCAAGCGCTGAAAATAGCGGAAGAGCAGGGGATGGATCTAGTCGAGATTTCACCAAATGCTGCGCCCCCCGTTTGTAGAGTAATCGACTACCAGAAATTCCTCTATCAGCAAAAAAAGCGTCAGAAAGAGCAAAAAGCGAAATCTGTGAAAGTGGTCGTGAAGGAGATTCGTTTCGGGCCTCAGACAGATGATCATGATTACAATTTTAAATTGAAGCACGCTAAGGGATTTTTGGAGGAAGGTTCGAAGGTCAAAGCCTACGTGTTCTTTAAAGGCCGTTCTATCCTTTTCAAGGAACAGGGAGAAGTCCTGCTGCTTCGTTTTGCCAACGATTTGGAGGATTATGGAAAAGTAGAGCAGTTGCCGGTATTGGAGGGAAAACGTATGATTATCATGCTTACTCCGAAGAAAGCGGGCACTGGCTCAGCCCCGGCTGCGGCCGCAGCTCCGAAAGTTGTAAAGAAAGTGATCACGACATCTAAGCCTAAAAGCGAGGGTGATAAGAAAACAGAAGAATAAAATCCGTCCCTGATAGAAGGGAGGTTAAGTTTAATAATTAAAAATAATTGGAAAATGCCTAAGATGAAGACTAATTCCGGTGCCAAAAAGAGGTTCGCCCTTACCGGATCAGGAAAGATCAAAAGAAAACACGCTTTTAAGAGTCATATCTTAACAAAGAAGACTAAGAAGCAAAAGAGAAATCTTACTCACACGGGTTTGGTAGCTAGTGTTGACGTAAGCAACGTAAAGCAGATGCTTTGCATGAAGTAATCTTTATTCATTAAGCGAGTTTTATAACGATTTTTATTAACCGAATGCATTTAGCAATCAAGTTCATCCTAAGAGATGACGCTAACATTCAAAACAGATTAGAATTATGCCTAGATCAGTAAATCATGTTGCTTCAAGAGCAAAAAGAAAACGGATTTTAAAACTAACCCGTGGTTATTATGGTGCACGTAAGAACGTTTGGACCGTAGCGAAGAATACATGGGAAAAAGGTTTGACTTATGCTTTCCGCGACCGTCGTAACAAGAAACGTAATTTCCGTGCTTTGTGGATTCAGCGTATCAACGCTGCCGCTCGTATGGAAGGTTTGTCTTACTCTCGCCTAATGGGTGCTTTGCACGCTGCCGGTATCGAGATCAACCGTAAGGTTTTGGCAGACTTGGCCGTTAACCATCCGGAAGCATTCAAGGCTATCGTAGCTAAAGTAAAATAAGATTTTTGCTATATAGTTAATAAAGAGCCTCCCCGAAAAGGAGGCTCTTTTTTTGTTGTTTTTGTTTGGTTATGTCGATACGATTACATATCTTTGTAACAAGAAAAAGATAAACAGGGAATGAGTTAAGCCGCACTTGTTCGATTGGGAAACTCATCAGTTTATTTTAATTCCGAGACATAGCTCTTGTCGCCAATGGCGGGCCGCGCCCTTCGGGGTATGCTTAGCACGGCGGATTACAAAGGTGGCAAAGCACTCAAATCCTGTCATACGGAGTTTGTTCACATCTACAGTGCGGCTTTTTCAAATAGGGAAGAGGATCTTTAATTAGATTCTCTTCTTTTTTATGCGGTTCACGCAGGTAGTCTCGTTAGCTCATATAAGTAGTCTTCTGAGGATAAAGTGAATTATTTTGAAAATAAATTAGGTTTTATAGTTGGTAATCCAAAAAGAATGCTTTCCTTTGTACCAACAAACAAAAGATAGTTTGTCTTGCTCTTTATCTTCGAGTTTCTATTCTCAGTAATGATAATATATTCTTCTAGAAATCGATCTTCACTAACATCACTTGTTTTATTATTAATTTATTTTTAATTTTTTTCGTATGAATATTTACATTGGAAACTTGAGTTATCGAGTAAGAGAGTCTGATTTGCAACAAGTATTAGAAGAGTATGGTGTTGTTGATTCAGTAAAGTTAATTGTTGATCGTGATACTAGACGTTCTAAGGGTTTTGCTTTCGCTGAAATGCCTAACGTAGACGAGGCTCAAAAAGCTATCGAGGAATTAAACCAAGCTGAGTACGAAGGTCGTCAGATGGTTGTAAAAGAAGCAATTCCTAGACGTTAATTTTAGAAGATATACATCTTAAAATAACTCTGAAGCGGGGAGACGATAGTCTTTCCGCTTTTTTGATATTGTCCATTATTGTCGTATATTTACGCACCAAGAATAACACAACTAAAAAATAAGTATTATGACGTTGCCAAAACGGTCTTGCATGAAAGTAACCGGACTTGCTCTCGCTTGCTCCTCGCTACTTTTTTCCTGTGTTCCCAAGGAGGTTTCGCAGGTGAATTTAATCCCTAAGCCGGCCCATATCGAGGTGACTGGCGGTTATTTCAAAGTAGATAGTAATCTCGTATTCGGGGATGATCAATCGGGTACGATCCGTTACGTGGTCGATGAGTCTTTCAATGGCGGAAATCCGGAGGGATATGCGTTGAATGTGACCAAGAAGGGGATCGAGTTGAGAGCCGCCTCTAAATCCGGATTGTTTTACGGGGAACAAACGTTGCGCCAGCTGTATACGTCGAAAGGGATTCCTTGCGTATCGATCCAAGATAATCCCCGTTTCCCGTATCGTGGCTTGCATCTGGATGTCTCCCGTCATTTCTTCCCGAAAGAGGAGGTGATGAAGTTATTGAACGTCATGTCTTATTATAAATTGAATACGCTTCATATGCATTTGACGGATGCCGGTGGTTGGCGTATCCAGATGGATAAATACCCGAAACTGACTACGGACGTGGCTTTCCGTACGGAATCCGATTGGCAGAAATGGTGGGATGGAAAGGATCGCAAGTATCTGCCGGAAGGAACTCCGGGGGCATATGGCGGTTATTTTACGAAAGAAGATATCCGTGAGATCGTGGATTACGCTACGGCCCGGCATATTAATATAATACCGGAAATCGAATTCCCGGGGCATTCGGACGAGGTGTTCGTGGCGTACCCGGAGTTGAGTTGTGCCGGCAAACCTTATACGACGGGTGATTTCTGCATCGGCAACGAGAAATCGTTTACGTTCATGGAGGATGTATTGTCCGAGGTGATCGAGTTGTTCCCTTCCGAATATATCCATATCGGGGGAGACGAGGCCGGGAAGGGAGCTTGGAAGACCTGCCCGAAATGTCAAGGCTTGATGCGCCGGAATGGGATGAAGGACGTGGATGAGTTGCAGAGCTATATGATTCATCGTGCCGAGAAATTCCTGATTTCCAAAGGCCGCAAATTGATCGGTTGGGATGAGATTCTGGAAGGGGGCTTGGCTCCGGAGGCTACCGTCATGTCTTGGCGGGGCGAGGAAGGGGGAATCAAGTCCGCCCGCATGGGACACGACGTGGTCATGACACCGGGTGGTTATATGTATTTCGATTTCTATCAAGCCGATCCGAAGACACAGCCGTATGCCATCGGCGGTTATACGCCGATCAAGCGGGCGTACAGTTATAATCCAGTGCCTGTGGATTCGTTGACTGCCGAGGAAAGTAAGCATATCCTAGGGGTGCAGGCGAATACATGGACGGAGTATATCAAGGATGAGAAACATTTGGAGTATATGATGTTCCCTCGTGCCTTGGCGGTCGCCGAGATCGGATGGACTCCGCAAGAGGATCGTAGTTGGGAGGATTTTAAGCCTCGTATGAACGCGAATATCCCGGTTCTGCAACGGATGGGTATCAATACGTTCACGCTCTCGGACGAGATCGAGACCACGATGGAGGTAGATACCTTGCGGCGAGAGATCAAGGTCATGTTGGATGCGGAGAAATATCCGGCGGAGATACGTTACACGACAGACGGCTCTATTCCCGCCGCCTCTTCCCGGGTCTATAACGGCCCGATCGTGGTGAAAGACTCCGCTGATATCAAGGCCGCTATCTTCCGTGACGGGCAGCTTCAAGGAACGCCTACCGAGAAGAAGGTGGATTATCACCGGGGTATCAATAAGCCTATACATTATAATAGTAAGCTGTATAGCGGTTATATGGCGGGTGGCATGAACGCCTTGCTGGACGGCTACAGGGGAGGCTTGACTTATCTGGACGGTCGTTGGCAGGGTTATTTGAATGACTTGGATTGCGTGGTGGACATGGGCGAGGTGACGGATATCCATAAGGTATCGTCCCGCTTTATGCAATTGATCGGCCCGGGCGTGTACCAACCGGGAGAGGTGGAGTTGCTGACATCGGAAGACGGGGAGAGCTATATCTCGCAGGGAGTTATCCCTACTACGATATCCAATACGGATAAAGACCTGTCTTTTCAGGAATATACGTTTAACGGCGATTGGAAAGCCCGTTATATCCGTATCAAGGCAAAAGAGGCAAATAAGGGTTTCATCTTCACGGATGAGATCGTGATCTGGTAAGTATGAATCAATTAATTATCAACTAAAATACATTTATCAAATGAAGAAACAGTTAATGACCTTCCTGTTGTGTGGCAGTCTGTTCGCTACGGCGCAGCAACCGGTAGATTATGTGAACCCCTTCATCGGTACGAGCAATTACGGTACGACGAATCCCGGTGCGGTTTGTCCGCAGGGTATGATGAGCGTGGTTCCTTTCAACGTCATGGGGTCGGAGAAGAACCGTTTTGACAAGGATAGTCAATGGTGGTCTACTCCTTACTCGGCAGACAATAAATTCTTTACGGGATTCGCCCACGGCAGCTTGAGCGGTGTGGGATGCCCGGAGCTGGGAGGTTTGCTATTGATGCCGACGACGGGCGAGTTGAACGTGGACTATAAGGCTTACGGCAGTGAGTACAAGGACGAGGTGGCTCACCCCGGTTATTATAGCAATACCTTGACCAAGTATAATATCAAGGCGGAGGCTACTGCCAGCATGCGTACGGGCTTGAGCCGTTTTACCTTCCCGAAAGGGGAGAGCCATATCCTCTTGAACCTAGGCGAGGGCTTGACGAACGAGACCGGCGCTACGGTACGTATCGTGAATGATACGGAGATCGAGGGGAGTAAGCTTTTAGGTACGTTCTGCTATAATCCACAGGCCGTATTCCCGGTTTACTTTGTGATGAAGGTAAACAAGGCCCCGAAGAAGATGGGTTATTGGAAGAAACAACGTGAGATGAAGGGGGTAGAGGCCGAATGGGATATCTACTCCGGCAAGTATAAGTTATATACCAGTTATACCCGTGAGATGAGCGGAGACGATGTCGGCGTATGGTTCGATTACGATACGGACGAGGGCGAGGCTATCGAGGTGAAGATGGGTATCTCGTACGTGAGCATCGAGAACGCCCGCCTGAACATGAATACGGAGCAGCCCGGCTTCGATTTCGACAAGGTCCGTACGGCGGCTAGCACGATGTGGAACAAGGATCTTTCCAAGGTACAAGTGGAAGGAGGTACGAAAGACGAGAAAACGATATTCTATACCGGTATGTATCATTTGCTGATCCATCCGAATATCCTGCAAGACGTGAACGGCGAGTACCCGATGATGGAGAGCCTGAAAGTAGGCCATACCACCGGAAACCGTTATACGGTCTTCTCCCTGTGGGATACGTACCGCAACGTAAGTACCCTGATGACCTTGCTCTATCCGGAGCGTCAATTAGATATTATCCGTACGATGCTGGATATGTACCGGGAAAACGGTTGGTTACCGAAATGGGAGCTTTACGGACGTGAGACCTTTACGATGGAGGGCGATCCCTCGATCCCGTATATCGTAGACGCATGGATGCGCGGCTTGCGTGACTTTGATGAGCAAACCGCTTATGAGGCGATGCGTAAAGGCGCTACTACCCCGGGAGAGTTCAACCTGCTTCGTCCGGACGCGAACGATTATTTCAGTAAGGGCTATGTTCCTTTGCGTGAGCAATACGATAACTCCGTATCTCATGCGCTGGAATATTATATCGCCGACTGGAACTTGGCTAATTTCGCTCAAGCCTTGGGTAAGAAAGAGGATGCCAAGTTATTCCGTGACCGTTCTTTAGGTTACAAACATTATTATAGCAAGGAGTTCGGAACGCTGCGTCCTATCTTGCCGGACGGCACTTTCTACTCTCCGTTCGATCCGAAACAAGGCGAGAACTTCGAGCCTAGTCCCGGTTTCCATGAAGGCAACGCATGGAATTATACGTTTTATGTTCCTCACGATATCAAGGGACTGGCCAAATTGATGGGAGGCGATAAGAAATTTGTCGATCATTTGCAGAAGGTATTCGATGACGGCAATTATGATCCCGCCAACGAGCCGGATATCGCTTATCCTTATTTGTTTAGTTATTTCAAGGGAGAGGCTTGGCGTACTCAGAAGTTGGTCCGTCAGTTGTTGAAGGATTGCTATCATAACGCCCCGAACGGTGTCCCGGGTAACGAGGATACAGGCACTATGTCCGCTTGGGCTATTTTCTCCATGATGGGCTTCTATCCGGCTTGTCCGGGCGACGTGAACTATGTATTGACTTCCCCGACTTTCGATAAGGTTACGATCCAGCTCGACAAGAAATTCTATCCTAAAGGCGAATTGGTAATCGAGTCTAAGCATAGTAATCCGGAAGCGATCTATATCAAGGACGTTTTCGCCGGCGATAAAAAGCTAAAGGGCTACACCATCTCGCAAGAGGACTTGGTAAATGCCGGAACCTTGCGTTATATCCTCGAGGATACGCATAAGTAAGCCAAGATAAAGATATACCGAATTTGATATTTACCGGACGCAGATGACACCGACAAGCACGGGTGATCTGCGTCCGGTTTATTTTTTGATATCCTAAAACCATTTGATCTTCCTGAATATAAAAAAGGCCGTAGCGGATAGCAAGATCGAGAGCAAGATGATAACCACGAAACCATGCGGCATATCCTCCATGTAGATCGGGACGTTCATCCCGTAGAAGCTAGCGATTAATGTCGGAACCATTAAGATAATGGAAAGTGATGTCATACGTTTCATGATCGTGTTCACGTTGTTGGAGATGATAGAGGCGAAAGCGTCCATCGTACCCGTAAGAATATCGCTATAGATATTTACCGTGTTATGGGCCTGTTTCAACTCGATCTCCACGTCCTCCACCAAATCCTTGTCGATATATTCCGGCTCTTGGAAAATATTCTGGAGCTTGGCCAGCATCACCTCATTCCCGCGGATGGAGGTGTTGAAGAATACCATGCTCTTCTCCAGCTTCATCAACGCTAGCAGATCCTCGTTGCGGATGCTTTTCTCCAACGCCTTTTCCGCCTCGGTGACGGCGTAATTGATTTGTTTCAGGTATTTAAGGAACCATACGGCCGATGAGTGGATCAGCCGGAGGATCAACTCATACTTGTTTTTAATCTGGAGTTCCTTCCGTTGGGTATAGCGGATGAAATCGGGGATCAAGTCCGTCTTATGGTAACATACGCTTACGATGATCTCATTGTTCGTGATGATACCGATCGGCACCGTATTGAACGGGATGTCATGATCTTGGTTCTGCAACGGGATACGTAAGATGGTAAGCAACCAATTCCCCTCGTACTCGATACGGGGACGCTCGTCCGTATCGGCTATATCGCTCAAGAAAGATTCGGGTACGTTAAATCGATCCATCAAGAATTGAAGATCTTCGGGAGTCGGGCACTCTACGTTTACCCAACTGTTAGGAAGCCATTGGTTCTTCTCCACATAACCGGCCTCACAATAAAGAAATTGTCTCATTATTGCCTCCTTTCGTGTTTAATCCGAGCAGAGGATCAATGAAACCCTCCGCCTCGTTAGTTCATACTTTGTTCTGTTTCTAGCGGGATACTGTCGTCCATAATTTGAAAATTACTTTTTACGGGTGCAAAGATAATACTTTTTTACGTAAGTAAAGTTATGTCGCTGTATGCTGACAGCAATATTGTTGCCAGTTTACGTTAGCATAGGCTTACTTCTCTGAGAGTATTGCGATACTTCTGGTAATAGTACTGGCCGTCTATTCAATCCCGCATTTCCTCTCTTCGTTGAAGTAGAAGAAGAGCCCGGTATCTATGCTGGCCGGGCCATGGATACGGCTTACGGCGGGTTCCCATGCGGGCATCAACCGGAGTACCCGTAAGGCTTCATCGCGGAACTCATCATAGGTTTTCCCCGTATCGCGAGGATACAGTATATTCTCGGGTAGGCTTACGGGATTCTGTAACATACCTAAGGAATCGATCGTGAAGGAGTAGAAGAGTCGTACCTTCGTGCCCGTACCTTTATAAGATTCGGGATAACGCAGGTTCTGTTCGAAGAAACGGATCATGGCTTCTCTTCCTCCCTTGAACTCGGCCATGGGGCGAGGCTCGTGGAGCCGGCTGGCGAAGCGTGTGTATTCCTCATAATCTTCCGGGTTATCGGATAGGTAGAACGTGGCGGCCAAAGGATAATGGACGATGCCGGCGCCATGTCCGGTGATGACGGTCTTATGCACCCGGTACAATCCCGGTGGATTTTCCTTGAGCTCAGGCATCAAGGTGGCCGAGAAATCGTCTCTTGTCTCGTTTGGAAAGATCGGATAGCCGATATCAACAAAAAAGTTGGGTTGCGGGACCCCTTTCCATGCCTTCCCGTCGAAATGCTCGATGAAATAACTTTCGCCTCCCATCCCTTCCAGGTCGGTATGGTTGGTGATAGCGATCTCGATCCGCTCGATGTTGGTTGGGTAGACGTTCGGTCTTACTCGCATGGAGAAGTGGGTGGTGTCCATGCTGATAGCTTCCTCGGGTGGCCGGTCGTAAGGGCCTCCGCCGATCCGGATGAGGGGTGAATTGAATACGTAAGTCTTGAAAGCCTCCACATACTCCTTCTCCGCTATGATAAGCTGTAGGAAGACGGAGTCGTCCGTGTTCCAGAGGGAGGTCAGGTTGCCGCGGATCTTCCGTAGATGCGGGGGAAGGGTATCGTATTCCTTGCCGAAGAACAATTCTATGCTGTCCTGTATCTGCTTGGCGGTCCATCCTTCCGTGGAAACTGAAGATGCGGCATGGGTATCAGTCGGTAACGGTAGGGTATCTTGCCGTGCTATGGATTGGGAGTCGGCTGAGTAGTCGCTACTGTTTTCCCCTTTCTTTTGTTTGGTATGGCAGCCGTATAATAGGCAACCTCCCATGATAACTAATCCGATAAAATACGCTTTCATGATTCGACAGGTTTTAATTCCTAAATATAAAGAATCTTTTTCAGAAATGGGTAAAAGATATTACCTTTGACTCCCCAAATAGAAAGAATGATGGCAGAAGGTACAAGAAATACAGGAAGAGGAAGGAAAAAGCCTGTGGAGATGCTCCCCGATATGGGGCGTCTTCAGCCACAGGCCCGTGAGTTAGAGGAGGCTGTGTTGGGTGCGTTGATGCTGGAGAAAGACGCGTACTCGATCGTCAGTGAGATCTTGAAGCCGGAGTGTTTCTATGAGAAAGCGCATGAGAAGATTTATGCCGCTATCGTAGACTTGGCGTTGAGCCAGCGTCCCGTGGATATGCTTACCGTAACGGAGCAATTGAAGAAACGGGGAGAATTGGAGGATGTAGGCGGACCGTTCTATATCTCTCAACTTACCAGCAAGGTGGCCAGCAGCGCCCATATCGAGTATCACGCCCGGATCATCGCCCAGAAATATCTGGCGAGGGAGTTGATCTCTTTCACGGCGATGATCCAAGGAAAGGCATTTGATGAGACGCTCGATGTAGAGGACCTGATGCAAGAGGCGGAGGGTAAGTTGTTCGAGATCTCGCAACGTAACGTAAAGAAGGATGTCACCCAGATCAACCCCGTCATCAAGGACGCTATGGAGATGTTGCAAAAGGCGGCCCTCCAGAAGGAAGGTCTGAGCGGATTGCGTACGGGCTTCGAGGGGTTGGATAAGATGACTTCCGGTTGGCAGAATTCAGACCTTATCATTATCGCCGCCCGTCCGGCCATGGGTAAGACGGCCTTCGTCCTTTCCATGGCGAAGAATATGGCGGTGAATTTCAATACGCCTGTCGCCCTGTTCTCGCTCGAGATGAGTAACGTGCAGTTGGTAAACCGTCTGATCGTGAATGTCTGCGAGATACCGGGCGAGAAGATCAAGAGCGGACGCTTGGAGAGCTACGAGTGGGAGCAGCTGGATTTTAAGATCAAGGAGCTTTACGACGCCCCGATCTTCGTGGACGATACCCCGAGCTTGTCCGTCTTCGAGCTGCGAACGAAAGCCCGTCGCTTGGTGCGCGAGCATGGCATCAAATGTATCATTATCGACTACCTTCAGTTGATGAACGCTAGCGGTATGAACTTCGGTAGCCGTGAGCAGGAGGTGAGTACGATCTCCCGCTCGTTGAAGGGATTGGCCAAGGAATTGAATATCCCGATCATCGCCTTGTCGCAGTTGAACCGTGGTGTGGAAGCCCGTCAAGGCGTGGAAGGTAAGCGTCCGCAGCTAGCCGACTTGCGTGAGTCCGGAGCTATCGAGCAGGATGCCGATATGGTATGTTTCATCCACCGTCCCGAATATTATAAGATTACGGAAGACGAGCGGGGAAATTCCCTGATCGGTCTCGCCGAGATCATTATCGCCAAGCATCGTAACGGTGCCGTGGGGGATGTCCGGCTGCGCTTTAAGAGCGAGTTCGCCAAGTTTATGAACGTAGAGGAAGATATAGCGGTAAGGGAATTCTCCTCAACCATGAACGGTGGAGACCCGATGCCCCCGATCCCATCGCCGGGAGCTGATTTCCTAAGTCAAGGTAGCAGCAACGAGGTTCCGTTTTAATATAGCATGAATGAACGAAAGAGGCGAAAACGTTTGCGGTAGATTTTTCGCCTCTTCTTTTCTGTTTCGTTGGCGAATCCGGTTCGAATCTTCTATCTTTGTGATTGAAAACAAATTACTGAATCAGCCATGACGAGACACTTAGTTCCGGTATCTATATACCTGTCGCTGTTGCTTAGCTGCAACTCGCCGAAAGAATACAAATCCTTTGATGAATACCCTTCCTATGAGGGAGACGATCTGGAGTTGTTCTATTCTCCCACGAAATCCGTGTTCACCCTTTGGGCCCCGACGGCGGAAGAAGTCCGCTTGAATCTTTACGCCTCCGGTGAAGGAGGGGAGCCTGTCCGCCGGTTGCCGATGAAATCCTCGGACAAGGGTACGTGGCGTATCTCCGTGAGCGAGGATCTGAAAGGCTCCTTCTATACCTTCCAGATCCGTATCGGCGATAAATGGCTGGATGAGACTCCCGGTATCTGGGCGAAAGCCGTCGGGGTGAATGGAAACCGTGCGGCCGTGATCGATTGGGCGGCTACCGATCCGGAGGGCTGGGAGGCGGATAAATCTCCCGAGTTGAAAAGCTTCTCCGATATTATCATCTACGAGATGCATCATCGGGATTTCTCGATCGCCGCGAACTCCGGCGTGACGCATAAAGGTAAGTTTCTCGCCTTGGCGGAGGAGGGCACGAAAGGGCCGGGCGGCGTGGCTACCGGCGTGGATCATCTGAAGGAGTTGGGCGTTACCCATGTCCATATCCTTCCTTCCTATGATTATGGCTCGGTGGACGAGACTCGCTTGCAAGATAATGTGTACAATTGGGGGTATGATCCCAAGAACTATAACGCCCCCGAGGGGAGCTATTCCACCGATCCTTACAATCCCGAGGCTCGTATCCGTGAGTTCAAGGAGATGGTGCGGGGATTGCACCGGAATGGTATCCGTGTGATCATGGACGTGGTTTACAATCATACCTTTGTGGGTGACGGGTCGAATTTCAGCTTGACCGTCCCCGGTTACTTCTACCGTCATAAACCGGACGGAAGCTATTCGGATGCCTCCGGCTGTGGTAATGAGACCGCTTCGGAGCGGGCGATGGTACGCCGCTATATTGTGGAGTCCGTGAAATATTGGGCCGAGGAATACCACGTGGATGGTTTCCGTTTCGACTTGATGGGCATCCATGACGTAGAGACCATGAACGAGGTAAAAGCCGAGTTAGCTAAACTAGATCCTTCCATCTTCGTATACGGCGAGGGCTGGACCGCTAGCGATTCCCCGCTACCAGAAGATCAACGGGCGATCAAGGTAAACGCCCCGAAACTGAATGACGTGGCCGTATTTAGCGATGACCTGCGGGATGCTTTAAAAGGAAGCGTGTTCGAGACTACACAGGCCGGTTTCGCCTCCGGAAAGCCGGAAGGCAATGAGGAGTCTATTAAGTTTGGTATCGTAGGCGCTATCCGCCATCCGCAAATCGACTATAACCAAATATTATATTGCAAAGCGCCTTATGCGAACAAGCCTACGCAAGTGATCAACTATGTCTCTTGCCACGATGATCTTTGTTTGATGGATAAGTTGAAGCTCTCGGCTCCGAAAGACGCTACCCCGGATGAGTTGATACGATTCGGCAAGTTGGCCCAGACCATCATCTTCACCTCGCAAGGAGTACCCTTCATGCGGGCAGGAGAGGAGTTGCTGCACGATAAGAAGGGCGTACATAACAGCTATCAATCGCCCGATTCAATCAATGAGATCGACTGGTCTTTGAAGGCAAAAAACAAGGATGTTTTCAACTATTACAAGGATTTGATCGCCCTTCGTAAGTCACACCCGGCTTTCCGTATCGCCACGGCCGAGGGAGTGAGGGAGGCCCTTCAATTCCAAGAAGTGAACCAGCCCGGTGTCGTAGCGTATACCTTAGGGGAGCATGCGAACGGGGATAGTTGGAAGAAGATTATGGTTATCTTTAACGGGAACCGGAAGGCGGTAACGGTTTCTCTGCCGGAAGGAACATGGGTTCCGGTTTGTAAGGATGGTCGGATTTATCTGGACGGTAAAGGTTCCGTACAGGGTAAAACTACCGTAAGCGCCTCTTCCGCCTTGATCTTGAAACAAGATTAATACGGAACTAAATCAAAGAAAATCCCCCGGGACATCTCGAATATCTGAACTGCACCCCAAAAGTTAGACACAAAACTTTAGGAGTGCAGTTTTTTATGAA
>ENA-ORPD01001986-ORPD01001986.1-human-gut-metagenome-genome-assembly--contig:-NODE-1986-length-13267-cov-2.669694_pt1 | contig 13267 bp, 7 predicted proteins | sample MGYA00242143_ERZ509076 | MGnify/ENA primary metagenome ERZ509076 (study PRJEB26280, sample SAMEA2338706) | human gut metagenome | biome: human gut; feature: human-associated habitat; material: faeces... | reverse complement strand
GTACGCGTCTGGGGGGCGTGTGGTCGCTGGTTCGAATCCAGTCACCCCGACTGGTTAAAGAGGTTAGAAACCGAATGGGTTCTAACCTCTTTTTATTTTAGAAAACAATGAAAGAAGATCCTAGACATATCCATATCAGTGAATACAGTTATCCTCTTCCGGATGAACGTATTGCTAAATTCCCGTTGCCTACCCGCGACCAGTCCAAACTCTTAATATACCGTCGTGGAGAAATCAGTGAAGATGTTTTCACTTCTTTGCCGGAATATCTACCGCAAGGCAGTCTGATGATATTCAATAATACAAAAGTCATTCAGGCACGCCTCCATTTTCGAAAAGAGACGGGAGCACTGATCGAAGTGTTTTGTCTTGAACCGATTCAGCCAAACGATTATGTCTTGAATTTCCAACAGACAGCACATGCCGCCTGGCTTTGCATGATCGGCAATCTGAAGAAATGGAAAGACGGACAGTTGAAACGCGAAATGACCGTCAAAGGATTCCCTATTACCCTGACCGCTACCCGAGGAGAATGTAAAGGAACCAGCCATTGGGTAGATTTTGCATGGGATAATCCGGAAGTGACGTTTGCCGATATCCTTGAAGTATTCGGAGAGCTTCCTATTCCTCCTTACTTAAACCGGGATACGGAAGAAAGTGACAAGGAGACTTATCAGACTGTTTATTCTAAGATTAAAGGTTCGGTAGCTGCGCCCACGGCGGGATTACATTTTACTCCACGAGTATTGGATGCACTTCAAGAGAAAGGGATTGATCTTGAAGAATTAACTCTACATGTAGGAGCAGGCACATTCAAACCTGTAAAAAGTGAAGAAATCGAAGGTCACGAGATGCACACGGAATATATATCGGTCAATCGGAGTACCATCAAAAAACTGATTGACCACGACGGTTGTGCTATTGCAGTAGGAACTACTTCTGTACGGACTCTGGAAAGCCTGTATCACATTGGAGTCACATTGGCTGAAAATCCGTATGCTACGGAAGAAGAACTACGTGTCAAACAATGGCAGCCTTATGAAAAGTACGACCAGATTCCTCCCGTTGTTGCGCTGCAAAAGATATTAGGATATCTCGACAGGAATGGTTTGGAAACCCTTCACACCAGTACACAGATTATCATAGCACCGGGATACAATTATAAAATAGTAAAAGCGATGGTTACTAATTTCCATCAGCCGCAAAGTACCTTGCTGCTTTTGGTTTCAGCTTTTGTAAAAGGGAATTGGCACACAATTTATGATTATGCACTGGCGCATGATTTCCGATTCCTAAGTTATGGAGATTCTTCTTTATTAATACCATAAGATATTCTCCTCTCCGTAAGATTTCACCCAATATAAAAGACACTATGCCAAGCGATAATAACCAGGAAATGTTCCCTATCGTAGACGAACAGGGAAATATCACCGGAGCCGCTACTCGCGGAGAATGTCACAGCGGTAGCAAACTGCTTCATCCGGTAGTTCACCTTCACGTATTCAATACCCAAGGAGACATCTATTTACAAAAACGCCCCGAATGGAAAGACATTCAACCGGGGAAATGGGATACGGCTGTGGGCGGACATATTGATTTGGGCGAAAGCGTAGAAATCGCCCTAAAGAGAGAAGTCCGTGAAGAATTAGGCATCACAGACTTCACTCCCGAGCTTCTCACCAGTTATGTTTTTGAATCCAGCCGTGAAAAAGAGCTTGTTTTTGTCCACAAAACCGTTTATGAGGAAGAAATCCATCCCAGCGACGAACTGGACGGTGGACGATTTTGGAAGATCGAAGAAATAAAAGAAAATCTGGGTAAAGGAATCTTCACTCCCAACTTCGAAGAAGAGCTGAAAAAAGTCTCTCTTATTCCTTCTCTATCCAAGTAATAATCTTTTCAGAGAACGGACTTTCTTTCGGAGACACAACTCCCACCCAATGTCCGTTCTCATCAATCATAAACTTCTGAAAATTCCACTGTACGGGCGCATCCTGCTTCCCGTTCAGCTTCTTCTCAGTCAGCCACTGATAAAGTGGAGCCATATCTTTACCCTTTACCGAAATCTTAGCCATCATCGGGAAAGTAACATCATAATTTGCCGAACAGAACTTGGCTATCTCTTCGTTCGTACCCGGTTCTTGCCCCATAAAGTTATTGGCAGGAAAAGCTATAATCACAAAATTCCGATCTTTATACTGATCGTACAACTCCTGTAACTCGGCATACTGTGGCGTCAGTCCGCACTTGGAAGCGACATTAACCACCAATACCTTCTTGCCTTTAAGGTCTGCCAGTTTATACTCTTTGCCATCTATGGTCTTCACAGAGAAGTCATAGAACGATTTACTCTGCGCAGCCATCGATAATGAGAGTACCAAGACTGCTACAAAAGAAAAAATTGCTTTCATATTCTATTATTTGGTTCATCAAATAATTAACAAGCAGCCCGGACAGAATGTTTGAAAACGTTCTACTCCTCAGACATCGAATAAGGTTTAGCCTCCTTGGCAAGCCCTCTCTTCTTGTTTGGAGAAGCAGACATTTCAAATTCAAGTATTCCCCCTGCCAAGAGATCGGCATGGGTAATATACATTTTATCATAAACTTTTCCGTTGAGCTTTGCCTGTCGAACATAGCGGTTGCGATCGTTCACTTTCGGCGCTTTTATCTCAAAAGTGTTTCCATTAGGCAGATTCATACGGATGTATGGAAGATAAGGTGCTCCCAACACGTATTGATCGGTACCCGGACAAACGGGATAGAATCCCATTGCCGTAAACAGATACCAGGCAGACATCTGCCCGCAATCGTCATTGCCCCCCAGACCGTCAATATCATTTTTGTACATCCGGTTCATCACCTCACGCACCCAATATTGTGTTTTCCAGGGCTGGGAAGTCCATGCATACAAATAGGGAATATGATGACTGGGTTCGTTGCCATGCACGTACCCTCCTACCAAACTCACCTCGGCGATATCTTCATTCTTTTCATAATATTTCCGGGGAAGTGCCATAGAGAAGAGTGTGTCCAGCCGGTTGACAAATTTCTTTTCACCACCCATCAGCCCGATCAATCCGGTTACATCATGCGGCACATGGAAAGAGAAATTCCATGAGTTTCCTTCAATAAAACCTTCACCGTAGGTCTGCATAGCATCAAACTCTTTCTTAAATTCACCGTTGCTATAGCGAGGGCGGGCAAAACCGACAGAAGCATCAAAAACATTCCGATAATTATCCGCCCTTTTCTTATAAATATCGGCTAACCGTTTATCTCCCGCCAACAAAGCCACCCGGTAAATGGTCCAGTCGTCATAAGCATATTCCAACGTAGTAGATGCAGCCGTTCCACTCTGATCAAAAGGCACATATCCCAATCGTTTATACGATTCAATGCCTTCATAATAAGACACATTTGCCGTATGATCCATCGCCGGCAAAGCCTCCCGGACGGATATTCCGGCACCTTTGACAATCGCGTCAGCCAAAGCAGATACAGCATGATAACCGCTCATACACCAGCCTTCATTCCCCATCAGACTCCATACCGGCAACATGCCATGCACACTCTGCTGCTGATGCCGAATCATAGACTGCACCATGTCTCTATTCTGCCGGGGTTTAAGCAAATTCAAAAAAGGATGTTCTGCACGGTACGTATCCCATAAGGAGAAAATAGTATAATTGGTAAATCCTTCGGCTGTATGGATATTATGATCGAGCCCGCGATAACTACCGTCTACATCCATATAGACAGACGGATTAATCATCGTATGATACAGTGAAGTATAAAACATGGCAAGCTGGTCGGGGGTTCCTTTGGCCTCAAGCACATCCAATTCACGATTCCATGCCGAATGTGTCTCGGCTGCCAGCCGGCTGAAAGTCTTTCCGCCGGCCTCAGCCTGCAAATTTTTTAAAGCCCCTTCTGTGCTCACTGCCGAAAGAGCGACTTTAATTATCAGTTCCGGATTCTGCCGGGTATCGAAGTTGAAATAAGCCACCAGTTTCCGTCCGGTCATTTCCGGGAAATTCCGGTCGGTATTGAACCGTCGCCAGAATCCTTTATACAAAGCCTTCTCTTTATCTGTATATCCATAGTCTTTGATGGGTTGAGACAAGGATATGGCAAAATAAGTATAGTTGGTGCGGGCCCACCCATTCGTGATACGATATCCCGTCAGCAATGTATCATTTTCTACGCGTATATTAGCCCACAACGTTTTCCCGTCATAATTATAGATGCCGTGTACCAGGTCAAGAATAATGCGTCCGTCGGCACCGTCCGGAAAAGTATATTTATGTATCCCTACCCGTTGGGTAGCTGTCAACTGTGCTTTTATACCGTAATCTGTAAGCTCCACTTCATAATAGCCCGGACGAGCCACTTCAGTTTCATGGCTGAAACGGGAACGGTATCCTTCGTCTGGGGTGTCCGCCCTTCCGGGATTCAGTTTCAACTCACCTGTAGCAGGCATAATCAAGATATCCCCCAGATCAGAATGTCCCGTACCACTCAAGTGGGTATGACTGAATCCTACTATTGTTTGATCGCGATGCTGGTACCCGGCACAATATTCATATGCATTTTTTTGATAAACTCCATCCACATTGTGAGGAATTGTATCCGTATCAGGGCTCAACTGTACAAGTCCGAACGGAGCGCAGGCCCCGGGAAAGGTGTGCCCCATACCATTGGTTCCGATAATGGGATTGACAAGTGCGCATACATCCGGTACCGCCGGCTGTTGAGCCGTCACTGTCGTAAATGCCGGGATGAATGCCAGCAAGGAAAGTGCTTTTTTCTTCATAATCTTATTATTGTGATGTGTTGTTGATATGCAAAGATAGCCTTTTTCAACAATTCCGTTCCACTTCATTCCCACATTTTGCCATTTCACCTGCCAATCTTTCCACCTCGCAATTTTTCATCAACAACAAAAGTTTCAGCGATCTACCTTTGTACCGATATTCAAACACTTAAGGATTATGTTTAAAGCTATCGTACGTTTTTCTATAAAGAAGAAACTATTCGTAGGACTCACTACCCTCTTTCTTCTTATCGGAGGCATTTATGCGATGATGACCTTGCCAATTGATGCCGTACCGGACATCACCAACAATCAGGTACAAATCGTAACTGTCTCGCCGACACTTGCCCCACAGGAAGTAGAGCAACTGATCACAATGCCCATCGAAATTGCCATGAGCAATATCATGAATGTGGAAGATATCCGTTCGGTAAGTCGCTTCGGACTATCGGTAGTGACAGTTGTATTTAAAGAGAGTGTACCGACCTTGGATGCCCGGCAACTGATTAACGAACAGATACAATCCGTAGCAGGAGAAATTCCATCGGAATTGGGTATGCCGGAAATGATGCCCATCACTACCGGATTGGGAGAAATCTACCAATATATCCTAAAGGTAGAATCCGGTTACGAAAACAAATATGATGCGATGGAACTCCGCACAATTCAGGATTGGATGGTGAAACGCCAATTATCCGGCATACCGGGTATTGTGGAAATTAACAGTTTTGGCGGATACCTGAAACAATATGAAGTAGCCGTTGATCCGGATGCGCTCTTTTCGCTGAATATCACCATCGGTGAGGTATTCGAAGCTTTAAGCAAAAACAATCAGAACACCGGAGGAAGCTATATTGAGAAGGCTCGAAATGCTTATTATATCCGTTCAGAGGGAATGATCAGCCGCACTAAAGACATCGAGCAGATTGTTGTTGCCAACCGCAACGGCATTCCTGTGCACATTAGTGATGTAGGTACTGTCCGCTTTGGAGCTCCAAAGCGGTTTGGCGCAATGACCAAAGACGGAAATGGTGAATGTGTAGGAGGCATTGCGATGATGTTGAAAGGAGCCAACGCCAACGTTGTGACACAAGAGTTGGAAAAAAGGGTAGAAAAAATACAGAAACTATTACCCGAAGGGGTAAGTATAGAGCCTTATCTCAATCGTTCGGAACTTGTCAACCGAAATATCTCCACCGTCATACACAACCTGATAGAAGGTGCAATTATCGTATTCGTAGTACTTATCATTTTCCTGGGTAACGTACGTGCAGGGCTCATCGTAGCCTCAGTTATCCCACTGGCCATGCTGTTTGCATTTATCCTTATGCGTATTTTCGGTGTGACAGCCAACCTGATGAGTCTCGGTGCCATCGACTTCGGTATTGTGGTAGACGGTTCTATTGTAATAGTAGAAGGTATATTAGCTCACCTCTACGGCAATAAACTAAAAGGCCGCACTTTATCGAAAACAGAAATGGATGAAGAAGTGGAGAAGGGTGCTTCGGGAGTAGTACGTTCGGCTACATTTGCCGTTTTCATCATCCTGATCGTATTCTTCCCCATCCTGACTCTGAACGGAATTGAAGGAAAATATTTCACTCCAATGGCAAAGACACTGGTATTCTGCATTATCGGAGCCCTATTACTCTCTCTGACTTATGTACCGATGATGGCTTCCCTCTTCCTGAAACACACCATTGTGGTAAAACCTACGTTTGCCGACCGTTTCTTTAAAAAACTTAATGTCATATACCAACGTTGCCTATGCTTCTGCCTGCGTTTCAAATGGCAGACAGTCACTATAGCTTTCGCTGCTTTAATAGGTTCTTTCTTACTCTTCGGACGTTTGGGAGCAGAATTTATCCCTACTTTGGACGAAGGCGATTTTGCCATGCAAATGACATTACCGGCCGGAAGTTCACTCTCTGAAAGTATTGAAGTATCCAACCAGGCCGAAAAGGTTTTGATGGATCAATTTCCGGAAATCAAACATGTAGTTGCCAAGATCGGAACTGCCGAGGTTCCTACCGATCCAATGGCTGTGGAAGATGCCGATGTGATGATTGTAATGAAACCCTTCAAGGAATGGACCTCTGCTTCGAGCAGGGCGGAAATGGTAGAAAAGATGAAAGAAGCTCTCCTGCCTTTAGAGAACCGTGCAGAATTCAACTTCTCCCAACCCATTCAGTTGCGTTTTAACGAGCTGATGACCGGAGCTAAGGCTGACATAGCGGTCAAGCTATATGGCGAAGACACTCACGAACTTTATGCAAAAGCGAAAGAGGCTGCAAAGTTTGTCGAACAGATTCCGGGCGCTGCCGATGTCATTGTCGAGCAAACCATGGGATTACCCCAACTGGTAGTAAAATACAACCGGGGGAAAATAGCCCGTTATGGCATTAACATCGAGGAATTAAACACAATGATCCGTACAGCTTATGCCGGCGAAGTAAGCGGAGTAGTATTTGAAAACGAAAGAAGATTCGATTTGGTAGTACGCCTCGATCAAGAGAAAGTGGCAGACCTGAACCTCGATAAACTCTTTATCCGTACTTCAGAAGGAGTACAGATTCCTGTCAGCGAAGTGGCAAGTATTGACCTGGTAAGCGGTCCACTCCAAATTAACCGGGATGCCACTAAACGCCGCATCGTGATCGGAGTCAATGTGCGCGATGCCGACATTCAACAGGTAGTATCAGAAATCCAACAAACATTGGACAAAAACATCCGGTTGAAACCGGGATATTATTTTGAATACGGGGGGCAGTTTGAAAATCTGCAGAACGCCATCCGTACACTGACTATCGTAATACCGGTAGCCCTGATGTTGATCCTGCTGATTTTATTCTTCGCTTTCAAGAATGTAACCTATACACTGGTGGTATTCTCTACAGTGCCATTATCATTAATAGGTGGTATCCTGGCTCTTTGGCTACGCGGACTCCCGTTCAGTATTTCGGCAGGAGTAGGATTCATCGCATTGTTTGGGGTATCTGTGCTCAATGGAATTCTGATGATTAACCACTTCAACGACTTAAGAAAACAAAATAAATATGCCATGACCACTAATCAGATTATAAAAAAAGGAACACCACACCTGCTACGTCCGGTATTCCTAACCGGGCTGGTAGCTTCACTGGGTTTCGTACCGATGGCCATTGCCACATCCGCCGGAGCTGAAGTAGAACGCCCACTGGCAACTGTTGTAATCGGAGGCTTGATTCTATCAACCATATTGACCCTGATTATCCTTCCGGTTTTTTATAAAATAGTAAATGCGACAAGTGCCGGTTGGAAACAACCTAAGAGACGGTTGCATCTGTTCATCCTGCTGCCGGCACTTCTGCTGAGTGCCACCGTCACAGCACAAGCGCCACAAACCGTCAGCCTGGAACAAGCAATAAAAATAGCCAGACAGAACCATCCAAGGCTTAAGACAGCCACAACCGCCATCCGGCAGGCACAGGCCACAAGAGGCGAGATTGTAGAAGCCTCCCCTACCACATTCAGTTACTCCTGGGGACAACTGAACGGTGAAAACAAGAAAGATAAAGAAATGGTTCTCGAACAAAACCTGGGTTCACTATTGACACCGTTCTACAAGAATACTCTTGTCAACCGTCAAGTACAAACCGGCACTTACTACCGCCAAATGGTAGAAAAAGAAGTAACGGCAGAAGTAAAACGTGCATGGGCTTATTATCAGTATGCTTCAGCAATATGTTCACTTTATCGCGACCAAGATCGCATGGCTGCTGAATTAAAGCGCATCAGCGAACTGAGATACGAACAAGGAGAAATCACCCTGTTGGAAAAAAACATGATGACTACATCGGCTGCGGACCTGCACAACCGACTCTTTCAGGCACAGGAAGAAGAAAAAATGGCTCTTACCCGTTTTCAATGGAGTTGCTACGCAGATGCGCCCATCATACCGGAAAACACGAGCATGCAGCTCTTCCCGACAAATATTCAGCCAGGAAGCGTATCCGAAGCCCATCTCGGATTTTTCAACAGCCAGATTTCCGAAACACGGGCAGCACTGAACGTAGAGCGCAGTCGTTTCTTTCCGGAACTCAGCATAGGATATAGCCGCCAAAATATTCTGCCCCTGAAAAACCTGAATGCATGGATGGTGGGGGTATCATTTCCTATCTACTTCTTACCACAAAAGAGCCGGATCAGACAAGCAAAACTTGCCGCTTCTGCCGCACAAATACAAGCAGAAGCCAATATTCGCGAATTGAACAATAAAGTTACTGAACTGAGTGCCACCTTACGCCGTCACGAAGAGAGTCTCCGGTTTTATACCTCGTCTGCACTCAAAGAAGCAGACGAATTAATCAAGGTGGCTAATCTACAATTGCAACACAGCGAAACGAGCATCGCGGAATTTATCCAGTCGGTCAGTGCCGCACGTGAAATACGCAAAAGTTATATCGAAACGGTATATCAATATAACATCGCCTCACTGGAGTATGAACTTTATCAATAACCTGTTGAAACATAAATAATATGAAAAGAATATTTTATCCCATTCTCTTGTTGGCTCTTATAGCATGCAAAGAGACAAAACAAACTTCCGAAACAGCAACAACAGCTCCTTCCATCGCTAAGGTACAAACAGATACTACTGCTACGCAAGTGGATGGAATTACATCAGCCACCTCAAAACCCAATCAAGTATCTTTCAACGGAACTATCGTACTATCTCCCCAACGCCAGGCCACCGTAGCCCTTACCATGGGAGGAGTAGTAAGAAACACTTCACTTTTACCGGGACAACAGGTGCAGAAAGGTACCCTGCTGGCAACCCTTGAGAATCCGGACTTCATCATGTTGCAACAGACCTACCTTGACAGTCATGCCCAAACAGAATATTTGCAAGCGGAATATGAACGCCAAAAGTCACTCTCAGCCGAACAGGCCGCTTCGCAAAAAAAGTTTCAACAGAGCAAAGCAGACTACTTATCAATGAAAAGCAAACTGGAAGCTACAGCTGCACAACTTTCCTTATTAGGTATTACCCCTGAAGAATTATTGAAAAGTGGTATACAGCCTCTGTTGCAGGTGAAAGCTCCTATAAGCGGCTATATCAGCGATGTAACCATGAATATAGGCAAATACATTCAACCCGGCGAAGCGCTTTGTGAGGTCATTGACAAGTCATCTCCCCTACTCTGCCTGACAACTTATGAAAAAGACCTGGCGGATATGAAGGTAGGCAGCCCCGTCCAATTCCGGGTAAACGGCATGGGCAAAACAGTATTTAAAGCTACCTTGGTCTCAATCGGGCAGAAAGTAGATGAAACGAGTCGTTCACTCGAAGTATACGCCCGGATTGACAGCACCGCTCCACAGTTCCGTCCCGGCATGTATGTAACAGCAAGAATACAGAAATAATCCGGTAGATTATCTTATCTTTGTTCCCATGAAAAGAATCAGAGCTCTATATAACGATAAATACCTTCTGTCCACGGTTATCATTTCAATGGCTGTGGCGGTACTTATCCACTTCCCCGAATCCGTCTCCCTCTTTGACGGGTTTGAGAGCCATACCCTTTTCCCAGGCATGAAATTTGCAGATGTAGCCAACGAGATTATCTTCACTTTCCTCTCACTATTGGCCCTGTTCGCTGTCAACACAAGATTGTTTCATTTCAATCAGACCTCGATGAAAATCACGTGGCAAAAGATTGTTCTCTCTTTTGTACTGACCTGGATATTGAGTAACCTATTGGGGCAATGTTTTGTCTATCTGCACAAAACATTCGATATTCCCGCAATCGATGCCATGGTACACCACTACCTGCACCCATTACGCGATTTTATCATGTCATGCCTTGTCACCAGCAGTTGTTACATCATCTACCTGATCCGCCGTCAACAACAAGTAATCATTGAGAATGAACAATTGCAGGCAGAGAACATACGCAACCAGTTCGAAGTATTGAAAAACCAGCTGAATCCACATATGCTATTCAATTCGCTCAACACGCTGCGTTCACTCGTCCGTGAAAATCAGGACCGGGCACAAGATTACATTCAAGAATTGTCACGCGTATTACGCTATACATTGCAAGGCAACGAATCTCAATCTGTCACCTTACGTGAAGAAATGGATTTTGTATCGGCCTACATCTTTCTTTTAAAAATGCGCTTTGAAGATAATCTGCAATTCGAAATTGACATAGAATGTAACCTTGAAGACTATTTTCTACCACCTATGTCGATACAGATGTTAATTGAAAACGCTGTAAAACACAATGAAATCAGTAACCGTCGTCCGCTCACCATCACAATCGTCACCGATCCGGAGGGCAGCCTCTCTGTAAGTAACCCTATCCAACCTAAACTGACAGCAGCCACCGGTACCGGCATCGGACTGGCTAACCTCGACAAACGTTACCATCTCTTGTTCCGGCAGGAAATACAAATCACAGAAGATAGTAACTTTACCGTTCGTATACCCCTCATCCGGAAATACCCATGAAAACAATTATCATTGAAGACGAAAAAGCAGCAATACGGAATCTGACTTCACTCCTCACCGAAGTCTGTCCGCAAATAGAAATGGTGACGGAACTCGACAGCATTGCCGGCACCATCGAATGGTTTGCCAGCCACCCTATGCCTGAATTGATATTTATGGATATCCATCTGGCGGACGGTTCGGCATTTGAGATATTCGAACACATCCACATCACATGTCCCATTATTTTCACGACTGCCTACGACGAATATGCTTTACGGGCCTTCAAAGTCAACAGTATCGATTATCTGCTGAAACCCATCGGACGAAAAGATGTAGAACAGGCACTGGAAAAGTTATCTCTCTTCAGTTCCAACACATCCGGACCCGCTGGCCTGGAAACAGACGAACTGTTGAAACTGATACGTTCATTAAAAAAACAAGAAAGCTATAAAACCCATTTCCTGATTCCAGTGAAAGGGGATAAACTACTCCCGGTTTCGGTCGATATGATCATGTTGTTCTATATCAAAGACTGCCAGGTGAAAGCTGTCCTGACAGATAATACGGAATACTCCTTTCCACAGACTCTTGATGAGTTGACGGAATGTCTGGATCCGGCACTCTTTTTCCGCGCAAACCGACAATACCTGCTTTCACGAGAAGCTATCAAAGATATAGACCTCTGGTTCAACAGCCGCCTCTCCATCAATCTACGTCATCCGGTTGCGGGGGAAAAGATTCTGGTGAGCAAGGCACGTGTAGCCGAGTTTAAAGAGTGGTTCTGTGTTAAATAATTAAGGAATAAAAAACAAATATTAATGCAAGCTTGCAGGATACCCCTGCAAGCCGTATCTTTGTAACCCTAATTCTAAATACTCAAATATGGCTTTCACCAACAACGTAATGATTGTACGCCACAAGTTGCTGGCAAAACTGGTAAATCTCTGGAAAGAGAACAAACTGACTAATGAAATTGACAGACTTCCCATTGAACTGAGCCCACGCCGTTCACGCCCGCTCGGACGCTGCTGCATCCACAAAGAGCGTGCAGTGTACAAATACAAGCTGTTCCCGTTGTTGGGCTTCGACATGACAGATGAAGCAGATGAACTCACTCCGCTTTCAGAGTATGCCCGTCACGCCCTGGAGCGTAAAAACGAACAAAAAGAAAACATACTCTGTGTCATCGACGAGGCGTGTTCATCCTGTGTACAGGTCAATTACGAGATAACCAACCTCTGTCGTGGTTGTGTGGCTCGCAGTTGCTACATGAACTGTCCTAAAGACGCTATCCGCTTCCGGAAAAACGGACAGGCAAAGATCGACCATGACGCCTGTATCAGTTGTGGAAAATGCCATCAAAGTTGCCCGTACCACGCCATCGTATTCATTCCGGTACCTTGCGAAGAAGCCTGCCCTGTGAAAGCCATCAGCAAAGACGAAAACGGTATCGAACACATTGACGAAAACAAATGCATCTACTGTGGCAAATGCCTCAACGCTTGTCCTTTCGGGGCTATCTTCGAAATCTCACAAGCCTTTGATGTGCTCGAAGGTATCCGCCGCGGTGAAAAAATGGTTGCGATTCCCGCTCCTTCCATTCTCGGACAATTCAACACATCGATCGAGGCAGTATACGGTGCACTCCGCCAAATGGGATTTGCCGATGTGGTCGAAGTGGCTCAAGGAGCCATGGATACCGTAAGCCACGAAGCTGCCGAACTGAAAGAAAAGCTGGAAGAGGGACAACCATTCATGACAACCTCTTGCTGCCCATCCTACATCGAACTGGTAAACAAGCATATACCGGGAATGAAGCCTTATGTTTCTTCTACCGGATCACCGATGTATTATGCCGCCCGTATCGCCAAAGAACGCCATCCGGACGCAAAAATCGTATTCATCGGCCCATGCGTAGCCAAACGTAAAGAAGCCCGTCGCGACGAATGTGTAGACTATATACTCACTTTTGA
>ENA-ORPD01001969-ORPD01001969.1-human-gut-metagenome-genome-assembly--contig:-NODE-1969-length-13406-cov-2.729458_pt1 | contig 13406 bp, 19 predicted proteins | sample MGYA00242143_ERZ509076 | MGnify/ENA primary metagenome ERZ509076 (study PRJEB26280, sample SAMEA2338706) | human gut metagenome | biome: human gut; feature: human-associated habitat; material: faeces... | reverse complement strand
TTAACAGGCTATGCAGGAGGAATTGACAAAAAAATAGAGCTATTAAAGTTAGAGGGAATTATAAAGTATTAGAAATAACAGAAAGTGTTAGTATTCCATATTATGTTGACAAAAAAATGAAAATTAGGTATAATAATGAAACAAAATAGTAGGAGGGAGTGCTATGAAAACATGGTGGAGGCGAATTCGGAAATTACTGAAGTGGATAGTACTTACTGTAATTGCACTATGTTTTCTTAACCTAGGAGAAATGCTTCAAATCCATTGGCCTAGTTGGTTACAATGGGGAATAAAGCTTCCTTTTCAGGTTAAGATAGAGCAACAAGGTAAAGCGGATATGCAAAAACATACAACTCTTGCTCCCACAGTATCTTCAAAAGTGAGTGTAACAGAGAAAATAACCATTTCGCCAATATCAACTAAAACTCCCGAACCCATAAACAAAATGGAAGAATTTCCATTAGATATTTGGGTTCCTAAATATACAAAAGAACCAATCAATACGCCTATTCCAGTACCAACAATAGAGCCAACTCCTAGAGTTTCTCTAAGTATACAGACTATTTATTTATTACAAGAAGAATTAAAAATAATTATAAGTGGAGAAACTGTAAAAATAGACAGTTGGGAAATAAAAAGAAATAAAGAAAATATCGAAGTACAGGGAAAAGAAGCTCTTTTTCAAACTGAGTTAACTAAATTACAAATTGAAGAGCTAGTAGAAAACAAAATAACAAATTTAAAAATTCCCTATGCAACTATTAGTCTGTATACCTTATTTTCTCAAATTGAAGAAACTGGAACTGAAAAAGTGCTATTAAAGTGGTATATTGATCAAAATAGCTACCATTTAAAAGCAATTTTTCGAAAAAAAAATCTTTTCTTGGATTGGCTATCAAGTCTGGGAAGAGAAAGAAGTATTATAATTCAGTAATATACAAAAAAGTACTAGAGTTTGTATTGGAAAGTGTAAGAAAATTTTGTCAATAAAAATAGCTAAACTCCTTTTATAGAAGTTTAGCTATTTTTATTGACAAGATGATTGTACAGTAACGAAAAAGGTGAACAGAATATATTATCATTGCAGAAAAAAGTTTTTTGTGATATGATTTAATAAAATTAAAATAAGAAAAGTGGCTTCGCCAGATGTACACGTTTGCGTTGCAAACGGCACAAACCAAGGAAACTTAACCTTGTTGTATACGCAAAAAAGTATAGAAAAGAGGAGTAAATGAAAAAACTACCCAATATAGTAAGAATAATAGTGATAGTCTTTTGTATAGTGCTAGGAATTCTTATTGCTTTTAAAATTTATAAAAATCATCAAAAAGTCTATTATGCAGAAGATTTTGGAATAAAGAAAATTTATAGTTCAAAGGATTGCAATAACAATGGTATTGATGATTATACAGATATTTTACTAGGAGCTAGAAAGGATGCCGAAAATCACCCTACCTATAAAAGTGCTTATTATGCAGGTGGGTATCCACCTGATAATGAAGGAGTTTGCACAGATGTTATTTGGAGAGCATTTCAAAATGCAGGGTATTCCTTAAAGGATATGGTGGATGAGGATATAAAAAATAATGTAGAACTATATCCAAGAGTAAATGGTATACCAGATACTAATATAGATTTTAGAAGAGTTCCTAATCTAAAAGTATATTTTGACAGAAATGCAATATCGTTAACAACCAATATTAATGATATTGCACAATGGCAAGCAGGGGATATTGTTATATTTGGTACAAGCCATATTGGAATCATATCAGATAAAAGAAATAAGAAAGGAGTTCCTTATTTAATTCATAATGCAAATCAAGCTAATAGAGAAGAAGATGCTTTAGAAATATGGAACTATTTTGAACCAATTTCAGGGCATTATCGTATAAAAGAGTAGAATAAAAAATACAATGAAATTATATGGAATAATCTTAAAAAGAAAATAAAAATTGTATAAAAGACTAAAAGTTCTAAATGATAAATTTATGGATATAATGATAGATAAAATAAATAAAAAGGAAGGATTGTTTTGAAAAAAATTATAGAAGTAAAAAATTTAAAAAAATCTTATAAAAATAATAAGGCTTTAGATGGGTTAGACTTTGATTTATATGAAGGTGAAATATTGGGAATATTAGGACCAAATGGAGCTGGAAAAAGTACAACAATTAATATTTTATCTACAATTTTGAAAAAAGATGAAGGAGAAATTACTTATTTTGGTATGAGCACTGAAAAAAATCTAAAATATATTAAAGCAAATTTAGGAGTTGTACCACAAGATATTGCCTTATATGAAGATATTACTGCTTATAAAAATATAGAATTTTTTGCATCTTTATATGGACTAAAAAAGCAAAATTTAAAAGATGCCGTAGAATATGCTTTAAAATTTGTTGGACTAGAAGATAGAAAAAACGACTTACCAAAACATTATTCAGGAGGTATGAAAAGAAGATTAAATATTGCTTGTAGTATAGCACATAAACCTAAAATATTAATTTTAGATGAGCCTACTGTCGGAATAGATCCACAGTCCAGAAACCATATATTAACTTCCTTAAGAGAATTACAAAAAGAAGGAACTACTATTATTTATACAACACATTATATGGATGAGATTGAAGAAATTGCAGATAGAGTAATTATTGTAGATAAAGGAAAAAAGATAGAAGATGGAAAAATAGGAGAACTATTAACCAAATATGATGAAACATCTTTAGAAGATTTATTTTTAAATTTAACTGGAAGAAGTTTAAGAGATTAGGGGAGGAAAAAATGGAATTGTTTTTACTAATGAAACAAGACTTAAAAAATGCAATAACAAATTCAGTTACTGTTTTATTTTGCTTAATTTATCCTATTACTTTAATTCTTCTATTTGGTTTTTTATTTAGTAATCAATATACAGGACATATTGTTACATCTTATGATTTTTATGGTGTTACAATGCTATTTTATTTATCTTTAGTATCAGCAACAATTGCATCTACTGTTTTTATGGAGGAAAGGATAAAAAAAGCAAACTTAAGAGTAGCATATTCGCCTATAGCAAGATATAAAATTTATTTATCAAAAGTATTGTCTACATTTTGCCTACTGGCAATAACATTTACATTAAATATGGTAATATTAGAGTTTACTGGAATTGTAAATTTTGGAGGAGACAACTTTATTTATGTTCTTTTACTTATGATGATATTGCTGCTTTTTAGTATTACTTTAGGATGTGCAGTATGTGTTACTTTAAAAAGCCAGGATTTAACAAACAAGCTATTGCGGAGTAATTATTAATACACTTGCTATTTTTTCAGGAGTGTTTTTTCCAATTGCAACACTAGGAACAATTGCTGACGAAGTATCAGACATATCTCCGTTAAAAATGGTATTAAATACAATTTTTCAAATAATTTATGATAATAATTTTCGGAAATTATGGAATAACAATTGGAATTTTGCTTGCATTTTCAATTTTATTTTTATGGATTATTCACAAAAAATATAGACCAGAAGACTATATTTAAAAGGAGAAAAACAGAATGAAAAATTTAATAAAAATGATACTTCATCGAATATCGCAAAATAAAATTTATTTTCTAATGGCTATATTTATACCACCACTTGTTGTAATTGCCTCACTTCTTTTTACGAATAATATGGAATATCAAATAAGAATTGGTTCCTTAAATTTTAATCAAGAAGTAAAGATAAAAAATATAAAATTATTGCCACTAGCAGAAGAACCGCCATTGTCAGAATTAGTACAAGGAAAGTATGATGCTTTCATTATAGGTAATGAAGATGGATATGAAATAAAAAGCATTAAAGGACAAGAATATGAAAAACTATTAAGACAAGTTATAGAAAAAAAAGTGGGAGTAGAAGAGTTATTTAAAAGTATAGAAAATAGAGGAGCTATTTCAAGTCAAATTGGTTTTTTAACAATGCTATTAATGCTGCTAGGTTCTATGTTATATAAATTTTACTATCAAGATAAAAAAGGAACAGACAAAAGAATTTTATGTGGAGATATAAGCTATAAGCAATATATTTTAAGTCATATTCTAGTTGTATTTGCCATATTATTTATTCCTACAATATGTATTTGTATATTAGCTAATGCTCTATTTCACTTAAATATGTTTGTATCAATTTTAGAAATCACGTTTATTATTTTCACTTTATGTTTACTCTCGACTAGTTTTAGCTTTTTTATTGCATCTATTACAAAAACAGAAGAAAATGGGAGTTTGCTAGCAACAATGGTAATTGTCATTACTTCTTTAATTTCAGGAAGCATTATGGAAGTATCTAAACAAGGGTTAACTCAAAAATTAGCTCACTTATTTCCGCAAAGATATATTATTGATTTTACTATTCATGTAGAAAGAGGAGAAGTAGGAAGTTATATTAATATGTGGACAATTATCTTTATATCCATAGGACTATTAATAATAGGTGGAATTATTAATAAAAAAAGAATTCAATCATAAAAAGGAGAAAAATAAATGAAACAAAAAAGAACTATAATAGGAATAATTATATGCATTGTTATTTTAATAGGAGTAGGAATTACTTTAAGTAAGCAAAATTTACAGAACTTGTTTGTACCAGTAAAAGATATACATAATATTGTAGATTTTAGTCAATGCCAAGAAGGTGATTTTGTTAAAATAAAAGTAACAAAAGCATATGAAACAGAATATTATTATTCCGAAAATCGGACAAGAAGTAGCAAGGTATTTAGACATAGAATTAAATGGATATGCCCTTATTGCAGTAGTAGAAAAAGAAGAAGCACAAAAAATAATCAATAACCAAGAAGATACAATTTATTTACAAGGAAAACTAGTAAAAATAGAAAATACGTCTATGGCAGAGGGACTAGAAAAAATTAAACAAAACTATTTAGAAGATATGGGAATGGAGATGACAGAAGAGGAAATATTAGCTATTTTTACTCCATTACAACTAGTTAATTATGGGCAAACGAAACCAAATATTCTTTTAGCAATACTTCTAATTATTAGTTTTATTGCAGTAGGAATAATTTGTATTTTATTGGTGAAAGTATTGATTAAAAACAAAAAAACAAAAAAAGAAAAAAAGGAAACAAATTTTAAAAATGTATAAAAAATGTAACTTATGTCCTCGAAAATGTGGAACAAATCGAGAAGCTGGAAAAACTGGATTTTGCAAAGCACGGAAGCAATATATGTATAGCATTGACGAACATTCACCAGTATGAAGAACCTTGTATTAGTGGTACAAAAGGATCTGGAACGATATTTTTTTCTCATTGCAATTTGCGTTGTTGCTATTGCCAAAATTACGAAATAAGTGCACAAGGGCTAGGAAAAGAAATAACAGTAGAAAGATTAGCAGAAATATTCTTACAACAACAAGAAAAAAAGGTACACAATATTAATTTAGTAACACCTACTATTTATGTGCCATCAATTATAAAAGCAATTCAAATAGCTAGAAAACATGGTTTAGATATACCCATTATATATAACTCAAGTGGCTACGAGACAATACAAACAATTGGAATGTTAAAAGGTTATATAGATATTTACATGCCAGATTTAAAATATGCACAAAACAAATTAGCAGTACAATATTCTAATGCTAACCAATATTTTGAATATGCAACAACTGCCATTAAAGCAATGTATCAACAAGTAGGAAAACCAATATTTAATCAACAAGGGATTTTACAAAGGGGTGTTCTTATAAGACATCTAATTTTACCAAATCACATAAAAAACACAATGGAAGTATTAAAATGGATTAAAGAAAATTTAGAAGAAAATGTGTTAATAAGTGTAATGGCACAATATTTTCCAACATACAGAGCAAAAAACATACCAGACTTAAATCGAAAGTTAACAAAACGAGAATATAAAAAAGTAGAAGAATATTTATATGAATTAGACTTAAAAAATGGCTATATGCAGGAAATAGGAGAACAGGAAGAAAAGTATGTACCAAATTTTAAATACACTTAATAAAAGTAAAATTTAACTTTTATTAAGTGCATTTTCTACAAAAACATCTTTTTAATTATAACAATAAAATTCACAAAAATGCAAGTAATGAATAAGATAAATTAAGTAAGGAAAAAATAGATTGAGAAAGATAAACAAATTTAACATATGAAAAACAAATAAAAATAAGAGAAAATAAATTTGAAAAAACAAAAGCAATATGTTAATATAATAATAACAATTAAATAATAACTTTTCCCTGCGAAGTTCGAGCGAATAGAAATTTTAGAACCTACAAGTTTGGATAAGGGAGCTAATTCTCTAAATATGGCGTGTATGCTTGCATTAATGCAAGAAACCCAGGAATATTTAGGTAGGCACCCACCTGTTTATGTACAGGTCCTATAAAATTTTTATCATCAATACGGCTGAGCGGGGCTTTTTTTATTGTATAGGAAAAAGTATGAAAAACAATAAAACATACAAACAAATATTTGCAAACTATTGACATATTTCTAGATAGATTATATAATTTTTGCAAAATAAGGAAATATAAAATTAATTGTCTAGAAGAAACGAGGAAAAAATGGCTACAACAATAGAAGACTTAATTGCATATGGGACAAAAGAACTAGAAAAAGAAAACATAGAAGATGCCAAACTAAAAGTTAAAATTTTATTAGCTTTTCTTATGAATACACCAAAAGAATATTTAATACTTCATAAAGAACAAATACTAAATAACAATGTAATAAAAAAATATCAACAAGGAATTAACAAAATAAAATCGGGAATGCCACTCCAGCATATTACACATAGTCAAGAATTTATGGGACTTTCGTTTTATGTGGATAAAAATGTGTTAATCCCAAGGTTTGACACTGAAAGTCTAGTAATAGAAATTTTAGAACTTATAAAAAATCAAGAAAACCTAAATATATTGGATATGTGTACAGGAAGTGGAGCAATTGCTATTAGTTTAGCCAAGAAAATAAAAGGTTGTCATATTTATGCAGCAGATATTAGTGTAAAAGCATTAAATGTAGCTAAAATCAACAATCAATTAAATGCTACTAATGTAGAATTTATAAAGTCTAATATGTTTAAAAATATTTCTAGAAAAGACTTTGACATAATTGTGTCTAATCCACCATATATTGAAACAACAAATATTCAGTATTTAAACCAAGACGTTCAGCAAGAACCTAAAATTGCTTTAGATGGTGGAGAAGATGGTTTGAAGTTTTATCGTATATTAGCAAAACAAGCGTACCAATATTTAAAACCAAATGGATTATTAGTAATGGAAATAGGATATAATCAAAAGCAGAGTGTAACAAAAATTCTAAAAAGCACAGAGAAATATCAAGAAATAAATTGTAAAAAAGATTTTGATGGAAATGATAGAATAATACTATGTAAAACACTAATATAATAAAGGAGAGAAAATGGCAAAAATAAGTACTATATTTGTATGTAACAACTGTGGATATGAGTCTGCAAAATGGTTAGGAAAATGTCCACGGATGTAATGAATGGAATAGTTTTTATGAGGAAAAAATAAGTAAAAGTAGCGGAAGTAACAACAAAGAAAAAAGCTTTACAAAAACTCCTACAAAATTAAATGAAGTAGAAAAAACTCTTAATGCAAGAGTAAAAACAGGGTTTGAAGAATTAGATAGAGTGCTAGGAGGAGGCTTAGTAAAAGGTTCTCTTGTATTATTGGGTGGAGAACCTGGTATTGGTAAGTCAACCTTAATTTTGCAAATTTGTGACAAATTAAAAGGAGAAGGTTACGTCTTATATGTTTCAGGAGAAGAATCAGCAGAACAAATTAAATTAAGAGCAGACAGATTAGGAATTCATAATGAATCTATTTTATTTCTAGGAGAAACAGATATAGATATTATTGAAAATGCAATAGAAAATGTAAAACCAAAGCTAGTCATTATTGATTCTATTCAAACAATGTATAGTGAAGAATTGTCAGCAGCAGCGGGAAGTGTTAGTCAAGTAAGAGAAATTACAGCCAGAGTTATGCGAACATGTAAACAAAAAGAAGTTACAACAATTATTATAGGTCATGTTACAAAAGACCGGAAATATTGCAGGACCAAGAGTATTAGAACATATGGTAGATACAGTTCTTTATTTAGAAGGAGAGCGTTATTTTTCTTATAGAATTTTAAGAGGAGTAAAAAATAGATTTGGTTCTACCAACGAAATAGGCATGTTTGAGATGCAAGACAAAGGATTAATAGAAGTAAGTAATCCTTCTACTGTTTTATTATCGGAAAGAAATGAAAAAACAGCAGGTTCTATTGTTACGGCAAGCATAGAAGGAACAAGACCAATATTAGTAGAACTGCAAGCACTTACTTCTACAAGTGTTTTTGGAATTCCAAGAAGAACTGCTAATGGCATAGACTATAATCGACTTACACTTTTAATTGCTGTGCTAGAAAAAAGAGCTGGTTTACCATTGGGGGGACAAGATGTATATTTAAATATAGTAGGAGGAATTAAACTAAATGAACCAGCATTAGATTTACCAATTATTTTGGCAGCATATTCTAGTTACAATGACATTCCTATTCATAAAGAAACGGTAGCAATTGGAGAGGTAGGTCTAACAGGTGAGGTAAGAGCAATTAATATGATTGAAAAAAGAATAAAAGAAGTAGAAAAAATGGGATTTCAAAAAATAATAGTTCCAGAAAGTAACAAAAAACTATTGAAAGATAAATTTAATTTAGATATAATAGGAGTAAATAATATAACAGAAGCTATAAAATATTTAAAATTAAAATAAATATGAGGAAGTAGTTGAGTAACTTGGAAGAATTATTAAGAAAAGAAGAGGTGGGAGCAGAAATTTTAAAATTAATTGCTCCAGGAACAGAACTAAGAAATGGTCTGGAAAATATTTTAAAAACTAAAACAGGAGCATTAATTGTTGCAAGTGATGCAAAAGAAGTTTTAGAGCTTGTTGACCGGTGGTTTTTATATAAATCAAGATTATACTCCATCAAGATTATACGAATTAGCTAAAATGGATGGAGCTATTATTTTAAGTGAAGATTTAAAGAAAATATTATATGCAAATGCTCAATTAATTCCTTCTTCTAATATTTCCACAAATGAAACGGGTACGAGACACAGAACAGCAGAACGTACAGCAAAACAAACTGGTAAATTAGTTATTAGCATATCACAAAGAAGAAATATTATTACAATCTATAAAGGAAACTATAAATATATTGCAGAAGAAACATCAAAGGTATTAACAAAAGCTAACCAAGCATTACAAACCTTGGAAAAATATAGAAAAGTATTTGACAATAAAGTAAATTTATTAAACGAATATGAATTTAATGATATTGTTACACTAGATAATGTAATTACTTCTATTCAAAGAGCAGAAATGGTATGTAAAATTGCAGAAGAAGTAAAAGCATACATTTATGAACTAGGGGAAGATGGAATTTTAGTAAAAATGCAATTAGAAGAGCTAATGGAAGGAGTGGAAGAAGAAGAATTGCTTATTATTAAAGACTATGTAATTACAAAAAGAAAAAAAGATGAACAAAAAATTCTAGAACAAATTAGACAAAAAATTTCAGAAAACTTAAATGACAGTTACAAGATAGCAAATTTATTAGGATACGAAAATTTTGAAAATTACGAGGAAATTGCAGTCTATACAAAAGGTTATCGAATATTAAATAAAATACCAAGACTGCCAGCTAATATTATTACCAATATGATAAAATCATTCAAATCATTCCAGTACATATTAGCAGCAGATATTGAAAAACTAGATGCAGTAGAGGGAATTGGAGAAATAAGAGCAAGGACAATTAAACAATCTCTCAAAAGAATGCAAGAACAATTCATTTTTGATAATGTAATGGTTTAAATAAAATTAGGAGGAAGAAATATGAAAAAACAAAAAATTATGTGGATAGTGGCAATGATATTAGTTATTTTACTAATAGTAGGAGTTGGCTATGGAATTTATAAAGCCAAGACGCAAGTAGTTCAAAACCCAATTGTAACAATGGAAATAGAAGGATATGGTGTTGTAAAAATGGAGTTATATCCTAATATGGCACCAAATACAGTAGCACATTTTGTTAAAAAAATAAATGAAGGATATTATAACGGACTTACTTTTCACAGAACAATACCAGATTTTATGATTCAAGGTGGAGATAAAGCAGGAACAGGAAGCGGCACATTAGACTATGCATTACCAGGCGAGTTTATTGCTAACCAATACACAAAAAATACTTTAAAACATGAAAGAGGTGTATTGTCAATGTCAAGAGGGGATTATAGTAGTTATGGAAGCGGGTTAACTTCTTATAGTTATAATTCAGCTGGGACACAATTCTTTATTGTAACAGAAGATGCTACTTATTTAGATGGTTACTATGCAGCCTTTGGAAAAGTAATTGAAGGAATGGATATTGTAGACCAAATTTCTGAATTAGAGGTTGTTTATAGAAGCTCAGAATTAAAAGAAAACGAAGAAGCACCTAAAGATGAAGAAGGAAATACTATTCCTTCAGATAGACCAGTTAATCCACCAGTTATTAAAAGTATGACAGTGGAAACTTATGGAGTAGATTATGGAGAACCAATTACTGTAGAGCCATTTGATTATGAAAGCTGGTTTTATTCAAATTATGGTCTAAATTTAAATTTGTAAAAAAGAATGGAGAACAAAAGAGTGAATGAAAAAGGAATTAGTCTAAGTATTTTAGTCATTACAATTATTATTTTATCAATTATTACTTCTGCTACTTTATATGTAGGAATGGACTCTATAAGAAATGTTAAAATACAAAAACTTGAGACTGATCTCAAAATTATACAAACAAAATGTAATGAACTATTAAAAGCAGGTTGGTCGCAAGATGATTTTCTAGCCCAAGGAAAAAGTATAGAAGAAGTAAGTAGCTCTAAAAAAAGAGAACAAATAACAAATGCAATATTAGCAGTTACTAATAAAAACAATACAGAAAACTATATTTATTACAACCCAAAAGGATTAGAAAATCTAGGAATAGTACAAATTGATAGAGAAATAGTAATTAATATAACTGAAAAAATAATTATAGATATTAATGGAGTAAAAGATAATAATGACAATATGATTTATAGCATAAAATGGACAGGATACACAACAAATAAAAATAATCGGAAATGAAACAATAGATTTTGGAAACACTACTAGATATGGAATAATAGAAAACAATACTGGTTCAACAAAATCATTAGAATATACAAATGAAGAAATGAGACTAATTTTTACAACAAAAGCATCAACTTTCGAAAAAATTAATATCCCAATTAGTAATTTAGTAGTTGGAAAAAAATACAAACTATACTTTTCGCAAGATAACGATGCTACAATTACAGAAAGTAACAATTATGGATGTACTATATTAAATACGCAAACAACACAAACAACAAGTGTTATTCCTTCTTTATTATGGTCACCAACAACACAAACTGCCATAAAAAAATCAATCAATCAAACAATTACATTTATAGCAACTGCTAAAACAATGTATTGGACTTGGGACTTTTCTAAATTAGCGGATGGAACGGAATCTAATTTTAAAATATATGATATTTATCTTGCAAAAATTTAGACAAAGGGACGGGGCTTTTGTCTTAAGGTTTTAGAATTTCAAACTAAAATCCTAAGACAAAAGCCCCGTCCCTTTGTCTAAATTTACATTTGTTGATTTCCAGGTAAAAAGTAATCTACAACACCATAAACTAAAGCACCAATAATTGCAGCAATCCAAGAAATAGAGTAACCTGCAACAAAATATTGGGTTAAATAAAGTGTTACAACAGCAAGTACAAATCCAACAAATCCTTTACCAAATGGACTTGCGTGAAGACCTGTAAACTTAACAATTAAATAATCTATAACAGTTAAGACAATAGCAGCAACTGCTAGAGACCAAATATTGTTAATTGTAAAACCAGGTGTGAAAAATGCTGTAATAGCAAGTACAATAGCAGCAGTAATTAATCTACCAACTATTTGTCCAATGGTGCTGCCAGTGTTACTTTTACTTTCTACATTTGAGTTATTATCGCTCATGAACCTAAAATACCTCCTTTTTAAATGTATATATTTATTACACGAAGAATTTTTATATTCTACATATCCATAGTATTTACAAATTAAAAAAATGTATTCAAAAAAATTTGTCATGAATATTTTGTGCAACATTTGTAAAAAATATGATTGAAAAAAATAAAATTAGGAGGAAGTAAATGCTTGTAACATTTGTAAGGACAATTATTTTATACATACTAGTACTAATAACAATGAGATTAATGGGAAAAAGAGAAATTGGTCAGTTACAACCTTTTGAATTAGCAATTGCTATTATGATAGCAGATGTTGCAGCAGTACCAATGGCAGATATAGGAATTCCAATTTTCAGTGGAATTATTCCAATATTAGCACTATTAGTAATGCACTTACTATTATCATTAATCAACTTAAAAAGCACATGGGCAAGAGGAATTATATGTGGGAAACCTAGTATTTTAATTTATAGAGGAAAAATTGACGAAAAGCAATTAAAAAAAGAAAGATTTACAATTAACGAACTAGAAGAAAGAATAAGAGGAAATAATGTGGCTAGTATTAAGGATGTGGAATATGCCATATTAGAAACAAGTGGACAAATAACTGTTATTCAAAAACCAGAAAAAAGGAATACAATGCCACAAGACTTTAATATTGTTCCAGAATATGAAGGAATACCATATGATTTAGTGTTAGATGGCAAAGTAATGTATGAAAATTTAAAGGCAATTGGTAAAGATTATCGATGGCTAGAAAAACAAGTAGAAAAATTTAAAATGAAGCCAGAAGAGGCATTACTTGTTACAATAGATGGAAAGTCACAGATTTTTTGTCAAAAAAAGGAGCGAAAATGAAAGAAGTAATAATTATTATATTTGTAATTATTATTGTTGTTGTAATGGGGAACATAACACAAAATTATTTAAAAGAAACAAGTAATGAAATACTAACAAAATTAACAAACTTAAAAACAGAAATAAAAGAAATTAAGGAAAATAATAATAATATAGACAGTATTAACAAAGAAATAGAAAAAATTATTGCCAGATGGGAAGAAATTAATAAAAATTGGTCAAAAGTTATTGTTCATGAAGAATTAGATAATATAAAGTTATCCTTATTGGAGTTAAAAGCATGTATCGAAACAACAGAGCTTCAAGATAGTTTAAAAGAAATTGATAAATTAATGTTTTTAATAGGACATATTGAAGAAAAAGAAAGTTTTCGAATAAAAAATATTTTTTAAATTTTGCTATAGTTTAGTAACTAAACAAGAATAAGAATTTCTA
>ENA-ORPD01001938-ORPD01001938.1-human-gut-metagenome-genome-assembly--contig:-NODE-1938-length-13549-cov-2.648362_pt1 | contig 13549 bp, 13 predicted proteins | sample MGYA00242143_ERZ509076 | MGnify/ENA primary metagenome ERZ509076 (study PRJEB26280, sample SAMEA2338706) | human gut metagenome | biome: human gut; feature: human-associated habitat; material: faeces... | reverse complement strand
CCCGCCGCTCCTTATGCAAGAGTCTGAGGTAGCTATTTAACATAATGGGACATTGTTTCCCGTTCATCGTGCCGTTTAGGCACGATAAGGGAAAAATGCGACATTATGTTCAATAGGATTATCTACAGCCGGCGCCCTTCCGGCGCTATCGTCTGACCGTTCGGCGTGGTGTCCTCCGCCTTGTGGGCTTCCGGTTGCGGGGACGCCCGGCCGGCACCCCAGAGGGGCCCTCGCCGCCCGATCGAGCCGCGGGGAAGTTTCTGCGGTTCTGGTTTCTGTTAGCCCCCTCCCTCGGTTCGCCGGCAATGCCGCCGCCCCGGTGCCCCTCCCCCTCACTGGGGGTTAGTATAGTTTTACGCTTTCCCCTTTCGGAATGTATCCGGATGGGAGCTACGCAGCGGCTTCCATCCGGGGATTTATTACCAACCATTGCCAACCGTTACCGGCTATTTCTAATCATTGTCAGCCGCCATGTAACAAACTGTAACGCTAACCGTACATATCTGTACAAATTCTATTAGGATTGTTTTGCTTATAAATAATATCGTATCTTTATTTCTGTAAACCAAATCATTACTTCCATGATAACTCCAACTTCCAATTTTGTTAACGTATCGCAGCAATTAGAGAACCGGGCTTACGGTATTAAAGAACTTGCCGTACTCTACTTCCCTAACATCGCACCGGCAAGCGCAAGCAAACGCCTGAAACAGTGGATTACCGACAGCCCCGAGCTAATGGCCGAACTGGACAAAACAAACTATCACACCCAACAACGGATCATCACACCCAGGCAAAAAGACATTATCGCAAACACTTTCGGATCACCTTTTTAACTGACACCATGACACGCACTATCAACCTGATCGTAATCCACTGTACCGCATCCCGCTGCACTTCTACCCTGACACCCGAAGCCCTTGACGCTGAACACCGCCGACGGGGCTTCAATGGTTGCGGCTACCATTATTATATTACTCGGAATGGAGAAGTACACCCAATGCGTGAAATCAGCCAGATAGGAGCACATACCCAAAAATACAATGCACACAGTATAGGCATAGCCTACGAAGGGGGACTTAATGCAAGCGGCCAACCGGCCGACACACGAACGCCGGAGCAGAAGCAAACTTTAACCGCCCTACTCCGTCAGCTTCGTAATGCCTACCCCGCAGCACGCATCTGTGGACATCGTGACCTCAGCCCCGATTTGAACGGGAACGGTTTCATTGAGCCTCAGGAATATATCAAAATGTGCCCTTGCTTCAACGCCTCAAACGAGTACGCCGCACTGTAACCGGACGAAAAAGCGGATACAAATGCCTCTACCAGCCCGCAGCCGCCCGAACCGACAACGCCACCGCAGCAAGCCATTACCTTTGCCGGGAATCATTTAAAAAGGAGGTCACAATGAAACCGTTTTGGAAAGGCACACTCAAAGTGCTAAGAGTTCTTTGCAAGTTCGTCATTTGGTTGACAGGTCAATCCGGCAACGAAAATACGAACAAGTAGCCAACCCCTCTTTTGAGAGCCGTACGATAACCCCGTACGGCTTTTTTTTTCATGTAACCGCATCTAACGGCGTCCATTCGCCCGCACTGACACAAACCGCCCTTCCATTCCGCACACGTACGTACATTTGTATCAGTATCAACTCTAAATCTGTATAATCATGCCAGTTAAGTATTCTGTTATCGCTCGTAAAAACCCACTGAAAAAAGATCAGCCGGCTAAGTTTTACGCTCAAATCCAGTCAAATGGTGAGGAGGATTTTAAATCTATGACTCGTGCCGTGGCCGATCGTTGTACCGTAACCGCATCAGATTCGAAAGCTGTATTAGATGCTTTCATGACGGTGATGCTGCAGCGTCTCGCAAACGGACAAATCGTACGTTTGGCCGACTTAGGTAGTTTCCGTGTATCCGCATCCAGCATGGGTGTAGAAACCGAAAAGGATTTCAATGCCGCCAAAATCAGTAAAGCACGTATTATTTTCACTCCATGTAAGGAATTGAAAGATATGTGCAAGTCTCTCTCTTTCGCTAAAACCAATGTAATCGCCGCAGGAGGAAACGGAGACGGTGATATTGTAGATGATCCGACAGCCTGATCACTGCTCAGAACGCACTAAAAATGTCCGGACGAAATAAAAAAACGTCCGGACATTTTTTTTATTTCGTCCGGATGTTTTCAAAAATGGTATGTAGGAGTAAAAATGAAGCCATTAAAGGTGTTATTTGGCTTTTATACATGCTTTTAAGGTGATATTCTAAGTGTACATATCCGTACTTTTTCCTCTTTTCTTTCACGAAGAAAGGTCGCATCCGTTCATCAGTCAAGGACCGCTACGCTATTTCATCAGAAAAAATCCTGAGCGCCCTTAGGGGCGTGCGGTTTTTTCCGATGAAATTCCTTGCCTGCTGCCCGTATGTGTCCTGGGGATTGTTTAAGAAAAAAGGAAAAAAATGGGTTCGCTATGCAGGTGGAGGCGGATTCCGGATTGCTAATAAGTTGAGCGGACATTGGTACATTATACGCTGAATATTTACCATTATAAATATTGGCGCATTATTTAAGGTTTGGGTTTAGCTGTTGTTTCTCCTTCATCTCCAGATTCCCAATCACCAATGTTATGATCTATCCCTCCGACTTCAGTATTTCCTTGATCCGTTGCATCTAAAGGTTCAGGAGGGTCAGGCGTGCAACTCGTTATTAGTTGAAATATCCCTATGATAATGGCGATTAGAACTCCTAAAGCTATATTACTAATGATATTACGTTTCATTCCTTGATGATATGCATCATCATTAAATTTGTTTTTCATATTTTTCGTTTTATAATTATCAAAGATATTATATTAATTGTAAGTTTTATCTGTTTTTATCCGTTTATTCAAATAATATTCGTATTTTTGTTTCATCAAGCAAGAGATCATTGAATGTTTGAAAGAAAAATGTCTGTTTGTACTTCGGTGACATCTGAGGTGACAAATGTGGCTTTCTATATAATATTGTAGTATAGTTGTCTTGGTAGGACAACCCCCAAATGCCTTGGAAGTAAATTACTTCCAAGGCATTTTTCTTTTTGTATGGCCGAGTTTCCTTTAGGTCAGCTTGTATTATCCATCATCTCCTATTCATGTTATGCTATTTACCTTAATAATTAATTGAGATGGTACGTTCTTTATCTCGTCCTGTGTACGCAGGCTTATTAGCCCGTGTACCTGTGCCCATTAGCCTTGGTATGCGTGCCCATTGGCACGGGTATGCGGGACGAGATAGAGCCTTGACCATTTATATAAAAGATAGCAAGGAAAATGAAATACTTTTCAAGGTATAAATAGATAAGGAATTAACTTTATATGTCTATATAACAGTAGTTTACCATATACTTTCTGACAAAAATGGAGGGTGGAAGATGGAAGATAAGGGTGGAAGATTGATAGCCTAAAAAGACGATCTTCCACCATGATAAATTGCGGAATATCAGATGGTAAACTACAAAAAGGTGGAAGATGGAAATACTTTTTACGTATGAGTGGGTAAATTGGGGAAAAAATTTTCTTCTTTCTCTTTCTTTTTGCCTATTTTTGCCTATTCGTTAATACTAAAATCTAATAATCAATGAAACGTCGCGATTTTCTGAAGTGTTCACTTGCTGTAGGAGCAGGCTTGGCAACCTCTCCGTTGACTTATGCATTTAATGGTGAAAACCAAGAGTCAAACAATGATTCGTCCGGCTCCTCTAAGGCTCCTGCCACAAAAGGAGGGAAACCACATATCATTTTTATTATGAGTGACCAGCATCGTGGAGATGCTTTACATTGCATGGGGAATAAAGCCGTCATTTCTCCTAACATAGATAAGTTGGCTCAGGAAGGCAGCTTGTTTGTATGTGGTTATAGTTCTGCCCCCAGTAGTACGCCCGCGCGTGCCGGCTTGCTTACGGGGATGTCTCCATGGCACCATGGGATGTTGGGGTATGGAAAGGTCGCTTCCAAATATAAATATGAAATGCCCCGGATGTTGCGCGATTTGGGCTACTATACTTTTGGAATAGGGAAGATGCACTGGTTTCCACAGAAAGCCTTGCATGGCTTTCATGCTACATTGGTAGACGAGAGCGGGCGTAGTGAAACCCGTGATTTTATTAGTGACTATCGGGAATGGTTTCAGTTGCAGGCGCCCGGGAAGAACCCGGATTTAACGGGAATCGGGTGGAACAATCATAATGCCGGAACTTATAAACTTGAGGAAAGATTACATCCTACGGCCTGGACGGGGCAAACAGCCTGTGAATTAATACGGAATTATGAAAGTGATCAGCCTCTGTTCCTGAAAGTCTCTTTTGCCCGCCCTCATAGTCCGTATGATCCTCCGAAGCGATATTTGGATATGTATGAAAAGGCAGATATCCCTGTACCGTTTGTTGGGGATTGGTGTGGAAAGTATGCTGAACGTAAAGATCCGGAAAAGGTTGCGAAAGACGCCCCTTTCGCGAATTTAGGAGAAGAATACGCTGTCAATTCCCGACGCCATTATTATGCGAATGTGACGTTTATTGATGATCAGATTGGGCAGATTATTCAGGCCCTGAAAGAGAAAGGAATGTACGAGAACGCAATCATTTGTTATACGGCCGACCACGGTGATATGTTGGGTGACCATTATCATTGGCGGAAAACCTATGCCTATGAAGGTTCGGCGAAGATTCCTTATATTATAAAATGGCCTTCTGCCATGACTACACAGGCTATTAAAGGAAAACGAATAGAACAGCCGGTAGAGTTACGTGATTTTTTGCCTACCTTCATCGAACTTGCAGGGGGAACGGTACCGGATGATATGGACGGCAAGTCTTTGGTTGCACTGGTTTCAGGAAATAATGATGGCTGGCGGAAATATATTGATCTGGAACATGCCACCTGCTATAGTGCCGATAATTATTGGTGTGCGCTTACTGACGGTAAAATGAAGTATATCTGGTTTATTCATACGGGCGAAGAGCAATTGTTCGATTTAAGTGCAGATCCCGGAGAACGGAGAAATCTTTTTGGAGACAGTCGTTATGCAGACCGGTTGGCTGAGATGCGTAAAGCAATGGTTTGTCACTTGCAAGAGAGGGGAACAGATTTTGTAAAAGATGGAAAGCTGGTAGTAAGAGATCAGACCTTACTTTATAGCCCTAATTATCCAAAAGATTGATGTTATTTATCTGTGCAGGATAATTGGGCGCAATTTATTCTCAAATCCCGTTTTCTTTTCTTATTTTTGTGTCGTGTACGCAAACGATGTTTGTCTGAGCGGCACCTAATGTAAACTTATAAATAAAAAATATGAAAACAAACTATGAGATTCGCTATGCTGCCCATCCGGAAGACGCAAGAAGCTATGACACCAAGAGAATCCGGAGAGATTTCCTGATAGAGAAGGTTTTTTCGGCCGACGAAGTGAATATGGTATACTCCATGTATGATCGTATGGTAGTGGGCGGAGCCATGCCGGTAAATGAAGTGTTGAAGTTGGAAGCTATCGATCCTTTGAAAGCTCCTTATTTCCTGACCCGTCGTGAAATGGGTATTTTCAATGTCGGAGGTCCCGGCGTTGTGAGAGCGGGGAATGCGATATTTCAGTTAGCTTATAAAGAGGCGCTTTATTTGGGTTCGGGCGATCGGGAAGTAACTTTTGAGAGTGTAGATGCCGCACATCCTGCTAAATTTTATTTTAATTCGCTGACCGCTCACCGCAATTATCCAGATAAGAAAGTAACGAAAGCCGATGCGGTGGTTGCTGAAATGGGTACGTTGGAAGGCTCGAATCACCGCAATATTAATAAGATGCTTGTAAACCAGGTGCTACCTACCTGCCAGTTGCAGATGGGAATGACCGAACTGGCTCCGGGGAGTGTGTGGAATACGATGCCCGCACATGTTCACAGCCGCCGTATGGAGGCTTATTTCTATTTTGAGGTACCGGAGGAGCATGCCGTATGCCATTTCATGGGTGAGGTTGACGAAACCCGTCATGTATGGATGAAGGGCGATCAGGCAGTATTGTCACCGGAATGGTCCATTCATTCGGCAGCGGCAACTCACAGTTACACTTTTATCTGGGGCATGGGGGGTGAGAACCTTGATTATGGTGACCAGGATTTTTCGTTAATCACGGACTTGAAATAAGGTGTTTGATATGAATATTTCTTTTTAGAGAATGGAAGTGAGATGAGTTTTTTTAAAACATTATAAGTATGGTAAACTTTTCATTAAAGGGCAAAGTGGCATGGGTCACGGGTGCATCTTACGGTATCGGTTTTGCGTTGGCTACTGCTTTCTCAGAGGCAGGCGCGAAGATCGTTTTTAATGACATCAGTCAGGAGCTGGTCGACAAGGGGCTGGCTGCATATAAGGAACTGGGGATTGAGGCCAGTGGATATGTGTGCGACGTCACGAGTGAGGAGCAGGTAAATGCTTTGGTTGCACGGATCGAGAAAGAGGTCGGAGTGGTTGATATTCTGGTAAATAATGCCGGTATCATTAAGCGCATCCCGATGTGTGAGATGACAGCGGAGCAGTTCCGGCAGGTGATTGACGTGGACCTGAATGCCCCGTTTATTGTGTCGAAAGCCGTGATTCCTTCAATGATTAAGAAGGGGCATGGAAAAATCATCAATATCTGTTCGATGATGAGTGAGCTGGGGCGTGAGACAGTATCTGCTTATGCCGCTGCCAAGGGCGGGCTGAAGATGCTCACCCGCAACATTGCGTCCGAGTATGGTGAGTTCAATATCCAGTGTAATGGCATTGGCCCGGGGTATATCGCCACACCTCAGACGGCGCCTTTGCGTGAAGTGCAGTCGGACGGTTCGCGCCATCCGTTCGACTCATTCATTATAGCCAAGACTCCTGCTGCCCGTTGGGGAACACCGGAAGACCTGATGGGACCGGCCGTATTCCTGGCTTCGGATGCTTCGAATTTCGTGAACGGTCATGTGCTTTATGTAGATGGCGGTATTTTGGCTTATATCGGTAAACAACCTAAATGAATCTGATCAATACAATTGAATCAATGAAGAAAGTTTTTCTTTTTGCCGCACTCGCTTTGTTGTGTCTGGCTTGTAATGAAGCGGGTAAGTCGGTTTCTGTTACGGTATCCAATGCCACTTCGCTGGAACGTGACGGTGAGATGGCAGAAGTATCCATGAGCGAGGTTTCCTCTAAATTGCAGTTACCCGATACCGCGCAGATAGTCGTGGTGGATGCCGAAGGGCAGCAAGTACCCTATCAGATAACTTCCGACGAGAAAGTGATATTTCCGGTCAGTGTACAGGCGAATGGTTCGACTGTTTACACGATAAAGGCGGGTATTCCCCAGGAGTGTCCGGTGAAGGCTTGCGGAAGATATTATCCTGAACGGGTGGATGACGTGGCCTGGGAGAACGATTTGGTGGCTTTCCGTACCTACGGACCTGCTTTACAGGAAACCGGAGAGCGTGCTTTCGGATATGATATCTGGACGAAGTACAACACCACTGATCCGGTGGTGGAAGCTCGCTATGAAGGCGAACTGAACCCGGATACAAAAGCTAAAATAGCAGAACTCGGGAAGACGGATCCTAAAGCCGCGCAGGAGCTTTACCGGTCGGTTTCTTATCATGTGGACCATGGCAACGGACTGGACTGTTATAAGGTCGGTCCTACTCTGGGAGGGGGCACAGCTGCGTTAATGGCAGGTGATACAATTATTTATCCGTATTGTTACGCTACCCAGGAGATACTGGATAATGGTCCGTTGCGTTTCACTGTGAGACTGGTGTATCATCCGTTGGTGGTAAGGGGAGACTCCGGCGTGATCGAAACACGTGTGATTACGTTGGATGCGGGTTCGCATCTGAACAAAACGATTGTTTCTTATACCAATCTGAAAGAGACAATGCCTCTGGCCGTCGGCATCGTATTGCATGAACCCGATGGAGCTGTGGTGGCGAATGCGGCAGAGGGATACATCACTTATGTGGACCCGACGGATAATGCCGGTAATGACAACGGTAAAATCTTTGTGGGTGCTGCGTTCCCTACTTTGGTGAAGGAGGCGAAACCTGTTCTGTTCGCGGAGAAAGAGAAGAAAGAGCTGCGCGGAGGTGCCGACGGGCATGTGCTGGCTATCAGCGAGTATGAACCGGGAGCTGACTTTACTTATTACTGGGGAGCTGCCTGGGATAAAGCCGATATAAAAGACGCTGCTGCCTGGAATGCCTATATGGCCGATTTTGCCCGGAAGATACGTAATCCGCTGACGGTAACGGTGAAATAAAAGAGTTACCTGACAAATAATCGATCATTTTGCTGGCGTCAGCAAAACGATCGCTATGTCGGGAGGGGGCTGCAGGTAGATGATATAGCGAGAACATGCGGATAATAATTGGGCTACGTGAAGAAGGTGGGAAGAAGACTGACCAGTGAAGAGCGAAAGGCTTTGAAGAACCGGTCATAGCCCGACTTTTAGTCTTCCATCTGCTTTATATTCCTTATTAGTCCGCTATACTTAGCCCTCTTCACGGCACTGCCTTTGAAGAGGGTTCTGTATTTCTCCTCGCTTAGTTGTTGCCAGTCTTCTTTCTTCATATTCATAAACTCCGGCGAGGGTTGCAGCTCCGGTGTCCGGCAAGGAGTGGCAAACCGGTTCCAGGGACAAGCTTTCTGGCATTCGTCACATCCATAAACACGGTTTCCCATCAGAGGGGAAATAGAGGCCGGAATTTCGCCTTTATTCTCTATAGTGAGGTATGAAAGGCAACGGCGTGCATCCAGGCCGTACGGGGCTTCTAAAGCCTGCGTGGGGCAGGCTTGCAGGCAGCGGTTACACGTCCCGCAGCGATTCGGCCGGGGGCGGTCGTATGTGTCGGCTTCCGTGTTCAGGAAGAGTTCTCCCAAGAAGAAGGCAGATCCGGCACGGGGGATGATCAGCTGGGTATTCTTCCCGATCCATCCGAGGCCGGCACGCCAGGCCCAATAGCGTTCGGGTACGGGGGCGGTGTCACAGAACACACGTCCGTCCAGTTCCGGTACGTCTGATTCCTGTATGAAGCGGAACAGGGCGGTCAGCTTCTCACGCATGAGGTCGTGATAATCCATCCCATAGGCATACCATGCGAATTGGTACTCGTCCTCGGGTAACCGGGTAGCGGGGTAGTAGTTCAGGGCGACGGAGACTACGCAACGGGTGCCTTCGACCAGCAGAGCCGGATCACAGCGCTTGTCGAAATGGTTGGCCATATAAGCCATTTCGGCGTGCCTGCCCGAGTCCAGCCATTCCTTCAAAAAGTCCCGGTGTACGGGATCGACCGGCCCGGCCGGTGCTATGCCGCAAGCAGAAAAGCCGAGGCGCAAGGCTTCGGCTTTCAGGGCTTTACTGTTTATCTTCGTTTCCATTATAGGATCTTAAATTCGTATCCTTCCTCTTTCAGGAAGTCGATGGCACGGGGAAGTGCGTATTGCAGGTTTCCGTTGTTCCAGGACTTCAGCGAATCGTGGAAGGTAATGATAGACCCGTTGCGGGCATATCTCATCACATTGGCCAGCACTTGCGGCGGGCGGAGCTTCTTACTGTAGTCTCGGGTGACGAGGTCCCACATGACGATCTTATAGTGGCGCTTCAGCGTCATGTACTGCATCCAGCGCATGTGTCCGTGAGGCGGACGGAACAGGTCCGTTTTCATCAGCTCGTTGGCCTTGTCTGTATTGGCCAGATAATTTACCGACAGATATTCGAAGCCGCGGATGTGGTTGAACGTATGGTTGCCGATGCGGTGTCCGCGTTCCACTACCATACGGAACACATCCGGATGCTTGCGGATGTTGTCGCCTACCATGAAAAAAGTAGCCTTGATGTTGTGTTTGTCCAGCAACTCCAGTACCCAGGGCGTCACTTCCGGAATGGGGCCGTCGTCGAAGGTCAGGTAAACTGCCTTCTCGTCAGGGTCCATCCGGAAGATAGCGTCGGGATAGATTGCACGGAAAAACCAAGGCGGTTGCTCTATAAACATCTTCTTCGGTTACAGATTACTGATGGACTTTCATGCGTCCTACGTAAATGTTATATAGTTCGTTCACTTTCGGAGTATAGTTGCCGGCCAGTTTCGACTTGTATTTCTCCATCATTTTGGCTTCCATATCCAGTGCGCTGAGGTGCATGATGAATTCACGCTGCGACATCAACAGATGATTGTCGTCCAGGCTGAGATACCAGGTGAGGTATTCCACAGACTTGTTCGCCAGTTCGTCGATGATCTGATCGGCTTTCGCGGTATCTCCCAACTGGTAGTAGGCTTCTGCCATCTCGAGTGCCCCGTTCTGGAAGTCGTAGGGTACGTTGAAGGCGGGAATCATCTTTTCGGCATATTCCAATGCGGCCAGCGCCTTGTCTTTCTTGCCTTCTTTCATCAGCTGTGTGATGAGTTGGGCGAAGATGCGGCGATGGGTGTAGCACATGCGCATTGTGTTCTCGTCGATGTAGATGCCCGGCTTGTCGATGCCTCCGAACTTGAATTTGTTCATCAGGTTGTCGTACATCTTCTCGCTGTCGATGGTTGCTTCGAGTGCTTCCGTATCGAACGGGGTGAAGCGGTACGTGAGGCCTTCCTGGATGAAATGCCCGCGCATATTCAGTTGGTTGTCCGTGCCTACGGTGATGGCCATGTAGATGGGGCGTTCCCAGTTGGCGTTGGCCAGCATCTCGAGCATCATCAGCTCGCTCTTGTAGAGGGCGCGTTTGGGGTTGCCCTTTTCGTCTTTGAGCGAGATGTGCATATAGTCGGGGATGGAGTCGCCCAACGCTGCTGGGATCATCATACCCGAGCGGCGTACGGCTTCTTTGTCGATCTTGACAACGATGCTGTCGGTCGGTATCACCGCTTGTCCGTCTTTGGTGCGTACCCAGTATTTCAGGATATTCTTCAGTTCGTAAGGATTGTCTCCGAATTGTGCCCGGATGTTGTTCAGGGCTTCCGGGTTCTTGCCGTTCAGGACTTCTTCTTCGGCGGCTTTGTAGGCTTTGTCTATCTGCTTCTTGAAGTCCGGGCGGATGGGTACGTATTCGTTCTGTCCCTCCACGTATTCGGTTCTGTCCCAGGTGATGGGCAGTGCGGGGGAGTCATAAGCCGGGCGTTTCATCTGGTCGATGTACCAGTCGGTCTGCAGGTAGCTCAGGTTACAGGTGCGTGCGTCGGTGCGGAAACCTTCTGTCTCTTGGTTGTACCACAGCGGGAAGGTGTCGTTGTCGCCGTTGGTATAGATGATGGGGTTGCCGCTTTCCTGAAGTGACATCAGGTAGTTCTGTCCGAAGTCGCGTGCCACGTAGCGTCCGCTGCGGTCGTGGTCGTCCCATGTCTGGCTGGCCATCTGTATGGGTACGAGCAGGCAGACTGCCGACGTAAGGGCTGCTGCGGGAACTTCTTTCATGTATCTGCGCAGGAGGTGGACGATGCCCGCTACACCCATGCCGATCCAGATGGCGAAGGCGTAGAAGGAGCCTGCGTAAGCGTAGTCACGTTCGCGGGGTTGTCCCGGTGTCTGGTTGAGGTAGAGCACGATGGCTATACCGGTCATGAAGAACAGGAAGAATACCACCCAGAATTGCTGGATGCCTTTCTGTCCGCGCCATGCCTGCCAGAAGAGTCCGATGACTCCTAGCAGAAGCGGGAGGCAGTAGAAGACGTTGTGTCCCTTGTTGTCCTTCAGTTCCTGTGGCAGGAGTCGCCGTACATGAGGTTGTCGATGAACGGGATGCCGGTGATCCAGTTGCCGTGCTCTATTTCGCCACTGCTCTGGATGTCGTTTTGTCTTCCGGCAAAGTTCCACATGAAGTAGCGCCAGTACATGAAGTTGAGCTGGTAGGAGAAGAAGAACCTGATATTGTCCCACTGTGTGGGCATGTTTACCATCAGCATCTCTCCGCATTGGTCGTAGGGGACGTCATATCCGGTGATGTTTTGCCAGGATTTATAATAAGCGGCGTGTGCCGAACTGTACATGCGGGGGAAGAGCATGTTCTGCGCGTATTCATATTCCACGCGTCCCGGAAGTTCGACGTACGAGTCTTTCTCGTCCGGTGAGGTTTTCTCTTTGCGGACGTATTTGGTGTCCGCACTTTTCTGGCGGGGAACACAATAGCCGTCTTCCACGTCGAGTGCTACTTTCGAGGAGTAGGCCGGGCCGTAGAACAACGGGCGTGTGCCGTATTGCTCGCGTCCTAAGTATTCGCCCAGCGTGAAGATGTCTTCCGGTGAGTTCTGGTCCATCGGCGTGTTGGCTACCGAGCGGATCACGATGAGGGCATACGAGGAGTATCCTACCATGATCATCATGGTGCAGAGCAGCGCCGTGTTCATGGTGCGGGCGGACATGCGTATCTTGGCGTTGAGCTTCGATGCGTAGAAGAGGTAGAGGGCCAGTGCGCCCAGTACGAGGATGCCGATGATGACGGCGCCTGCTCCGTGTCCGTAGAACGGGATGCCGAGCATGGCGATGGTCAGCAGGAAGGAGAGGTTCATGCGGGTGCGGCTCTTCTCGTTGTAGCTTTCGTAGATGCCCCAGATGATGGCGGCTGCCAGCAGGGCGATGTAGACGATCACGCCGGTGTTGAACGGCATTCCGAGGGAGTTGACGAACAGCAGTTCGAACCAGCCGCCCACTTTTACGACGCCGGGTACGATGCCGTAGGGCACCGCTGCCACCAGTACCATCGATCCGGCGAGTGCCAGCAGGGAGCCTTTAGCGTTGGCGCCCGGCACTTTCTTGTAGTAGTATACCAGTACGATGGCCGGCAGGCAGAGCAGGTTGAGCAGGTGCACACCGATGCTGAGGCCTGTGAGATAAGCGATGAGGATGATCCAGCGGTCGCTGTGCGGTTGGTCGGCAACGTCTTCCCACTTCAGTATCAGCCAGAATACGATGGCGGTGAACATCGAGGAGTAGGCGTATACTTCTCCTTCGACGGCCGAGAACCAGAATGTGTCGCTGAATGTATAGGCCAGTGCGCCTACCAGTCCGGAACCCATGACGGTGATCAGTTGTCCGCGTGTGATGGCGTTCTCGTCCGTGATGACGAGTTTGCGGACCAGGTGCGTGATGCTCCAGAAGAGGAACAGGATGCAGGCGCCGCTCATCAGCGCACTCATGTAGTTGACCATTTTGGCTACCAGTGCCGGGTCGTTGACGAATTGCGTGAAAAGGTTGGCCGTGAGCATGAAGAAGGGTGCTCCGGGCGGGTGTCCTACTTCCAGTTTATAGGCGGTAGTGATAAATTCCGGGCAGTCCCAGAAACTGGCTGTGGGCTCTATCGTCATGCAATAGACGGTAGCGGCGATCAGGAAGGTGATCCAACCCACGAGGTTGTTTACGGTTTTGTACTGTTTCATTCAGACTATAGTTAGTTATTTGTTAACATGATAGACGGGCGCAAAGATAATGATTTACGTGAAGATAGCCGTAGAAAGTGTAGAGTTTTAGGAGTTTGGAGGGGAGAATTAAGAAACGGTAACGGTTGTTCTTAAA
>ENA-ORPD01001919-ORPD01001919.1-human-gut-metagenome-genome-assembly--contig:-NODE-1919-length-13624-cov-3.628197_pt1 | contig 13624 bp, 10 predicted proteins | sample MGYA00242143_ERZ509076 | MGnify/ENA primary metagenome ERZ509076 (study PRJEB26280, sample SAMEA2338706) | human gut metagenome | biome: human gut; feature: human-associated habitat; material: faeces... | reverse complement strand
AATAACGCAAGCCGCCGTTGCGCGCAAGGGGCGAGATGTGCTAAAATAGCCGCATGGAAAATTCGGCGCGCCGGCTCACGGACAAGTTCATCTGCCTCATGCTCTTCGCCCTGCCGCTCTGGCCCGGCCTCAACGGCTACGCGGACATCACGGGGGCAAAATTCCGCCTCTTCGCCGCGCTCACGCTCGTCTGGCTCGCGGCGCTGGGCGTGTTCAGCGCGCTCTATCTCGCGTTTTTCTTCGTGCAGGGCCGTTATCTGTTCGGCGCGTTCACGCGCACGCTCCCGGAGAGCTTCACGGTCGCGGAGTACGCCCGTCAGGGCTTCTTCGAGCTCTGCCGCGTCATGGCGATCAACTTCACCCTCTTCTGGCTCGTCTCGCGCACCGCCCGGCGGGAAAGCAAGCCTGTCCGCTGGATGACGGCGGCGCTTCTGATCGAGAGTATGCTCTTCGCCGTCGTTGCCCTGTCCAAGCTCGTGCTCTATATCGACTGCTTCGGCTTCACGCCCAAGCGCCTGCAAAGCACCTGGCTCGTGTGCGTTCTCCTGTTCGGCAGCGCCTGCGCGCTTTATACCCACCTGACGGGCAAAAAGTCCATGCGCGTCTGGATGATCTTCGGCGCCGTCACGCTTTCCCTGCTGTGCATCTGGTAAATTGTTGGGTATCCGCGGATTTTGTACGCAAAAAATCCGCGGATACCCCCTTGACAGCACCGACTGCCTGTGCTATTATAATAAAGCTCTTTAGAAAGCACTATATCGCGGGATAGAGCAGTTCGGTAGCTCGTCGGGCTCATAACCCTTAGAGTTAGCGTCCAGCTTTCAGGAGCAAAAAGTCAACATCGCGGGATAGAGCAGTTCGGTAGCTCGTCGGGCTCATAACCCGGAGGTCGGGGGTTCAAATCCCTCTCCCGCAACCATAAAAACAGCCGGTTTCAGTACGAAATCGGCTGTTTTTCTATACTTTTTCAGAAAAATGAGCAGAGCGGGCAAGTGAAGAATTCAACTTTAATTCAACTTGCTTTCAAAATCACGCTTTTTTCAGAAAAATATCTGAGAGGATTTCTGCATTCTTCCCGTCCGCTTCCTCGACGACGTGCGCGTAAATATTTGCCGTTGTGCTCACCTGTGCGTGTCCCAGCCGCTTGGAGATCGAGACGGAATCCACGCCGTTAAAATAGAGCATGGACGCCATTGTGTGCCGGAACGCATGGGGATTGATATGCGGCAGGCCGTGGCGCTTGCTGAATTTGCTCATCCAGTCTGTCACGCTGTCCGGGTGCATGGGGCTGCCGTTCTCCTGCGAGAAAACAAAGCCCTGATTCTCGTAGAATTCGCCCAGACGCAGCCGCTCGGTGTTCTGCCATGCGCGATAAGTGCGGAGAAGCTGTATTGTCTCTGCTGGGAGCGTAATATAGCGGTCAGACGTGGCCGTCTTCGGGGTGTCCTCGTAAATTCCGCGATCCGGGGCATAGAGAACGTTGTTGCAGATATGGACGCGGTTCTTCTCGAAGTCAACAGCGCTCCATTTCAGGCCCAGCAGCTCCCCGCGCCGTGCGCCGGTCAGCAGAAACAGGTGCGTCAGCGTTTCCCATTTTAACGGCTCCTGCTTGAGTGCGTCGCGGATGGCTACGATCTGCTCCGGCTGGAAGTAGTTTACTTCCCGCTTGGCAACCTTCGGAAGCGTGGCCTTTGCTGCGACGTTGAAGGGGACTTGCCCTTCCTTCTCCGCCTGGTCAAGCACCGTAGAGATCAGCCGATGGTGCTCCAGAATGGTCTTCGCAGACAGGCCGGAACCGGTGCGCTTGTTTTGCCCCGGCTTTCCGAGCGCCGTATAGAAGCTGTTCAGATGGTCTGCACGGAGATCTTTCAGCTTGATATGACCGATAGCCGGATAGATGCGCTCGGTCAGCTCCTTGTAGCGGACAATCGTGGAGTGCTTCGCTCCGCGCTGCTCCTTCATGGCAATTACATATTCGCAGTACGGCTCAAACTTCTGGCGGCTGTCAGTGGTGACGCCCGCTCTGCATTCCTTCTCAAAGGTCGCGGCAAACGCCTCGGCCTTTTTTCGTGCGCTCCTTTCCGTCCACGTGGGCGAAACCTCGAACGTAGCCGTCCACGGCTTCAACTGCTTCCCATCCGACCCCCGCCCGCGATGGACGCGGATGGAGTAGGAGATCAACCGCCCGGCCTTGTCGCGGCGTTCCTGGATGTTAGCCATTGTTACCCCCGCTTTCCTTCAAGATGGAAACGGCGCTCAATTAAGAACTCCGCGAAATCTCCGATTTCTTGCAGCAGCGCATTGTACGCTTCCGCGCCGCATTCAGCGCAGACCTCGTTGTTTTCGTTAACAATGGCGTATGAAACGTTCTCCATACCCCCAAGTATATCGTCAACCGTGTCCAGATAATCCGCACCGTTTAGCCGTACAGTATACCCCATGCTTTGCAGCGTGTATTCTACCGCAACCTTCCATCCAACCATACGCTGCGCAATTCTTTTCAAGGGGCCGCGCAACGCGTCTTCCTCGGTCATGTAGTCGTCATACCCCAGAAGCCATGGTAGGCGATATTCCGGGAACAGGCTGACGACCTTCTGTGCCATTTCCTCTGTCAGATTTCGAGAACCGTTAATAATCTTACTCAAATGAACCGGACTGCAGTCAATCATTTCAGACAGCTTTGTTTGTGTAATTCCCTCGTGCAGCGCAATCGTTCTCAGCCGCGCACCTCGCGTTTTGTCAATCTCCATATGCTGTCCCTCCAAATACATAGACATTTCACGACAACAATATAGCATGATAGAATAAGACAGTCAATAGTGTGCGGAGAAAGAAGAAGCGAATTTTCGAGGCGAAGTAAAGCCTACCAAATATGATATTTTATATTTTTATCAATGATTTGGTTAAGAAATGATGAAAAATCAGAACATAATAGGGAAAACCCGCGTGATTTTAGCCAATTCCTGAATCTTCCTTTTGATGCCCTAAAGTGCTAAGATATTCTCAGCCAGAAAACGAAACCCGCCGGTCGGGGAATCTGTAGCACGAAGGGAGAAAACATATGAGTTCACAAACGACAGCCGATTTTTGTACGATCAGGGCGGCAGCAGCACGGGGATACCTGTCCGAACACCATCTCCGCCTACTTCTTGCGCAAGGCAAACTACCCGGAATCTACTCCGGGAACAGATTTAAAATAAATATGCGCCTACTGGCTGAACAGCTTGACCGAGAAAGCGCAGAGGCGGCGCAGAAAACACCCCAGCTTTCGACGCAATGAGCGGGAGGCGATCACCAATCGACAACAGAAGTGAAGCGCCGGGGTACATGACATACCGCGAAGCCGCAATTATGTTCAGCCTTATGCAACCCTGCGACGCAGCAAAGGCGATCAAAGCGACCGTGGACTATTATCTGTACGGCACGGTTCCCCATGATCTGGACGGCGCTGCGGCACAGGTTTTCAAGATTATGCACGCCGATATTGACCGGAACGCCGAGAAGTATAGACAGACCGTTGAACGCAACCGGAAGAACGTGCAGAAACGTTGGGAAAAGGATGATACCAGCGGTATACGAGTGGAATCCCAGTCGAATACAAACCCCAAACTCCAAACCTTAAACTCTAAGCAGAAACCGAAGAACGAGGGAGGGATGGCGGGCAAGCCGCCACGCGCTTCGCGCTTCACCCCGCCATCTGTTGACGAGGTACGGGCCTATTGCTTGGAGCGAAAGAACGGCGTTGACCCGGAGCGGTTCGTAGATTTCTACGCCGCCAACGGCTGGAAGCAAGGTCGAGGGAAACCAATCGTCGATTGGAAAGCGGCGGTTCGGACTTGGGAACGCAAAGAGGACGCAAAGCACCCCCCCGCACCTGCCGAGGATTGGACGGTCACGCACCCAGAATGGGCGGATCAATCGACGTGGGTACCGGGGCCGGATGGTATTTATAGGCCCGTGGGGGTGAAGCCATGAGCCTTGCGTCTCAGAGCGTAGCGGGCAGCCTGCTGATTGACGCTGCCTGCCTTCTAGCGGTGCGGCAGCAGGTGCGGGCGGACGATTTTGAGGTTGCCGCAGATCGCGCGATTTTCGAGGCCGCCTGCCGTCTCGCGGACGCGGGACAGGCCATTGATGTCGTGGCCATCGTGCAGAATGCGCGGAAGCACGGGGCAGATATCTCGGACGAATACGCGGCAACGCTGATGAAGGTCACGCCGACTGCCGCCAATGCTGCGCAGTATGCTTCTGCTGTCCATTCCGAGGCCGTCCGGCGCAGGCTGTCTGACATCGGAATGCAGCTTGCAGCGGCAAGCGGGGACATGGCTCGTACCCCTGCGGGTATCATTTCGGAAGCTGCCGCCGCGCTGGAAGCCGCCGACGCAGCGCCGCAGGTTGGTATGTGCACTTCGTCAGATGCGCTGTCGGCGTTTCTTGACTACCGCGCACAGCTGGAATCCGGGCAGGCTGTCACAGTTGGCACGGGATACCCCGGCCTTGATAAGCTGCTGGGCGGTGGGATGCTCAATCAGGGGCTGTACGTACTGGCTGCACGGCCCGGCTGCGGCAAAACGACGTTTGGCTTGAAAGTCGCAGAAAGTGCCGCGAAAACCGGTGTTTGCCTGTTCTTTTCGCTCGAAATGTCCACCGAACAGATTACGGCGCGTCGGATTGCTGCGGAATCTGGTCTATCCATCGGGCGGCTGATGGTCGGTTGGGGCCTCAGGGATGAAGAGCAAGCCAAGCTTGCAAACGCAGCGTCGGTTCTGTCCACGCATGACTTCCGCCTGAACCGTGCGCCCGGTGCGTCCGTCTCGGACATTGCGCAGGCTGCGCACCTGGCGAAGAATCTTCGGCTTGTGGTCGTGGATTATCTTGGGCTGGTACGCAGCGACGAGCGGGGACTTTCCATCTACGAGCGGGTCACGAAGAATAGCGCCGCCTTGAAATCCCTCGCCCGCTCGTTGAACGTGCCGATTCTGTGTCTGGCGCAGCTGAACCGTGCAGCAGAACAGCGGGCAGACAAGTGCCCCAGCATGGCCGACCTGCGGGATTCCGGCGCAATCGAGCAGGATGCGGACGCGGTGATTCTGCTGCATCGCCCCGCTGCGTACGAGGCCAAGCAGCCGCTGCCGTGGGAAGCGCAGCCCCTGACCGCGATCGTCGCAAAAAACCGTCATGGAAATACCGGACGCTTGGATTTCGACTTCTGGGGCAGTTCTGGCATTATCAAGGAGCACAGGCTTGAGGTGGGAGGTGGGGTATGACGCAGGCACAGCATTATGAGCCAGCGGACGTGCGCAGGCTGCTCCTGCATACGCCCGTCCCACGCCGGAAGCGCGACCGCTGGGCCGCATACTCCGCATTCACCAACCACGTCTTGTCATATGTCACGACCGAGCACCGCGACGAGGTGTGCAGGCTTGCGGCAGGACGGTTCAGGGTATAGCGCAAAAATGCAGAGAAAGTCCGAATTTCTGCACATTTTCTGTTGATGCGCGCATCATTTTATGCGCATTGATGCGTGTTTTTTCTTCTTGCACAACATCGGTATATTACAACACATGGAGGTACACATGACCACAAAAGACGAACTGAAAGCATCCAACCAATCCGCAAAATTCTGGGAGCTGGAACAGCCGGAGATCATGGAAACACGCTTTAACACGCTCCGCTATTACCCGAAGGCCCAGCGCCTTGTCGTGCATCTGCGCGACTATTGGAGCGAACGCGACGGCTGCTACCGTATGGGCAAGGGAACCGGCCTCGACCTTGCAGCGTTGAGCAACAGGCCGGACACAATCGACCGGCTGATCGAAATTCTACAGTCGATCAAACCGTACTGACGGAGGGCGTGCACATGGCTGACTATTTTATCAATTCCGATAAGGGCAGAGATCTTGCGAACAGCATGGGTGCTGGTGAAGTCCGTGACGCTTCTGACGGTTCGACATGGATCAAGAATTCCGACGGGAGCGTTACGGTCTGGAAAAACGGCGTGAAAATGACCGGCGTGGTGGGTGAATCTACACCTGCCGAACCGGTCACGCCGGAGTACACACCGGAACAGCCCACGTCCATTGACACCCCGGTTCTGGACAGCACGAGCCAGACTGCACCGTCTGTGCAGCAGGATACAGTACAAACGCCGACCCTCAATGAGCGAATCCAGACGGCCCGCGAAAAGGCGAAGGAAGCAACGAGCAAGGTCACGGAAGGGTTATACACCATCGGGACAGAACTCGGAAAAAGCTATGCCGATCAGCTGCAAAACGCCGGAGACACCAAGCTTCTTTCCGACGGCTATACGCTCCGCCGCGACGAAGACGGCGGCTATAGTGCCAGCAAGAACGGCCAGAGCGTAAAGGTCAGAATCGACGAGGATGCGGTTCGCCGGGATTCGCTGATGAATGAGGCGATTCGCGGCGCCTTCTCGCAGAACAGCCCGTATACCGTCGGCACAGAGGCCGGGCTTGACCTTCTGGAACAGGCGAAAAGCACCGGAAGCACGGTATGGGCGCCGGACAATTCCGAATGGGCCTATACCGGGAACGGGTTTACCGCGACAAAAAACGGCCAGACGCAGGCAATCACGGTCGACAAGGACGCAATAAGAAAGGCCGCGCAGAAGAAAGCGCAGGCACTTCCTGACGGATTCGACGGCGAGTACAGAATCGGGTCTGCGGACGGCGTTTCGTGGGTCGACGGCAACAGACAGCCGGGCGAAATGCTTGGCGGCAGAGACGATTCCCTGTGGATCTGGGAAGGGCCTGACAACGTAGTTGTCCTGAAAGGCGACAAGACCTATAAGGGCGTGATTGACCGTGAAGCTGCGGCCCGCGATACGCAGCAGGCAGCGGCTCCAGTCAGTGCCGGAACCGGCTCTGCGGGCGGCTCGTACTCCGGCGGTTCCGGTACATACGTTTCCAGCGTTTCCAACGCAGGAAAGAGCGCAGCGAAGTCTTCCACCGCCGCTAACAGCACCGATGTTGCCACGCTTCGCAAGCAGGCCGCGACCGCGCAGCGGGACATGGCGGATATCGCCCGGCAGATTTCTGCCGGGAAAGCCCGCAAAAAGGACACGTCAGCACTCGAAGCGAAGTACGCCGAGGCAAAGTCACGGTATGACACGGCAAGGGCGCAGATCAACGCCGCCAGCGCCGAACTGACGCTTGTAAAGAAGGCGGCGGCCCCGGAGATCAAAGCCGCCGCTGCAAACGGGCAGAACGCGCGGGATTCCTATTCCGTTCAGTACACCGACACGCCGAGCCGTGCAGAAGTCATGCGTTCGTATCAGGAGCGCAAGGAAGAGGCACAGAAAGAGGCCCGGAAAAATGCGTGGCAGAGTCTCCCGACGGTGGCGGACGCAGACCGGTTCACGATCAACGAAGCGGCAGACGCACAGACCAGAGGGGCGGAACAGCAGTTTTTTGCTTCCGCCCGGAGAGAGCTTCAGCAGAACGCTTGGCGCAGCCTGCCGACGGTGCGGGATTCCGAACGGTTCAGTATCCCGTCTCAGACGGACAGCCTCATGCAGCAGGCGATTGCGCAGCGGCAGAGCGCAGCCCAGCCGCAGACCGACAAGGGGATCGGCGGAAAGCTTTTCACCATGCTTGGCGCAGGCCTCGGCCAGTTCAACGCTTCTATTGCCAACTTTGCCGACGCCGCAGCGACGACAGTCGAAACAGTAGAAAGTTATTTAAACGGCGGGTTTACAAAGGACGGGAAGTTTGTAAAAGGAGATTCGGCGTTCACAAGTTCCCTTTTGCAGCCAATCCATGCTTGGGCAAAGTACACCCAGCGCACGTCCGATTCGCTGAACGAGCGCTCCGCAGCAAACTGGAGCGATACGAAAGCGGGCGGCGTTGCAAACACGATCGGAACCGGTGTCATTGCAGCGCTGCCGCAGGCTGCGCTTGCGCTTTTGACGCTCGGCACTTCGAGCGCAGGAACGCTGACGCAGGCCAGCTCCGGCCTTGCAGGCAGCATCGAAACCGTTATGCGGCGGATCTCCAGCGACCCGTCGTATTGGCTTTCGTTCATGCAGGAAACCGGCGGTAACTTTGCAGAGGCGAAGGGAGCCGGAGCGACAGACGAGCAGGCCATTCTGGCGTCTACGATAGCTGGCCTTGCAAACGCCGCAATCGAAGTCGGCGGTGGTCTGGAAAACAACGACTGGATGAACGACGGCACGCTTTCTGCGCTCAGCAAGGCGAAAAATCTGATCAAGGGCGCGGTCGAAGAGGGCGGCGAAGAACTCATTCAGAACCCGATCAGCCGCGCCATGCAGAAGCTTGTCTATGACGGAGATCGGGAGTGGCTGTCACTCGACAACACGGCGCAGGGCCGGGACGCTGTTTTCAATCCGTATCAGTCAGCCGAGGAATTTGCAACCGGCGCAGCAGTCGGCGGCATCCTCGGCGCGGGGAACTTTGCGCTGAATCGCGCGCTCGGTTCGCGCAGCCAGAATCAGGCGCGGAACACTCAGCTGACACAGGACGAAATGCTTGACGCGTCCATTCAGGCCGCGCTGCGCGGCGAAACGCTCACAGACCCCGCACAGGCCGAGAATCAGAACACCCAGCAAACGACGCAGCCCGCGCAGGAACGCGGCGCAGAGGGCGTTATAACGGGCGGGGAATCCGGCCCGCGTTCCGGTGTCAGTAACCAGTCCGTGAGAAGCGAAAGAAGCGCAGTAGATCAAGCTGTGTTAGCTGCGCTCACCGGGCAGGACATCAGAACAGTCAACCAGATGGGGACGAACAATGCGTATGCGTCGGCAGAAGAAAACGCTGCTGCACGTCCGTATACGCATGAGCGGGTTTCCAATGCGGAACAGTTTGCGCGGGCGAATGGCAGAATTCTGACGGATGCGGACGGAAATGTTTCCAATTATGCCGGACAGGTTCAGGAACTGCTTGCGGCGGATCACTGGAACAATACAGACCGCGACGTCGCGGCGACACTCAGACACGAGGCGTTCCAGCGGGGCGATATGGACAGCTTCTATCGGCTGTCTGACCGGATCACAGAGACGAACACGGAGGCCGGGCGGACGCTGCAGGGCACGCAGAAATGGCTGGAACAGGCGCACCCAGAACAGTCTGTCGTTGCTGCGGCAAAGAAAGCGCTTGATACGAACCCCAAGGCTCCGTCCGGGAAAATGGCGTTCATCGAAAAGACTGCGCGGGAAATTTCCGGCTTCGGTGATAATGTCAGCCAGTGGGCGGGCGCACTGAGGCAGATCGCGGAAGAGCGCAGAATGACCGGCGTGGATATGCTTGTCAGAATAGCCGAAAAGCAGGGCGCAAACGATCCGCGGTGGCTCAAAAGTCTGGTTTACAACGGCCTGTATAACGTTGCCGGAGATTACGAAAAGCCGACTGGCGCGGTGGATACGGTCAACAAGGGGCTGCGCAGGCTCAAATCCTACGTCATCACGAACCAGCTTTTCCGCATCACGACGAATGCTGCAAACGTGGTCTCCAACAGCATTTCCAACGCCACGGAGGCCGCAGCGGCAAACACCGGCACGGCACATCTGGCCGACGCGATCATGGGTAAATTCACCGGTCTGCGCAGTCACGGCGCGTTCGAAAACGTGCTGGGCAAGGAAGCGCTGACGACCGGTAAAAACCTCGCACAGAAATCCTTCGTGGAAATCTGGCTTGACACCAGCACGGAGGGAACTGACAGCAAGTTCCAGAGCAGCAAGGGCCGCGCCGTCCGTGAATACAAAATGACGGGAAATCAGCTGTTTTCTACCATCGACGCGGTATTGTCCACGGCACTTAACACAACGGACGCGTTTGCAACCGGCGTTTCCCAAGGAGCAGCACAGACGGCCTTGCGTCGGAACGTCCAGAAGGGCTATCTGACAGCGGAGCAGGCGCTCGATGTCGCCAAGCAGCGCGGCAGTGACACAACGTTCCACAACAAAACGGCCCTCGGCACGACCCTGCAGCGCGTGCAGGCGGCAATGAACTGCGGGCTGGAATACGGCGCGGGCAATATCGTTGCGGGCAACTATCTGAACGTTCCGGCGGCAGTTCTGATGCGGGAGGTCAGCAAAATGCCGACCATCGGAACCGTCGGCGCATTGATCGATATGGCAGCGGTCTGCATCGACGGCAAGACCGGGAAAAACACCATCGGCGACTTGCAGGCGAAGATCACGGGCGAGAAGCTGACGCTTGCACAGCGCCAGAGCCGCGCTGCACAGCAGCTTGGCCGCTCTTTGGCGCTGGGCACGATGGAGGTCGCGGGTTATGCCGCGCTGGCATTGAAGGGAATCATTCGCCGCGTTGACGACGACGACAAGGACAAGGCAGCGTTCGAGGCCGCAGGCGGTCAGCAGGGGCTTTATATCAACTGGTCTGCACTCTGGCGCAGCGTCCCCGGCGGCGACAGCGAGTGGCAGGATGGCGATGTCATCACGAATCTTGGACGGCTGGAACCGCTGACCGTGAACATGAATTTCGGCATTGACGTTGCAGAGGCGCTGAAAACAGACGAGGGCCTGCGGGCCGAAGACCTGAAAGGCATCAGCATCAGCGCCGTGCAGGACGGTATTGCAGACCTCAGTATGATCCAGAATATTCAGGGCATCATAAACGCGCTGCAATATAAGGGCGAAGACCAGAGTGCGTTTGAGGCAGTAGGACAGGAGCTGCTTGCAAGCAATGTTGCGTCCCTGACGCCCGGACTGATCCAGCAGGCCGCGAAGGCGATTGACCCGTATTACCGGGATCTTTATACCGGCGATACGAGCGGGCAGCAGATTTATGATATCTGGGCCAACACGATCCCCGGCCTGCGTCAGCAGCTTCCCGAAAAGCTTACGGGCTTCGGTACGCCGAAGGAATACGCCGGAACAGGCACGGAACAGGCCGTGAACGCGCTCCTGAATCCATACGCAACAACGACCGTGCGCCCGAAGACCGGCATGGAATCCATGCTTCAGGAGGCGGAGGACGTCAGCGTTTATCCGAACAGGAACCCAATCGGAAGCGTCAGCGTCAACGGCCAGACTGTGACGCTTACGAACGAGCAGAAACGGCAGTACCAGACCGTATACGGTCAGACCTATCGGGATACGCTTCAGGCATTGCAGGGCAGCATTGCGTTCCGGCAGCTTGACAGGCAGGCAAAAGACGCCGCTATGAAAGCGGCGGAAAGCTATGCAGGCACAGCGGCAAAGACCGCGCTCGATATCGGATACAAGCCGCCGGAAGACTACGCAGCGCGCACAGGAATGGACGGTACCGCGCTTGCAAATGCGCTGATTCTCGAAGCTGTCAAGGCACAGCATTATCTTTCAGGTGATACAAAGAAGCAGCTTTCCGGCGTCGAAGGTGTCTACGGAAGTACCGCCTATGCGCGGCAATCCCTTGACGTTGTCAACGCCGCGAAGGAAAAAGCCACGGCATATTTTGAGCACGTGGAGCAGGCGAAATACGGCGGCGAGCTGACCGAGGCCGAACAGGAGCTTGTAGGGAAGGATTCTGAGTACATCGCAGATTATTTCATGCGCAAGGCCATTGACAGCTACAAGAACACTGACGGCACGTCAGGCCATTTGAGCGGGGATAATGCCGTAAAATACGCCGCAGTGGCAAAGAAACTCGACGGGCCGACATTTGCCGGTGTCGGCATTTTCGGAGATATTCTGACAGAGGCCAAGAAGAAAGCCCATTCGTTCTATACGGAGGTCGAGAAAACCGGCTTCGGCGGCATCATGTCTGCGGATAACCGCGCGCTGAATCGGAAGTTTGCCAAAATGTCCGACGATGAAATTGCACAGCACTTCCTGAGCATTGCAGCGAAAGAAAGCTTCAAGGACACCAACAGCAACGGAACGAATCTGGACGAAGCTGCAGCAGCGCTCAAATCCGGCAAAATCAATGACCCGGTCGTGTTCGCACTTCTCGACACAGACACCATCGAGGACTACAACCGCTACGGAAAGGGCAGCAGCATCACGACGGAAATCCTCTTGCAGGCGGCGCGTGCGAAGAAGACCGTAAAGCAGGACACCGACCAGGATTCTGTCGTTGTGAACACCTCACAGGAGCAGTTTGAAGACTGGGTAAATCGTCAGAGCTGGACGCAGCAGCAGAAGCAGGACGTCATGAAGGTCTTCTACCCCAACACGGCGGAAAAGAAGAATTATCTCGTCGAATCCCTGAACAGCGGCAAGATGAAGTATACCGACGCAAAGAAGGAGCTGACGCCGACCTTGCAGGCCGGATGGACACACCAGCTTCTTCCGACACTCGACGCCAATGCAAACGACACGACAAAGGGCGCGCTCATGTCGCACTACATCGAAGCGGCTGCGGCCTACGACGACCGCCCGAACGCCGCCGAGCGAAAGGCTCTGAATTACAGCTATGCCTGGCAATGGTTCTGCGACTACCTGAACACGACCGACATGACGCGGGAGCAGAAATACCAGATCGCGCTTATTCTGTCCGGCACAGATTCACAGCGGACGAAGGACAAAATCTGGTCGAGGCTCAGATAATTTTCCAGACCCAGCAAAACAGCGCAGCAGTCCATACCGGGCCGCTGCGCTGCTGCTTGATTCAGAAAAGTTCGCTGACGTGCCAGTGCTCCAGTTTCCGGTCGTCCATGGCTTTCTTCCGGGCCGCCTGCTCCCGCTTCTTCTGCGCGGCTGTCTTGGGCCTCTGGATCAGCGACGTCGGCGGGCCGTAGACCTTGCACAGAAGATTATACATAGCTTCTTCGTAGGTTACAGACCGGTCATCTTCTGTGCTCCGGCTTTTTTTCTTTGTTTTTGATTTTTTCCGTGTCGCCATTCCGAAAGAGCACCCCCTGTTTTTCTGGTACCCCCAGTATGGCATACGAATGCAGTTATGTCAACTTCTTGCTTTAGGGCTGGATGTACGCGGGTATGCAATGATATATATAGGCGAGAATAAACCCACACGCCCGTTTTTCCGCTACCCCCTCTATGCCCTCTGCTTTGATTAGGGAGCATAGCAGCTGTCTGGGCCTGCACCCCCGCACGGCGCAGGGGCTTAATGACCTGCGGCCCGGGCCGTACGTTCTCGCGCGCAGCAGGCACGGCACGCAGCCGGGGCTTGTCTGCATGGTGTTGCGCACATCAAGTTTCGACAAGCAAACGCCTGTTTGCTCTGCGCCTGTTATAACGCCGCACACAGCCGCAGAAGCGTCGTACCCGCTCGTTTATATAGGAAATGTAAAAACGCCGCCACGGGGCTTGTATGGCCTCACAGCGGCATATACGCAAAAAGACCGCAGGGCATTCCCCGCGGTCTTCTGTATCAAGCGTGTTTCAGCTCTTCGATTTCCCGACTGTGCTGGCGGATGATCGAGCGCAGGAATGCAACCTCTTCCTCCAGCTCGTCAACCCGGCTCTTCGGTGCAAGTGTTTCCATCATGGTCTGCTGATTCTCAAACAGCAACTTGAACTTCGGCCCGAAATAAGATTCCATCAGAACCGAAGCGCCCTGCATCGCGTCCTTCAGGGTCTGGCTTGCGGATTCCTGAATCATGTCCTGGATAGCCTGCAAATCCTTTTCATCAAGCATAGTTTCATCCCTCCTGCTTTCATTATACGGCGTTTCCCGCCGTTGTCAAT
>ENA-ORPD01001911-ORPD01001911.1-human-gut-metagenome-genome-assembly--contig:-NODE-1911-length-13655-cov-7.863162_pt1 | contig 13655 bp, 7 predicted proteins | sample MGYA00242143_ERZ509076 | MGnify/ENA primary metagenome ERZ509076 (study PRJEB26280, sample SAMEA2338706) | human gut metagenome | biome: human gut; feature: human-associated habitat; material: faeces... | reverse complement strand
GTCGCGCATGGAGTATCCGCTGCTCTTCGCCCGCGGCGAGCGGCACGTCCGCCTCTCGGGCGAGGCGCTGTTCGACGTGGCCCACGACGAGAAGCATCCGTTCGTCGTGGAGACCTTCGCTTCGGAGATCAAGGTGCTCGGCACGAAGTTCAACGTCTATGCCGACGAGGAGAACGGCCGCTTCACGACGACGCTGGCCGAAGGGCGCATCCGCGCGAAGAACCTCGTCGGAAACCGTCAGGAGCAGGTTGTCCTGAATCCCAACGAGATGGTCCGCCTCATCAACGGCCACCTGGTTCCCTCGCGCGTTGCCGACCTGGATGCGCTCTGCTGGACCGAGGGATACATCAACATCCGCAACGTCGCCTTCGAGGAGCTCATGGAGCGCTTCGAGAACGCCTACGACGTGCATATCGTGATCGACCGCGCGCAGCTGCCCTCCATCGGCTATGCCAGTGGCAAGATCCGCATCTCGGAGGGGGTCGATTTCGCCCTGCACCTCCTGCAGCAGGCCTGCGACTTCAGCTACACGAAGGACGAGGCGACCAACACGATCACGATCCGCTGATACGAACCGATCGATAAAAAAGTATACCACACGTAAAAAAACCGTTTCTGCCTATGATATGATGCCAACTGTATTCTGAACGGCGCAAGTGACCCGCCGACGTCGGACGCCGCGCGGGAAAATAGATGACGAAGCCGCTGATAATTTCTAACCTATTACCTTAATTTTATGTATTTATGAATAAAACAGTATTCCACAGAATCTGTACACTGTTTCGATTCGCACTAACCCTGATGCTGTGCGCAGGAAGCCTCTCGGCACTCGCGCAGACGCAGGAACTGGTAACCATCAACCTGAAAAACGTACCTATTGAACAGGTCATGCGGGAGTTGGAGCAGCAGACCAAGTATGTGTTCCTGAACAAGGATGTCGACGTCAAGCAGAACGTGAGCCTTGACGTGAACCAGATGCCCGTTCCCGAAGTGCTCTCGAAGCTTTTCGCCTCGCGGAACATCGATTTCAAGATCGAGGCCAAGCATATCGTGATTTCCAACCGCACCGCTCCCGCAACGGACGGTCCGGTCGTTGTCGAAGGCCAGGTCATCGACTCGTCGAACAACCCGGTGATCGGCGCCTCCGTCGTTATCAAGGGTACGACGATCGGCGTGAGCACCGATATCGACGGTCGCTACACCCTGCAGGTGCCCGCTCCCGCCGGCTCGGCCGTGCTGGTAGTCAACTACCTGGGCTACGAGGAGCTTGAGATTCCGGTCGGCAGCCGCACGCGCATCGACGTCACGCTGAAGGAGTCGGCTGTCGATGTCGACGCCGTCGTGGTGACCGCCCTCGGTATCAAGCGTTCGGAGAAGGCCCTTTCGTACAACGTCCAGCAGGTCGACTCGGAGAGCATCCTCGCCAACAAGGACGTCAACTTCATCAACTCGCTCAACGGCAAGGTCGCCGGTGTGACGATCAACGCCTCGTCGTCGGGTATCGGCGGTGCCTCGAAGGTGGTTATGCGTGGTGAGAAGTCCATCCTCCAGTCGTCGAACGCCCTCTACGTGATCGACGGTGTGCCGATGTACGCCGCCACGTCGAGCGCCGGTACGGAGTTCAACTCGCAGGGTATGTCGGAGCCCATTGCCGATATCAACCCCGAGGACATCGAGTCGATGTCGGTGCTGAACGGTGCCGCCGCAGCCGCCCTTTACGGTTCGGATGCCGCCAACGGTGCCATCATCATCACCACGAAGAAGGGTAAGGCCGGCACGTTGAGCGTGACCGTATCGAGCAACACGGAGGTTTCGGTTCCCTTCGTCATGCCGCAGTTCCAGACCCGCTACGGCACGGGCGACCTCTCGTCGAGCGAGGGTTCCCTGACGCGCAGCTGGGGCGCCCGTCTGAACAAGTTCAACTACCAGGGTTACGACCCCTATGACGACTACTTCCAGGTCGGTGTGACCGGCACGGAGAGCGTGTCGCTCTCGACCGGTACGGAGAAGAACCAGACCTACTTCTCGGCCGCTTCGGTCAACTCGCGCGGTATCGTGCCCAACAACAGCTACGACCGCTACAACTTCACGTTCCGCAACACGACCTCGTTCCTCAAGGACAAGATGACGCTCGACGTGAGCGCCAGCTACATCAAGCAGGAGGACCGCAACATGACCAACCAGGGTATCTACAACAACCCGCTGGTCGGCGCCTACCTCTTCCCGCGCGGCAACGACTGGAACGACATCCAGATGTACGAGCGCTATGACGCCGCCCGCAAGCTCTACACGCAGTACTGGCCCGTGGGCGATGCCGGCATGACGATGCAGAACCCCTACTGGATCAACTACCGCAACCTGCGCGAGAACGACAAGGACCGCTACATGCTCAGCGCACAGCTCTCGTATGACATCCTCGACTGGCTGAACATTTCGGGCCGTCTGCGCATCGACAACTCGGTGAACGACTATACCGAGAAGTTTTACGCTTCGACCAACACGCAGCTGACCGAGAACTCGAACAACGGTCTCTACGGCATCACCCGCACGAAGGACCGCCAGACCTACGGCGACGTGCTGGTGAACATCAACAAGACCTTCGGTGAGGACTGGTCGCTGCAGGCCAACCTCGGTGCCTCGATCTCGGACATGAAGTCCGACGCCATGAAGGTGCGCGGTCCGATTGCCGACGGCGGCGATACCTTCGGTGACGAGAAGGTGGGTCTGGCAAACTTCTTTGCCATCCAGAACCTCTCGCCCAGCCGCACGGAGCGCATGCAGGACGGCTGGCGCGAGCAGACGCAGTCGATCTTCCTCTCGGCCGAGGTCGGTTACAAGAACACCTACTTCCTGACGCTGACGGGCCGTAACGACTGGCCTTCGCAGCTGGCAGGCCCCCGGTCGAACACCTCGTCGTACTTCTATCCTTCGGTCGGTGCTTCGGTCGTTCTCTCGCAGATCATCCCGAACATGCCCGAGAACCTCTCCTACATCAAGATCCGCGGCTCCTACGCATCGGTCGGTGTGGCCTTCGAGCGTTTCCTGGCCAACCCGCGCTACGAGTGGACGGGCAACCTGCAGCAGTGGGCCAACACGACGCAGTACCCGATCGAGAACCTGAAGCCCGAGCGCACCAAGTCGTTCGAGGTCGGTCTGAACATGCGCTTCCTCAAGCACTTTGAACTCGACGTGACCTACTACAACGCCAAGACCGCCAACCAGACGTTCGACCCGCAGCTGCCTGTTTCGGGCTGGTCGAAGATCTATCTGCAGACCGGTTCGGTGCGCAACCAGGGTGTCGAGCTCGCGCTCAACTACCGCAACACGTGGGGCAAGTTCTCGTGGAATACGAGCTACACCTTCTCGGCCAACGAGAACAAGATCCTCTCGCTGTCGGACAACGCCGTGAACCCCGTGACGGGCGAGACGCTGAACCTCTCGCTGCTGAACATGGGCGGTCTGGGCGACACGCGCTTCCTGCTTAAGGAGGGCGGCACGATGGGCGACCTCTACTCGCTCGTCGACCTGAAGCGTGACAGCAACAACAACATCTACATCGATCCGGACGGCAAGCTGACCACCGAGAAACTCTCGTCGGACCGCTACATCAAGCTCGGCTCCGTGCTGCCCGATGCCAACATGGCATGGCGCAACGACTTCCGCTGGCGCAACTTCAACTTCGGATTCATGGTATCGGCCCGTCTGGGCGGCGTGGTCTTCTCGCGCACGCAGGCCATGCTCGACAACTACGGCGTGTCGGAGGCTACGGCCGCAGCCCGCGACCTGGGTTACGTGTCGATCAACGGCGGCGACCGCATCGATCCGCAGGTATGGTACACGACCGTCGGCAGCGGCAACTCGATCCCGCAGTACTACACCTACTCGGCCACGAACGTCCGTCTGCAGGAGGCTTCGATCGGCTATACGATTCCCCGCAAGGCCCTGCGCGGCGTCTGCGAGATCACCGTTTCGCTCGTGGGCCGCAACCTGTGGATGATCTACAACAAGGCTCCGTTCGATCCCGAAAGCATCGCCACGACCGGCAACTTCTATCAGGGTATCGACTACTTCATGATGCCTTCGATGCGCAACATCGGCTTCAACGTGCGACTCAAATTCTAAAGACTTACGACCATGAAACATACAATCAGCAAGATATTTGCCGGAGCGCTGCTGTTGGGCACGGTGTCGTGTACGGCGAATTATTTGGACATCAACTCGAACCCCTATCAGCCGGGTGACCTGACCGCCGACGACTACGCGCTCGGCTCGGCCATGAACTCGCTGGCCAGCGGCGTGATCTCGTCGGATGTCAACACGGCGCAGTTCACCGAAGCCCTGATGGGCGGTCCGCTGGCCGGTTACTTCGCCCCGGCAAACTCCGGCTGGGAGAACACCGTCTCCAACTACAACCCGACGGACGACTGGACCAACGTGCTGCTCAAGTCGGACATGGTGATTCCGGTGATCTACACCAACCTCGGCATCATCGAGACCGTGTCGGAGCAGACCGGTTCGCCCGTGCCCATGGCCATCGCCAATATCATCAAGGTGGCCGCCATGCACCGCATCACGGATACCTACGGCCCGATTCCCTACTCGAAGATCGGTGCCGACGGCAGCATCAACACCCCCTACGACTCGGTCGAGGAGATCTACATGGCCTTCTTCGACGAGCTCGACGCGTCGATCGCCACGCTGAACGAGAATTCGGAGTACAAGCTCGTCGCGACGGCCGACTATGTCTACAGCGGTGACATCAAGAAGTGGATCCGCTACGCCAATTCGCTCAAGCTGCGTCTGGCCATCCGCATCGCCAACGTGAAGCCCGATGTGGCCCGCGAGAAGGCCGAGGAGGCTGTCAACGATCCGGGCGGTCTGATCACGTCGAACGCCGACAACGCCGCATGGCACTACTTCGGCAGCGTGCAGAACCCGCTCTACGTGGCCGTGAACTACAACCGCGTCTCCACGCACGACGACGGTACGGCCTGCACCTCGACGGGCGATACGCACGCCGCAGCCGACATCATCTGCTACATGAACGGATATGATGATCCGCGCCGCGAGATGTACTTCACCAAGAGCGAGTGGGAGGGTTACGACTACGTGGGTCTTCGCCACGGCATCGAGATTCCCGAGCACGGTGCCATCGGTCACAAGTTCTCGGGCCCGAACATCAAGGCCAACGATGCCCTGCAGTGGATGAACGCCGCCGAGGTGGCCTTCCTGCGCGCCGAGGGTGTCGCCGTCTACGGCTTCAACATGGGCGGCACGGCCAAGGACTTCTACGAGCAGGGTGTCCGCCTGTCGTTCGAGCAGTGGGGTGTAACGGGTGCCGATACCTACCTGGCACAGGAGACGGCTCTGCCCGAGCTTTACGACGATCCGTCGGGTTCGAACGACTACAACGTGCAGCTCTCGACGCTTTCGGTCAAGTGGGTCGACGGCTCGAAGGATGAGATGCAGGAGCGTATCCTGATCCAGAAGTGGATCGCCAACTACCCGCTGGGCAACGAGGCCTGGGCCGACTACCGCCGCACGGGTTACCCGCACCTGATTCCCGCCACCGCGGCCGGCAACATGAGCAACGGCGAGGTGGATTCCAACCGCGGTGCACGCCGCATGCGCTACCCGCACGACGAGTACGTCAGCAACGCACAGAACGTACAGAATGCCGTATCCACGCTGCTGGGCGGTCCCGACCTGATGTCGACCGACCTGTGGTGGGCGAAAAAGAACTAACCAACTGAAAAACGAAAACCATGAAAAATACCGTGAAAAAAGGCTTGCGCTTTTCCTCTCTGTTTGCCGCATCGGCCCTGCTGCTGGCCGCATGCAGCGAGTGGACGGAATATGAGAGTCTCGACATCAAGACCCCTTCGATGGATCAGGGTCTCTACGCGGACTATGTCAAGAACCTGAAGGCCTACAAGGCCGGCAGCCACAAGGTGGCGATGGCTTCGTTCGAGAACGTGGCCAGCGGCCCGACGCGTCAGGCGGAGCGGCTCACCGTACTGCCCGACAGCCTGGACGTCATTCTGCTGAACAACCCCGACAACCTGCATGCCGGCTATGTGAGCGAGATGAAGAAGGTGCGCGAGAAGGGTACGCGCGTCGGCTATGCGATCGATTATGCGACCATTGAGGCCGAGTGGACCGAGATGCTGAAGGCCGATGCCTCGCTGACCGAGGAGCAGGCCCTGACCTACATCGCCGACCGCACGACGGAGATGCTCTCCCTGTGTGACAAGTGGGGCTACGACGGTCTGGTCTTCACCTATGTGGGCCGTTCGACGGCGAGCATGACCGAGGAGGCGCTGGCACAGTACGGCGCACGTCAGGCCGCCTACTTCAATACGGTGGCCGCGTGGCGCGAGAGCCACAAGTCGGCCTTCTTCGCCTACCGCGGTCTCGCCCAGTATGTGCTTGCCGCGAACAAGCCGCTGCTTGCCGACTGCAACTACATCATTCTGGAGACCACTTCGGCCAGCAACCTCTCGGAGATGACCATCGCCGCGAGCGCCGCCGTCGACAGCGGGGACGTGCCTGCGGACCGTTTCATCGTCACGACCGAGACGACGCGCTACAACGACGAGGACAAGATCCACGGATACCTCGGCACGACGGATGCCGAAGGCAATGCCGAGCGGTCGATCCGCGGCGGCGCACTCTGGGTAGGGCAGCCCTCCGACTTCACGCGTGCGGGCATGCTGATCCTCAATGCGCAGTACGACTACTACGACAACACGCCGATCTACTTCCATCTGCGTGAGGCCATCGACATCATGAATCCTTCACCTAAAAACTAACTTACGCCATGAAATTCGATAAAATATCGCTGACGCTCTTCCTGCTTGCCGCCGTGGCCTTCACGGGGTGCAAGAACGAGGATCCCGCCGAGCATCATTTCGACAACAAGCTCTATATTTCGTCCGCCCAGCTGACCGATGACCTGCTCATCCGCGACGACATCGTCAGCGACTCGCGCACGATCTCGGCCCGTCTGGCGTTGCCCGCACCCGAGGACGTGACGGTGACCTTCGAGGGCCGTCCCGACATGGCCGCCCGCTACAACATGGTCTACGGCGACAACGCCGTGGGTCTGCCTGCCGAGTACTTCTCGATTCCCGAGAAGGTCATCTCGATCGGCAAGGGCAACGTGACGGGCAACGACATCGTCGTGAACTTCACCAACACGAACGAGCTCAACGGTGACCTGCGCTACGTGCTTCCCGTCACCGTGGCCGACATTCAGGGCATCTCGCTGCTCGAGAGCACGCGCACGGTCTACTTCATATTCAAGGGCGCCGCGCTCATCAACGTCGTGGCCGACATCTCGGAGATGTATTTCCCGGTAAACTGGTCGAGCTCGGTCAACGTGAGCGGCCTGAAGACGATCACCGTCGAGGCGCTCATCCGCGTTGCCGACTGGGACGACGGCCGTTCGGGCTCCGTGCTGAGCTCCGTCTTCGGCATCGAGGGCAACTTCCTGATCCGTATCGGCGATGCCGACCGTCCGAGCAACCAGCTCCAGCTGGTGAACCCCAACGGCAACTGGCCGTCGCCCAATGCGGCACCGGGTCTTCCCGTCAACGAGTGGGTTCACATCGCCGTGGTATGGGATGCCACGACCGGCGAGCGCATCTACTACCAGAACGGTGAGGTCGTGGCCTCCGACAACGCCGCAAGCGGCAGCGTATCGCTCAACAGCGGCTGCTATGTCGGCAAGTCCTACGACGACAACCGCTGGCTGCCCGGCGAGATCTCCGAGCTCCGCATCTGGACCGTGCAGCGCACGCAGGAGCAGATCGCTTCGAGCATGTACACGGTCGATCCGACGACCGACGGGCTGCTGGCCTACTGGAAATTCAACGAGGGTAGCGGTAATGTCATCAACGACGCAACCGGCAACGGCACGAATCTGACCGGCGAGGGTACGCCGACGTGGGTGAATGTCGAGCTCCCCGAATAATCTCAAGTCGAACCAATAGATTGAATCTGTCATGAACTTCAGATATTTCAGAATCCGCACGTTTGCAGCTGCCGCCCTTGTGGCCGGTGCGCTGCTGGGAGTTGCGTGCTCCGAGGAGATCGAGGCCGGAAAGCCAATCGACGAAACTCCCTACGAGACCATTTACGAGACGAACGGCTACCTGCTGGATCAGGCCAGCAATCAGTCGGTCGTGACGATCGCCCCGACCGGTCAGGAGTACACCGCCACGCTGTCGTTCGGCCTCACCCGCGCCTACGAGGGTACGCTCTCGGCCCGGGCTTCGGTCGACGCCGCCTACCTTGAAAGCTACAACGCGGCCAACGGCACCGCCTACGAACTCTATCCCGAGACGCTGGTTTCGTTCGCCAACGACGGCGCCTTCACCGTGAGCGAGACCGATGCCACCCGGGCTACGGCCACGATGACCGTTTCGCCGAGCACGGAACTCGCGGCCGGTGTCGTCTACGCCATTCCGGTGGTCGTCGAGGCCGACGGCATCACGCTCAAGGAGGAGGCATCGCACTGCCTCTACCTCATCAACGGCGATACGGAGCAGGCCGGGAACTTTGCCGACTGCGACAAGGGCGAAGGTCACCCCAAGGGATTCCTCTTCTTCGAGGTGAACGGTACCAACCCGCTCAACGCCCTGACCTTCAAGCTCGAGAACGGCAAGCTGCTGTGGGACGTCGTGGTGCTCTTTGCCGCCAACATCAACTGGGATGCCGCAGCCGGACGCGCCTACGTCAACTGCAACCCGAACGTGCAGTTCCTGCTCGACAACAACGAGACCTACCTCCAGCCGCTGCGCAAACGCGGTATCAAGGTGCTGCTGGGTCTGCTGGGCAACCACGACCAGTCGGGTCTGGCGCAACTCTCCGATATCGGTGCGCGTGACTTCGCCGCCGAAGTGGCCGAGTACGTCTACGCCTACAACCTTGACGGCGTGAACTACGACGACGAGTACTCGACCTCGCCCGATCTGTCGAATCCCTACTTCGCTTCGCGTTCGCAGGAAGCCGCCGCACGCCTGTGCTACGAGACCAAGCAGCTGATGCCCGACAAACTGGTGACGGTCTTCGATTACGGCTCCATGTACGGAGCAGAGAGCGTGGACGGCGTGGATGCCGACGAATGGATCGACGTGGTGGTAGCCAACTACGGCGGCTCCTCCTATCCGATCGGCAACATGAGCATCTCGAAGTGCTCGGGCATCTCCATCGAGTTCAACCAGGGATGGCCCTCCATGAGTTCCAGCACGGCGCAGAACATCCTTGACCGCAATTACGGCTGGATCATGGGCTTCGCGCTCGCACCGGAGAACTTCGCCCGTTCGTATTCCATGCTGTCGGGTGTGGAGACCCTCTACGGCTCGCCGCTGGCCTATCCGACGACCTTCTACAAGAAGGACGATCCGAAGCCGTATGTCTTCCCCGACGATCTGTAATAACCACATAAAACGACTACAACCATGAAAAATATTTGGAAACTGACGCTCCTCTCCGCACTGGTTCTCGGCAGCGGCATGCTTGCGGGCTGCCGCGAGGAGGAGGAGTTGGATCTGGCCGGTTATCCCGAGGTTCCGGTCGGAATCACGATCGAGGGCACGGAGAGTGCGAACGAGGCGACGGTCAACGTGACCTACGCTCCCGTTACGGGCGAGCTGCAGGCCGACGCACCGCTGAGCCGCACCTATGTCTTCACCTTGGCCACGCCGAGCCCGAAGGATGCGACCTTCCAGGTCGAGCCGATCATCGTGGACATCCCGACGGATCGCGTGTCGATCAGCGAAACGGAGCTGCACATCCCGGCCGGCAGCATCTCGGCCTCGGTGACCGTGAGCCTGCTCGACGAGGACCTGTCGTTCATGGACGGCGAGTACGCGGCGAAGACCTACGAACTGGGCGTGCGGCTTATCGCAGCCGATGGTTCCCGACTGGATCTGACGCAGTCCGAGGCCCGTCTCAAGATCGAGAAGGAGGCCTACGTGAGCGTGGCGTCGGTTCAGGGTGTCGACGGCAGCACGTCGGCCGAGTTCCGTCGCGCCTACATCGAGGGCGGCATCATCAATACGGACCCGATCAGCTACGAGTACCGGGTCGTACTGGACAAACCCGCGTTGCATGACCTGACCTTTACGGTCTCCTCGACGGGTGCTCCCGAGAACAGCGGCGAACGCTTCTCGGCCTCGCAGCTGACCGTTACGGCCGGCAAACTCGAGTCGACCTCGACCGTCTGGTCGCTGACGGACGACTTCCTGGAGGTGGACGACCAGCCGTTCGAGTGCATGGTCCAGCTGACCGCCGCTCCGGCCGGCGACGAGACCGCAGCCGTGATGTCGGAGGAGCAGGGCTCCTGCGCGATCGCGGTCCTCAAGGTCTTCGACCGCATGACCTTCCTCTCGGCGCTCGATCCTTCGTGGGTTGAGTTCGACTACTCGACGTGGACGGTGGACCCCGCCTCCATCGGCAACAAGCTCTTCGACAACAACACCATGACCTACATCGACGACGAGTCGTTCGTCATCGACATGCAGGAGGTGAAGACCGTCTACGGCCTGAGCTTCCAGGGTGCCTCGGACTATGTCGGCTACGTGCCGCGCATCTATCGCGTCTCGGGCTCGGTGGACGGTGTGGATTGGTCGTCGTGGGGCGAGATGGACCGCTACGATGCTCCGACGGGCTCCTACACGCCGCTTTACATCGCACTGGTGCTGCCGGCCGATGTCCGCTACCTCAAGTTCGAGGTAGTCGAGGCGTACTACTGGTACTTTGCCGAGTTCGAGGTGTACGGCAAGAACTGACACGACGAATGACGCAACCCGTTGAGCGACAACCGTAAAGGAGTCGTCAGACGGAACAGCGAACGGAGACTTTCTGTCAGAAATGGAAAGTCTCCGTTTTTTTGACTTCCCGAAGCCTCGTTTTTGCGTATTTATTCGTAATTTTGGACAAAACTGCATGAACAAAATGAACGGACCCCGATCTGATGCTTCCCGCCGGCTGCGCGGCGTGCGGACGCCTGCCGCACGGAGCCGTGGCGGAGTGGCCTCCGATCCCGGGCCGTCCGCAATCCCCGGGCCGGGCAGTCGGCCTCGCAATCGGTTTTTCCACATGTTCCCGAATCGCTTTCTGTTTCTTGTCGCGACGCTGCTGCTGTGCGGCGCCTGCGAACGCAGCGCGCAGGAGAATGCGCTGCTTCCCGAACCCGTCGCCGTGCGCGAATATCCGGGCAGTTTCAAGATTCATGAGCCCCTGTCGCTGTGGATCGATGCTCCGGACTCCATAGCCCGGCCGCTGGCCGGTTACCTGCTCTCGACGCCGATCGAGTGTGTGCGCGAGGAGCGCAAACGCCATGCGGCCAAAAACTACCTGCACCTCGTCCTCTCGAAGGGCGATTCGCTGCCCAAATCTCCCGAAGGGTACGTGCTGGCCATCCGGCCGGCCGGCATCACGGTTCGTTCGCACGGCGAGGCGGGGCTCTTCTACGGATTGCAGACGCTGCTCCAGCTGCATGCGCAGTACGGCGACCGCATCCCGGCGCAGAAGATCACCGACTATCCGCGCTTTGCCTGGCGCGGTCTGCATCTGGACGTCTCGCGCAACTTCTTCGATGCGGAGTTCGTCAAGAAGCAGCTGCGCATGATGGCGTCGCTCAAGCTCAACCGCCTGCACTGGCACCTGACCGACGATCAGGGCTGGCGCATCGAGATCCGCCGCTATCCCGCGCTGACGGAGCAGGGCGCCTGGCGCGATCCTGCAACGCACGGGAACGACATCACCTGCGCCGAACGGGCCGAGGAGACGCTCGATCCGGCCTACCGGCTGCCCGAAGAACTGCTGCGCACGGATGGCGAAGGCCGCACGCTCTACGGTGGCTGCTACACGCAGGAGGAGATCCGCGAAGTGGTGGCCTACGCCGCGACGCTGGGCATCGACGTCATCCCCGAGCTGGACATGCCGGGCCACTCGCTCAAGATCATCGAGAGCTTCCCGGCCCTCTCGTGCGCCGGGAAGGCGGCCTGGGGCGAGACCTTCTCCACGCCGCTCTGCCTGGGCAACGACGCGACGCTGGAGTTTGCGAAGAACGTCTACGAGGAGGTCTTCGAGCTCTTTCCCTTCGAGTATGTGCACCTGGGGGCCGACGAGGTGGAGAAGAGCGCCTGGACAAACTGTCCCAAGTGCCAGTCGCGCATCCGTATGCACCGGCTCGGTGACGAGCACGGACTGCAGGCGTGGTTCGTGCGCGAGATGGAGTCCTTCTTCGCCGCCCACGGACGCAAGCTGATCGGCTGGGACGAGATCGCGGGCGACAACCTCTCGCCGACGGCCGTCGTGCAGTGGTGGCGCAGCTGGATGGGCTCCACGCTGACGCAGTCGCTCGAGGCGGGCAACAGCGTCATTCTCTCGCCGGTGGAGTACCTCTACCTCGACGGGACGCAGAACCGCAACAGCCTGCTGAAGGTCTACGGCTACGACCCCGCCGCCGAGCGGATTGCCGGCCGCGAGTCGCAGGTGCTGGGGCTGCATGCCAACCTCTGGACCGAGACCGTGCCGACGTTCGACCGGGCCTGCTACCAGATCTTCCCGCGTCTGTTCGCCGCGAGCGAGCTGGCCTGGTCGACGCAGCCGAAGGATACCGCCGGCTTTGAGCGCCGGGCTGCGGTCCACATGCAGCGGCTCGATGCCGAGGGGTGGAACTACCGCATTCCCGATCTGGGGGGCTTCTGCGACGAAAACGTCTTCCTGGACCGCACGGTGGTGGAGGTGGTCAAGCCGTTCGGGTCGGTTGTCGTGCGCTACACGACCGACGGCTCGGTGCCGACGGCCTCCTCGCCGCTCTACGAGGGTCCGATCACGGTCGATGCCGACTGTACGCTGATGTTCCGCCGTTTCACGGCCTCCGGCAAGGCGGGCGACACGCAGCGGGCGCACTTCGTGAAGAGCTCCCTGCTTGCGCCGACCGAGACCGGACGGACGCTCTCGCCCGGACTGACGGTGCGCTGGTACGACTACGTGGGCGAGGCCTGCGGCGAGATCGAGTCGGCGACGCTCCGGAGCGAGTCCGTGGCGGCCTCGGTGGCCATTCCCGAGCAGGTCAAGGGGAATATCGGACTGGTCTTCACCGGTTATCTCGACATTCCGGAGGACGGCATCTACTCGTTCTACCTCTATACGGACGACGGCTCGACGCTGAAGGTCGACGGACGGATGGTCGTCGACAACGACGGCCCCCATTCGCGCACGGAGCGCAGCGGCCAGATTGCGCTGGCCCGGGGGCTGCATCCGGTCGAAATCCGCTATTTCGACTCCAACGGCGGCATTCTCGAGGCCGGGATGATCGACGCGCAGGGACGGCGTGTGCCGATTCCTTCGCAGATGCTTCGGCATTGAACGGCGGGACCGGCCGTCGCGGGGCGTTTCGAGGTGTTTGCCCCCTCCGCCGGGCGGAAGGACGGCCGGACCCACTTCAATGCTCTTTGTGAGTGGTGATCCCGCACGCGGCGTCGCACGCGGGACCCTGATGCGGCGGGAGCCTGACGAATCGTCGTCAGGCTCCCGTTTTTGCTGTCTGCCGGCCGCGGTGCGTCAGCGGGCGAGGTGTTGTGCGGCCTCGCGCAGCAGGGCGACCGTCGTGTCGTCGCCGAAGACCGAGTAGAGGC
>ENA-ORPD01001906-ORPD01001906.1-human-gut-metagenome-genome-assembly--contig:-NODE-1906-length-13697-cov-14.593095_pt1 | contig 13697 bp, 15 predicted proteins | sample MGYA00242143_ERZ509076 | MGnify/ENA primary metagenome ERZ509076 (study PRJEB26280, sample SAMEA2338706) | human gut metagenome | biome: human gut; feature: human-associated habitat; material: faeces... | reverse complement strand
GTTTCCAACCAGTCCAGTCCTTGCCGCTGATAGCCTGCTGAAGGGCATATTCCTTTACATCGGAAGCCCAGGAGGTCAGTGCATCGACCTTGCCGAGGATATCTGCAATTTCCTCATCATCGAGGAGAGCCGGTGCTTCAAAGTCGTAGCGGGCAAGAGCAAGATTCGCTTCAGCGCGTTCTCTGCATTCGGCCTTGGCTTTACAGAATCGGCACCATTCACCACAGTGGAAATCGCCCTGACCTTCATAGGCCAACTTTGCTTTGTAGACCAGGTCATTCTGCGCCCATTCAAGCAGGCTGTCCTTTTCCATCACACAGACGCTCACGTTGTTTTTGCGAGGCTGGTAGATGGTCATGCGGACTTCGGTGATATCGTAGATGCCATCGAAGATTTCCAGGGCACCCAGGGCATACAGCATCATCTGGGGATTTTCCACGGCACTGACCTCGACGCCTTTGCCATGCTTGTAGTCCACGATGTTCATCACACCGTCTGCAATAAGGATGCAGTCGGCAGTTCCGAAAGCGTCCGGCACCCAACGGGTGAAGTCCACACGCTGCTCAATCATGACCACAGGGTCGGAGCAGATCTGCTTTGCGGTTTCCAGAAGCTCCACCACATAGGCGGCATATCCGGCAGCGCAGTCCTCCATCTCCTCGTTGTACCAGGAGAGGTTTTCAATGGGGTCTCCCGTGGGCATCCCCAGAGCCTGCTTCAAACGGAACTCGCAGAGGGTGTGGGCATCGGTGCCTTCGGCTGCGTAGTCGCTGCCTCTGTCCTCGTAGTTCTCACAGAGACGAGCGGAAGGTGGACAGTTGAGCCACCGTTCGGATGAGGATGCTGACAGAACAGCGTGTTTATTTGCCATCACCCAACACCTCCGCTTCGGCAACCAGTGCCTTATAGTGGACGGGATTAATGCCAGACAGCTTTGCCGCACCGTACTTCTGAAGCAAAGTGCGGATCTCTGCGGTGAAGCCCTGTCGGGATTTGCCTGCAAGGATGGCTCTTACCTGTTCCAGGGTCAATGCCGGTTCGACAGGAGCGGCAGCGCCAGTGGCTTCGTCAGCCGATGCGTTGCTGAACATCTCTGCCAGGGTATCTGCCACATCGTTAATAGTGGCGGCCGCACTGCGCAGGTCTTTGATCGCCAGTTCCAGTTCGCTGATTTTTCCCATTGACGTTGCCTCCTTCCTTGATTTGCTTCTGCTTGATGGTGCGGTTGACTTTCTTTGCCAGGTTTGCGGATACGATGATGAAGTCGAGGAGAACTTCGACCAGTTCCTCTTCCGGCATCATCACGGTGTTTTTGGACTCGTACATACTTTTTCACCTCCTGGAAGGAGCGGTGTAGGTTTGCTCCTTACACTGCCCCCTGCGGATGAGAGGTGCTGATTTTCAAAATTCCGAGAAAAAAGTTTTAGAAAATTTCTGGGAACTCCTTGGAGAGAAGTTCTTTGGCTCGTTTCAGACGATAGAACATAGTTGTATTCTTGATGCAGAGTCTCTTTGAAATCTCGACATCTGGAAGCCCTGCCAGACGAAGTCGACCGATTTCGATTGCTTCGGGCATGATTTCTAACAGCCGACCGAGAACTGAGTTGAACTCTGATGCATTTGCAATGAGGTCATCAATAAGAGGTGCAGAGTCTGGTAGCATATCGACCCAGGCTTTTTCGTTACCATCCTCATCGGTTATGGTGTAGTCAAGAGATCGCGTGTCTCCAGCTCTGCGGAACGGGCAGGTGGCACAGTCCATGTCGCAGTCCAACCGCTTCTTTTCGGGGCAGACGCATTTACCGTGATACTGCTGTTTCTGACGGAAGGCGTTGATGTCACGATAGTAGTTGTCGAACTCCTCTTTAGTGCAGGGGATATGTTCACGGGTGGAGCGCAGATAGATGTAGTACTGTTTGTCATTGTTTTGCATTGCTTATCCTTTCCCGCTTTGGGAAGGGAGGCGGCAGATACAACAAGAGCCGGTGCATCAGATGACACACCGGCTTCGTACACTCGTGAGAAGGCATGACGAATCAACGGTGGTACATCGGATGACTGACGGATAATCCGTCTCTGGTTCCGTATGTATCCACCGCTTCGTTAATGGCCACTCACAAAGCGGAGTAAAATTTATTTCGAAGGAGCTACCCTCGATACTAAAATTATATCTAACAATGCCTGAAATCCCGAATCTTGACGAGTTACAGCCTAATAAGCAAAAAATCCCTGACCACAGCGCATTTCCGGTGTTTTGGAAATGCTGCGGACAGGGATGAAGGTTAATAAGTGCCTCAATTCGTAACTCGCCGAGTTACAAACTTTTTTGTGAATTTCCGAGTAATTTGAATTGTACAAACAAAAAGTCACACAAAAGTCATTGAAAAAGTAATTACTTTGTGATATAATATAGGATAGCACGAATTATAAGGAGGCAAATCATGGCTGAGATAAAGAAAAGTATCACTCCGATGGAGCATTATAATATGTCAGACTTCCTGCGTGGGCAGGCATCAAAAATTATAACTACGATATCTACCGAAGATAAGGCTGGTTTTGTCTTGAAAAACGGCAAACCTATGGCGGTTATCATTTCCAATGACCGCTATGAGCGTTTGCTGAAGGCCGGAATCGACCTGAATGAATATTAATTGGAGGAACGATGTAATGGCACAGACAAAAATCACCGAGGTAATGATGGACGATAAAACGATAGATGCGTCCAAAGAAATAGCGATGGTATTTTCCATTGCAAATACGCTGCGTGGACCCTACAAACCCGATAAGTACAAGGATGTCATTATTCCTATGATTATCCTGCGTCGGTTAGAGTGCGCTCTTGCACCCACCAAGAAAGCTGTGGTTGATGCGTTCAAGAAAAATCCTGCAGCTCCCGCACAGTTGTTGTGCAAGAAATCCGGCTATCAGTTCTACAACACCTGTGAGTTTGATTTGAAGAAACTGCTCACCGAAGCACCCGCCATCGTAGAGAATCTGACTTTTTATATTGAGTCCTTCTCACCGAATGTCCAGGCAATTTTTGAAGAACTAAAGTTTAAGGAAGAAATCAAAAACCTCGACAAAAACAACAGACTGCTGGGCGTTGTAAAAAAATTCTCCGAACTGGATCTTGACCCCGAAAGGGTTGATGGTTTGAAGATGGGATATATGTTTGAAGAAATCATTCGTAGATTCTCTGAAAACGCTGAAGCTGGTGACCACTACACACCTCGCGAGGTAATTCGCCTTCTCACAAGTATTCTTTTGGCAGAGGGATGCAGTGATGTTTTTCGAGAGGGGCGTGAAATTACTGTCTTGGATATGGCCTGCGGGACTGGAGGTATGTTGTCCACAGCGCACGATTTTATTGTCCGCATGAATCCAGACGCCAAAGTACGTCTATTCGGACAAGAAAATAATGACGAGTCCCACGCTATTTGTCTTGCCGATATGCTGATTAAGAACCAGGCAGCTGAAAATATCCGCTTTGCAGACACAATGAAAGAGGACTGCTTCGAAGGAACACCTATGCGATTTGTTATCGCAAATCCTCCATTTGGTCAGCCTTGGGGCGGTAAGGATGCCGGTGATGGTGTTGAAAAAGCTGTACGCAAAGAACATAAAAAAGGCAAAGAGGGTAGATTCCCTGCAGGTCTGCCTGCAACCGGCGATATGCAGTTGCTGTTTATGCAGCACGCCGTTGCCAAAATGCAGAAAGGTGTCGGCAGAGCTGCTATTATCACAAACGGTTCTCCTCTGTTCTCTGGCAATACCACCATGCAGATTCGCGACCTGCTTTTGAAGAACGCAGCACTCAAAGAGCGGCTTGAAAAGAGCGCAAAAAACAATACCCTCAACGAGTTCAAATTCACCTATGATGACTGTGTCCAGGACGCACTGGTTGAAGGTTATGATCAGAATGCGGATTTCTATACACTTCTCCTCAATAATGAGGAAATCCGTGCGAAATTTGCAAATGTCTTTATGACGGAAATCTATCGAATCCTGCGTGAAGGAACGCAAATAGACTAATTGGTTAGGAGGTTGTCTATGGCAAAGGCTGCAAACCCATTTATGCATTATGTGGCTGATTATGAAAAAGAAGCCGAGGCATTTCTGACAAAATACGAATGCGCTGATGCCATAGACAATCCCAGACCCATACCTATCCGGGATATTGCTACACGGCTTATGTCTCTGGAAATCATCGATACGGAGTATTTGTCATTTGATGGTAGCGTACAAGGTGCCATCGCATTTACGAAGGGCATCATTGAAGTATACGACTGGTCTGCCGAAGAAACTATTGGATATGAGGTATCTCAGCCTGCGATTTTCGTTGATGCAGATATCTTAAATATTGGTCGGTTCAATAATACCTTGGCTCATGAATGCTTCCATTGGTGGCGGCATCGAAATTATTTCAATTACAAACGAAACCATGAAAATGGAACAGAGTTTGCATTCCGCTGCAACAGAGGAATTTCAACTACTGGTAGCTTGATTGGTGGACAGTGGTCTGATATTGATAAAATGGAATGGCAGGCAAAAACAATTGCCCCCAAAATACTTATGCCACGAGCCGCATTCAAGAAAAAGGTTGACCATATTTACCAGATGCTTCTTGCAGATAATCCAAACGCAGACCGTAGCATCGTAACTAAATATGTAATCGACAATGTAGCGGATTTTTTTGAAGTGTCCCGACAGTCAGCCGCCATACGAATGTATGAATTGGGATATGGTGAAGCTGAGGTATATTGTGCGGGTGAATCCAACACTCCCACAAGTCAGCTTCAGCACCGTAAGACGACTCAAGCAAAACGGCATCAACGCCCCATTTCGCCGCTTGATGCGTTTAGGCTGTATCGTGAAAATGATTTGCTACGTGCGACATTAGATACAGGCGCATTCTGCTTTTCCGAGGGATACTTCGTTCTGAACGATGATCGTTATTTGTTTGATGCTGGAAATGGCGTCAAATCAATGACGCCTTATGCAAAAGAGCATCTTGCTGAATGTACACTTGATTTTTCTATCAAGCTGATTCCTGACAGTTTGATGCACGGAGCCTCTCAAATGATGTTCCGTTCTGATAGTGTCTTTAACACGGAATCTGCCTACGATGCCAATACGCAGAATACGGAACTATTCAATAAGGCGAAGGATTTTGAGAAAAAATTAAAACGCGCACAGGCCACTGCTATTACTCCAGCAGCATGGATGAAAAAGCGCATGGCCGAAGAGAACTGGTACGAGTACACTTTTGAAACCAAGACTGGACTGGATAAAATGAATTTTTCTCGCGTACAGGGCGAAACGCATAAATTTACAATGCGACCTCTGGTAGCAATGGGAGTTGGTTTGGGGCTTGACCTCCAAGAGATGGAAGAAGTATTAAGACTTGGTGGAATGACCTTTGTTGACGGTGACAAAGAACAAGAGGCTTATAAGTACCTGTTCACAGGCTTTTATCAGCAGGATATTGAAACCTGCAATGCGTTTTTAACCGAGGTTGGCGTTACTCCTCTCGGAACGAAACAAAGACTGTAATAATGAAAATAATATTGGAGGATCAGTATGGCTATACCAAAATTCAAAAAGGAACACATTATCGAAGCCTTAAAGTATATCGATGAGAATGGCGTGCCTTTCCATAATCAAAGCACAAAGTATGAACTTGTAACCGATGACGGAAAGCGGTATCCGCCGAAATATGTAGTGGCTGTTGCTGCCCATTTGGCGAACGGCTCAGACATTTCCACGGAAGGGTTCAATGCGGTAGAAGCGAAAGGCTTTCTTGAAGGTCAGGGCTTTACTATTGAAACAAAGCAGCAAGAGAAATTCGAACTGTCTATCACAGCCGAAAGCGTCGTATCAACCGATGAACGTTTCACAATGGATAATATCAGCCTTGGTGATAATTACAAACCACTCGACGTTTGCTTCAAAAAGGCAAATGGCGAGATAATTAAGCGTGCCTACAGCAAGGGTGAGCGAAGAAACTCCAATCAGACTCTGCCGCGTACTGCGTGTCAGGTTTTTGAAAAGCAGATTGCATCCTTGTCCGTTGAGGATAAAGAGCGTTTTCCTGTTTGTAGATATAACCCGGATAGTGAGATGATTTGTGGTATATTTGCAAGTGTTGATGAATACAAGAAGCACCGCAAGACCATAGAGTACATGACCTATGGCTATGACAACGGCCGTCAGTTTGTCATTTACTGCTGGAATATTTTTTCTACAATCAGTTTCGTTCAGGAGTGCTTGAAGCGGTTCGGCGAGCCGGGAGACCAGTTTATTCTGACATACCGTGAAAAAGACGAAAAAGAAACTGTTGTCGAAGAGGCAGAAGCCGCGGCACAGGAAGAACTGGTTCAGCAGTTCAAAGGATATCGGAATCCTTTCTCCTCTATGCTGATTGAATCCAAAAATCTGATTTTCAGAGGCGCTCCGGGTACCGGAAAGTCTTACCTTGCAAAGGAAATCGCTGCGGATATTATCAGCAACGGATATTTTGATGATTACACTCTGCTGACAGATGAGCAAAAACGACAGGTAGAATTCGTCCAGTTCCATCCGAGTTACGATTACTCCGATTTTGTGGAAGGTTTGAGACCGAGGGTCAACGATGACGGTACTATGGGTTTTGAACTGCAGGACGGCATTTTCAAGAAGTTCGTTACCCGTGCCAGAAAGAACTATGAAGATTCGCAGAAATCCAAGGAAACAGTCGAAAAGGAACTCTCTGTTCAAGAGGCAATGGCAGAGTTTTTCGCCAGCTTGGAACTGGGTGTGGATACCTTCAAAACCATCAATGGCAACGAATTTACCATCGTGAGCGTGGATGACAGCCACATTAATATTTCTATCCCTGGCAATGCAACGGTCAACAAACTCGCGCTGAATCTGGATGAGGTTCGGAGAATGTTGGAGTCCGGCCTTCGGTTCGATAAAATCAAGGATATCACAACTTTCTTTGGAAAGTCTTTCGCAACCCAGGCATATTCCTATGACTTCGCCATTTATAAAGCCATCAAAGCGAAAAAAACGACAGCCTCCAAGGTTTGTGCAAAGCAGGCCGAACTAAAAAAATACATATTTATCATCGATGAGATCAACCGCGGTGAAATTTCAAAAATCTTTGGTGAACTGTTCTTTGCCATCGACCCTGGCTATCGTGGCAGATCCGGTGAGATTTCCACGCAGTATTCAAATCTGCATCCCAACTCGGATGAGAAGTTCTATATCCCTGAAAATGTCTATATCATCGGTACGATGAATGATATTGACCGTTCTGTGGATAGCTTCGATTTTGCTATGCGCCGTCGTTTCCGCTTTGTGGAGCTTCGGGCAGACGAGCGCCTGGAGATGCTCGCCCTACTGGAAAACGAGGAGTTGGAGGCAGAGGCAATCAGGAGAATGGCTGCTCTTAACAAGGAAATTGCTGCCGTTGAGGATTTGAACGAAAATTATCAAATTGGCGCTTCTTACTTCCTCAAGCTAAAAACACTGGATTTTGATCAATTGTGGACTGATTATCTGCAACCGCTTCTTCAGGAATACATTCAGGGTATGTACGATGAAGAAGGAATTATGAAGCGGTTTGCTAAAGCCTACGGCTATCAGGGTCCATCCAGAGGTGATGTACATGAAGATGCTCAGGATCAAGGATAATTCTCAACAGAAAAAAGAGGCATTTTCTCATATCAGAACCCTCACGGGAAAAATAGCAGATAAGACATTGGAGCAACTTGAGCGCGAAGGTGTGTTTATTTTTCCGGAGATTATAAAGGATGCAGAAGATATAACGCAGGATCAAATGATTCTCCAAAGCGTAAACGACACCTATCGTACCAGCAATGTAATGGGATTTCTCGGCTGCGGTGATGAACGTCTGATTATAGAATCCCGCTTTAGTGGAGATGGCGAAGATTTCTTTTTCCAATATCTGCTGGACAGAGTTCTTGATTTCCCGAACATCGTGGATATGGATGCAGATGCTAACCACAATAATCGGCTATTCAATTTTCTGCTGTTCCTGTTTCCGCACTACCTAAAAGCAGCTATGCGTAAGGGCTTATTCAAAAAATACATTCGCCGCAGATATAATGATGGTAATGTTAAGGGAACTATCGATGTTGCAAGACATATCGAAAAGAACACTCCCTTTGCCGGAAATGTGGCTTATAGCCAACGTGAGTTTTCCTATGATAATAGCTTGATGGAATTGGTGCGACACACCGTTGAATTTATCAAAAGGAAACCTTATGGGAACAAACTACTCATAAAGGTCAAAGATGAGGTCAAACTCGTAATAGATGCTACACCTGGCTATGAGCCTTACGACAGGCAAAAGATCATTGAGCAGAATAAGAAGAATACTGTTCGCCATGCTTATTTCCGAGAATACCTTGCGTTGCAGAGGCTTTGCCTTCTTATTCTTAGACACCAAAAGCACCAAATCGGTACAGGTGCGAGACAGATATACGGCATCCTTTTTGACGGTGCATGGCTTTGGGAAGAGTATATCAACTCACTCGTTGAGGGTATGTTCTACCATCCGATGAACAAGGGCGGCAAAGGCGCGCAGAGGCTCTTTGAAGGAAATGTGGGACTGATTTACCCTGATTTCATCAGCCGTAACAGCGAGATGCGAATAATTGCTGATGCCAAGTACAAGCCAATCGATAATATTGGAAACCGGGACTATTTGCAGGTACTTGCCTATATGTTCCGCTTCGATGCCAAAACGGGTTATTATTTCTATCCCGAAGCAGGAGACTCCGATGACTTAAAATTACGCATGAACCGTGGTTCTACTTATGAGAAAAAAGTCAGTCCTCGGGATGATATCTGTGTTACCAAGCACGGTCTGAAAATTCCTATGGATGCATCAGACTACTCCGATTTTATTTCGAGAATGGAAATTTCCGAGCGAGCGTTTATTAATGCGTTTTCCACGAACGCTATTTAAGTATCAAATGTTATCTCCATATAGGATTGATGGTTGGCAGATCGTTGAAATGAATTGACGGAGGATAATGGCATGGTTACATTTGTTATTGATAATAAGGACAGCGCCAAAGCTGTGTATAGATATTATCCAGAAAACCACATGGATTCATCTTTTGGCATCATCAGCATCCATCTAAATAATGTGGGCGTGTCTATTGACAAGGTGGCTGAAGAGGATTTTTTATGTAGAACATCCGCCGATGAGTTAAATTCAATGCGTGACGCAATCAATGATATGCGGAGAGAAAATGGAGAACCGCCTTTGACAGAAGACGAGTTGCCGACAGCAACCAAGGATGAAGAATGGTATTATTACGCAGATCATGTTATCCGCAGAATTAAAGAAGAATTGGGAAATGGTAATATTCCCGAAAAAGGCACGGTGGCATGGTATTAGCATATAACGGAGGATAGCCATGTTTGGACGAAAGAAAAAGGCTCCGGAGCCTATATATGATGTAACTCAAAAAATAAAAAAGACCTGGTGGGGAGGCACAAAATTAGTCCCTACCACCAAGGCAGAACAACGAAAAATGAAGGCTGAAATTCTGAAACGAAATCCCAAGGCTACCGTTCTTGACAGCAAAGCCAAGAAGCAAAAGGAACTGGAATGGATTGACCGCATTGAAGAATTTGACGCTTTTATGAATGACTGATGGAGGTGCTGGTATGACAAACGAAGAAAAAATCAAGGCAATCCAACATACCATTGACCATCCGAACACAGAAGATGCCTATTACAGACTTCTTGAGAATATTGGTGGCTTGAAACGGAATTATTGGGACTACATGATAACCGAGCCTATCGACTGCGATAAGGAACTGGAACGGCTCCCCGATGCTGATTATGAATTATGCACGGCTTTGCTTACCATGATTTTGCGAGAAGACCATTTTTCAAACGGCTACTTGCGAGTGCGTTACGAAGCCGGACAGGTAGATGCGATTCTGAACCGAATGATTGATACGCTTAAATCTTAACCAATACTGTTATGAAGGGAGTGACTGGGAATGCGTGAATATCCTAATTTGTCCTTAAGGTGTATTAAGGGGCAGCCTATAAATGATGTGGTTTGCAGAACCCTTGCAGAGATTGGCTTTCCTGTGGATGTACCGCCACAGCCACAAGAGACATCCTCGGTATATCACCATTACTGGGAAAAGCTCTCCGACACTGAATATTCGGTCTGCGGTCGTGTGGAAATGGAGTATATTGAACTGCTCCTTCAAACCAAAAGCCGTGAGGAAAGTTTCGCAATTATGCTTGATAGACTTTCTGCGTATGATATTACGCAACACGACCTTACGCTAAATTTAGTGATTGGCTGTGTGTTTGACATCACTGCCGAGGAAGCAGCAACGCTTTTAGATGAATTCATTTATATCATTAATGTTCTGCTCCCACGCCAGTTATCAGACATCTACTATTCCTTTGATATCGCCCCTAATCCTGCGTATGCTGTGTTTTATGAAATAGCGGTCAAGCGTCTGGGATTGGAAAGGTACACGAACATTTCAAAGAATAACTATCATCAGTTTATTTCTCATGTGCAGGACGGTGTTAAAGAACGCATTCTGTGTGGGGAAACGCTCTACTCCATATATCGCAACACCTGTGCAACAAAGGAAATCATCAAAAAGGCATACTCGGAAGTTGCCCATACTCAAAATGACCGTACTTGGCGCGAAATCGACCTTGGTCACATAGAGGTGGCGCTGTTTGGTTTATCAAAAAAGTACAGTTACATACCGAATTGCCCATTGAACGATAGCGATGCTACTTTCGATTTTGTCGTTTTCGAGGAGGGCATTCCTGTAATAGCCATAGATTATTGGGGTACAGAATACTTCAATCTTGAAGGCAATCCGTACATCAACGGCAGAACTTATGATGACATGGTTGAACAGGAACTGGATAGGGATAGAATTTGTTACGACAATAATGTTACCCATCTCCAGATCGACCTGCGCGAACTCGATGAAGGAATCTATGTAGGAAGTCTCATCCGTGATGTTTTGAAAAATCCGTCCGTTGCCAAGCTGCATCGAATGGAGCGAAGTGAACATTTTACATTTGCCAGAGCCGTGGATGATTGCGAATTCAACCGCGATGCTTTTGAAACAGCTACAGTCTGCGGTTGCTTTGAGTGTTGCCATTTAATCGACCCGAAGGATATAGTCGAGTGGGATGCTGAAGAAACTGCGGTCTGTCCTATCTGTGGTAACAACTCAATTATTACTGACAGCCAAGGATACAATCTGACAGCAGAATTTCTGCAAAGTCTTAACCAATATTTAGATAACATCTAACGAAACGAGGTGATTTGTAGTGTATATCATGGGCGAAGAGCCGTTGCCGGGTATTTCTCCTACCGATATTAAGGAAAAGTATTCAGGATTGCTCACTGAACAGCACTTGGCAGATGCTTTTGCCATAGCAAGTAATAAATTTTGGTGGGTTGAAGATAATGTATATGATTACGAAGCAGGTACTCCAGAGTATCAAGCCGCCTGCGATATAACCGATGCCTGGGGTGAATTAATGGACTGCTACAAATCACAGATATTTACCATTCTTCAGCACGAAGGTGTAACGATTCCAGAAACCGGGCAAATTGTTGTGTTAGTACCGTTTATGTTGAGAAACGGCTATCTCGACGGTAACGGTTGGTGGATAAAGGTTGCTGCCAATATGGTAGAAGCAGCCAGGGTACTTAATGATGAACAGATTAAATTCATCTGCGAGGAATGCAATATCGCAAAGGACGAGCTGATGCGATTAGATGAGGATGGCTTGTATGATGTGGTTTATGAAAAGATGTGTGATATAGAGATAGCGGAAGTTCCTGCCGATGACACATCCGTAAGTGATCACTGCATCATGGCATCAGACATTGTGACACTGCTCGGCAATGCATTAGCAATGTCGGAAGGGTTTTATGCTGAACAGCTTGATTCCAATGGTGAGAGCGATGAAGAATGAAAGTGAGGGGGAAAGGTGGAAAGATATACAAAGTTGGATGAGAATTTCTACGCATTAGATCTGTATTACGGAAAAACCAACCTAACACCTAATCGCAATTTTCAATGCTTCTTCATTGTTGAGCATCCCTGCTCGGAGGATTTTATCAGAGAACAGGCATTGGCATTGCTGATGAGCCAGTGCAAGAATTTTGATTTCTATGGAAATTATAGCAAGCAGTGGGACATCGGTTTTGATATGGTGGATATACAGTTGCACCCCAATAATGATGATACAGACGTTGCGTTAACGAGCCAATGGGACTGCATTGATGATTTTGTGGATGCCCTTGAAATTGCTATATCGACCAGATATTTTGTCCCATGCGACATTTACCTTATTTATGACGATGAAAACGCATATAGAGAAGTGTTAGGAAAACTACGGTTTAATCGCGATGAAGACCGCCATACAAAAAGTAAGGAGACATACACATGAAAATATTAAAGAAGATGCCACAAATGAAAAAATGGATTATCTCTTGCGGTATCATTGTGCTGCTACTTTCCGCACTATGTGCCTGCAGCACTCAGCCGGAACATACGCTTGAATTTATTGAGGCAAAAGCACTCACTGTTGAGGATCGAGACCTTGTTGGTGCATTTTGCACTTATACAAACCTAAGTGAATATGCTTGTTTGCCTTGTGACGCAATTAATATTAGAGCATACCAAAATGGAGTCGAAATTCCAGTAATGGTATTCACCGGACAAGAGGTTGATGGTTTTGTTCAATGCGACACCTCCGTTCAGGCGGGTGCAACAGCAAGTGTAATATGGTTGTTTGAATATAAGGATAAATCTACTGTAACCTTTGAGTTTTCTGATGGGCAGAGCCATTCCTTTAATTTTGCCGCTGAATAAATATTACACGATCAAAGAAAAAACAATGCGCCGTTCAGAAAAAGGGAAACATTTTAATTTTTCTCATACCTTTTAATTATTCCATATAGCGCACCCACCAAGGTTAACAGCCACGGTGCAGCCGGACTCTGGAACGGCAGAAATCCATAACTAAATAATGCAAAAAAGGGCTTCCGAAGTCAGCATTTGACCCCGAAAGCCCTTATTTTATGCCTTTTTCGGTGGTTTTTGCCCTGGAAAAGGCTTTTTCTATTGTATCAAAATCAGCAGGAACATAGAGCCATCCTGCGGCACCGGTAATTTCCTTGGCTTGCTCCCCACAGATTTGGCGGGCAGCAAAGCCTATGGCGTAGAGCTGGATTCCATTTCCGGGCGGATTGCGGGCCAGCTTTACCAGAATGCCAACATTTCCGTAAACGGCTTTGAAACTGTGCAAATGCCCGACAGCTTTTTTGATGTAGCCGTGGGCAACGTCCCCTTTGGGGATTTCAAAGTGCTGGATAAACGGTACGACAAGCACCACTGGCTGATCCACGACTATTTCTTCGGAAAGACGCTGGACAAGGTGCGGCCCGGCGGTATTGTGGCGTTCATTACCAGCAAAGGCACTCTGGACAAGGAAAACTCCAGCGTCCGAAAGTACCTGGCACAGCGCGCCGACCTGATCGGGGCCATCCGCCTGCCGGATAACACCTTCAAGCAGAACGCCGGAACGGAAGTGACCAGCGACATCATCTTTCTGCAAAAGCGCGACCACATCACCGATTTAGACCAGGATTGGGTGCATTTGGACA
>ENA-ORPD01001900-ORPD01001900.1-human-gut-metagenome-genome-assembly--contig:-NODE-1900-length-13737-cov-2.408347_pt1 | contig 13737 bp, 9 predicted proteins | sample MGYA00242143_ERZ509076 | MGnify/ENA primary metagenome ERZ509076 (study PRJEB26280, sample SAMEA2338706) | human gut metagenome | biome: human gut; feature: human-associated habitat; material: faeces... | reverse complement strand
CCCGCCAATCCGGGTGCTTCTCAAGTATAACCTTACTTATTCTGATCATCGTACAACACTTCTTCCACATTATAGAGCGGACGACGTTTTACCTCTTTATAAATCTTGCCAATATACAGTCCGACAGCTCCTATGGATAATAAAACAACCCCGCCAACAAACCAGATAGACAACATCAAAGAGGCCCAGCCATGTTCCGCAGTACCCGAAATCAATGCGTAAAGAACATAGATTCCAATCAAAATACTGATAAAAACAAAGATACCTCCCAGATAAACAATTCCGTAAATGGGCTTTACCGAGAAAGAGGTTATCCCGTCCAAAGCCAGACTGAACATCTTTCTCACTGTATATTTGGAAGTTCCGGCTGTCCGTTCCCGAATCACATCATCTACCGTAGTAGAAGGGAAACCCAGCAACGGGATAATACCACGCAGATAGACATTGCGTTCCTGATAATGAGACAACTGTTCCAGCACTCTCCGGCTTAGAAAACGAAAATCCGCATGATTGTAGATAGTCTCCACTCCCATCCGGTGCTGTAATTTATAAAAGGCTGTTGCAGAAAGACGTTTCAACACGGGGTCTGCCTGACGAGATACTTTCACTCCATATACAACATCATATCCTTGCGTATAAGCATCGATCATCTCCTCAATCGCATTCAGATCATCCTGCAAATCAGCATCAATGGTAATAACGGCATCACTCCAGTCTTTAGCGGTCATCATACCGGCCATGATAGCATACTGATGTCCCACGTTGCGAGCCAGGTTCATTCCTTTTATATATGGATTCGTCCGGTGCAGTTGTTTAATAATGCTCCATGTACGATCTTTACTGCCATCATTCACAAAGAGCACAAAGCTGTCGGCACTGATCTTTTCTTTCGCCACCAACTCATCAAACAAGGCTGTCAAACGGGCGGCCGAATCTTCCAACACTTCCTCCTCATTATAGCAGGGGGATACAATAGCCAATTTTATCATTTTTCGTCCGGTTTATTTAGTTCAGCCAGTTTTATCTGTGCAAATTCCGAGTAAGTCATAAAAGCATATCCTTTTTCTTTCAGTTTGCGGATAAGCATATCCAGACGTTCCTCCATTCCTTTACCGGAATGATTGCGGATAATAAAAGGCATCTTAAATTCAGGATGTTCACCCAACGGGTAGAATTCCCACGGGTGGAAATAAGTCACAAAATATCCGTCATGCTTCAATACCCGGTTTACCAGGAGTTGATACAGCCACATCGGCAGATTATGACAAGACAACCAGAATAGCGGGAAGCGAATCCACGGAGTTACAGAAGCCGGGATTTGAAGTAACTTACCTGTCATAAAGCAGGTACGGGGCTCCGACAAATGCATATATCTTCCGGGGATAAATGCGGGATTCAATGAGGAGTTATATACATACCCCATCCGTTCAAGTTCCGTATCTGATACGGGGAACATACGCGGCTGGCGATAACCTTGTATCGTCCTGCCGGTAAGACGTTCCAGAATTTCTTTTGAACGACTGACATCCGAAGCCTGTGGCTGCCAATGGTCACATCCATGCGCAGCAACTTCATGTCCTTCGTCCATAATGCGCCGCATCACTTCCGGCGCATTTTCTGCAAAATTGCTTGTACAAAAGAAAGTAGCTTTCACCCCGTTGTTTTTCAGGCAGTCCAGTATCCGATTTGTACCATAGACTGACACTTTCATTGCTTCATCCAACGGAAAGTCTACACCATGCTCACGAGGTACATCAAATTCTTCTGTATCAAAACTTAATAATATCATTACAATATCAAGAATTACAACTGCTGCATATCATGCAGACGTTTATAGTAACCGTTTAACTCAATGAGTTCTTCATGCTTACCACGTTCCACAATCTCACCCTCATACAGTACACAGATTTCATCTGCATTCTTAATCGTAGAAAGACGGTGGGCAATAGCAATCGTCGTACGTGTTTTCATCAAACGTTCCAACGCTTCCTGTACAAGACGTTCTGATTCGGTATCCAAAGCAGAAGTAGCCTCATCAAGAATCAGAATCGGAGGATTCTTCAAAATAGCACGCGCAATACTGATACGCTGACGCTGACCACCGGACAATTTTCCGCCACGGTCACCGATATTCATATTATATCCTTCCGGTTTCTCCATAATGAAATCATGCGCATTGGCAATCTTCGCCGCCTCTATAACTTGTTCCATTGTCGCATTCTCCACGCCAAAAGCAATGTTATTGAAGAATGTATCATTAAACAGAATAGCCTCCTGGTTTACATTACCAATCAAACTGCGCAAATCCGCAATACGTACATCACGAATACTTGTTCCGTCAATGGTAATATCACCTTCCTGTACATCGTGATAACGCGGCAACAAATCGACTAATGTAGATTTACCGGATCCCGATTGCCCAACCAGTGCGATTGTTTTTCCTTTGGGAACTGTCAGGTTTACATGCTTCAACACCTCTCTTTTACCATCATAGCTGAAAGAGATATCTTTAAATTCGATTCTATCATTCAAACCTTTCAACGGTTTCGGATTCGGAATTTCCTTAATCTTATTCTCTGCCTTCAGGATTTTGTCCACACGTTCCATGGAAGCCAACCCTTTCGGAATGTTGTATCCCGCTTTAGCAAAGTCTTTCAATGGATTGATTACACTATATAAGATAACCATATAGAAGATGAATGTAGGAGCATCGATGGTTGCATTCTTTCCTAAAATCAATGTACCTCCAAACCACAATACAGCTACAATCAGAATCGTTCCTAAGAACTCACTCATCGGATGAGCCATAGCCTGACGTATAGCAACCTTGTTTGTCGCATCCCGGAGCTCGTTGCTACATTTGGTGAAGCGGTTAATCATTTTATCTTCCGCAATAAAAGCCTTGATGATGCGCAAGCCTCCCAGTGTTTCTTCTAATTGTGACATCGTATCACTCCACTTAGCCTGTGCTTCCAGTGATTGACGTTTCAGTTTTCTTCCGACGACTCCCATCAACCAACCCATTCCCGGTAATACAATGATAGTAAAAAGAGTCAACTGCCAACTAACCGTAACCAATGTCACAAAATATATAATAATCAGAATCGGGCTTTTCATCAACATATCCAATGAACTGGTAATGGAATTTTCCACTTCCCCCACATCACCACTCATACGAGCTATAATATCTCCCTTTCTTTCTTCCGAGAAGAAAGACATCGGCAGACGCATTACCTTAGCATACACCATAATACGAATATCACGTACCACTCCTGTACGTAATGGAATCATCACGGCTGAAGAAGCAAAGTAACAACCGGTTTTAAACAATGTCATTATCATCAGGAACAATCCTAAAAAGATAAGGGCTATAGTAGGACCATTATCCATTATCATTTGAGATATGTAATAATAGAAGTTATTCTTGGCAACATCTGCTAAATCGCCACTACCCCATTCCATAAAATGGTACACCTTATCTGCTCCTTCTGTTTTAAACAGAATACTCAAGATAGGAATCAAAAAAGTAAATGAGAACACATTGAATACAGCAGACAAAATATTCAGCAAAATAGCCCAGCCGATATACTTCTTATAAGGCGACACGAAACGTCGCATTAGTTGTAGAAATTCCTTCATTATTTACCATTAAAAAAGTTAAGACCGCAAAGATACAATAAAACAGATTAACAGGCAGCAGTTTCTATTAATTATTAACGCGATTTATCGAAAAGCCCTCTTCAATAAATGAAATATGACTTAATAATTCTCTTTCAGCCAAATACCCAAGAAACGATCATATATTTGACAAATACCCATTTCCTGAGTCACAAAATCCTTTTCCAGCAACCCTTTTAGTGCTGCCTGAACTGAACTAGCAGAAGCCAGTTTGTATTTTTTAATAAAAGTGCCGGAAGTGAGAGCTTTAGCCCTTCCTTCTTTAGTGATAGCAATTAGCAGTTCCTTTTGTTTCTCCGGCAAACGAAAAAGAATTTCCGAATAAGTATATCTGAATGAATCAATAATCTGCCGAATAGCCCCTGACACCATTCCCACTTTACAAACTCCGTACTCCGGGGTCATATCATAAAGTGTATTCAATACTTTTTGTATATACCATGTGATTCCTTCAAACTGTTGATAAACTGTGGTAACAGCACTTTCCTCTATTTCTTTGCCTGCACGTTTGAAATGCATACTTGCAAAAGGAATATATTCTTCTAAAGGAATACTTTCCAAATGCATCATTGACACACTTTGATAAAAAGGTCTGGAAGGCGTCAAAAACATATTCCCCATCACATGTCGCTGGCTCCCGGCAAAAATGAAACGCGCATTATTACAATGCTGCACATAAGTCCGGAGAGTAGCCTCTACATTTTTCTCCACATATCCAGTAATCTGCTGAAATTCATCAATGGCAATCAAACAAGGCTTATCCGCTTGCTCTAAATACCGGAAGATTTCATCAAGCGTAGTAGCCGGAGCTTGTATATCTCCTAATCCCAGATTCAAAGAAGGCATACCATTCACATCAAAAGAGATACTAGCCTGCAAAGATTTTACACATTCCCAAAAGCCATGCAAAGCTTTCTTCCCCATAGGTTTCAGTACTTCCAAAATCTCCTTACTAAGTGCAAAGACCAAATCACGCAATGAACGGCTATCATATATATCAATAAAAAAGGTATAGTAACCCTGTTTAATTTCAGGAAACTGAAAGCAATGACGGATCAGCCCTGTTTTTCCCATTCGCCGGGTAGAGACAAGAGCCAAATTATTCCCATTCATCACCTCGCGCACCAACTGTTCGCTCTCAAAACGGCGATCGCAAAAATAATCAGCAGAGACATATCCGCTTGTTATAAAAGGATTTCTTATCATAGTCTTCATACATCTCACGTTATTACGCAAAGATAATTATTATAAAATAATAAAAGCCATCTACTATACATTATTTCATCATCATCCTTACTCTACAGGCATCACATGATAATAAACCCCACGTGTTTTCCTAAACGACTTTACTCCCAGCCTCTGCAATATACGCCCGAAATAATTAACTTGCCCGGAAGAAAATTTCATTTTACTTGCTTTTTGTATCCGCTGCAATATATCTGCAGCAAGCAACCATTCTCCCTCTTCTTCCTCTTCCGCTGCCCGGTAATATACCTGAAACAATTGTTCAATCGCCGGCGACTGTTCAAACTCCCGGTTAGCCTCCGTCATAATCGCCTCCTCTTTTTCATCAAACCAATAGCGCTCATTACTCCGCAATGCAGCCATTGCCTGTGCATATAACTGCTCATAATCAATAGGGCGGACCACATCTATCACTCCCGTCACCTCGACACCGATAAAACGGCGACTGCCGGAAGTATCCGTCAACAGATCCTTATGATTACTTGTACCTATAAAAGAAGCGTACCGGCGAAGCTCCTCCACTGCCGAAGCATTCGGACGTCGCGTATTGACAACAGGCTTTTGCAGAATATGCTTGAGAAAAGACTGCTGACTGATGCCAATCTGATCGAACTCATCCATATTAATCAATAAAAAGCGATTCAAATACAGTTCAGCATCCCGTTTCCGACTGAAATCGATACTGTCCGTATAATATGCCTGTAAACATGGCGGCAAGATCAAGCGGCAAAATGTAGACTTACGATAAGCTTGCGGGCCTATCAATATAGGCGAAGTGCTATTCGCATGATTCTTACCCATCCCACGCCAATGTGCGACCATACTAAGAAACCAACGACGAAACAATTGAGTCCAATAAGGATGGTCACAAGGAACCCGTTTGGCTAAATTGCCAATATAATCCTTACCGTTCCAACGAGGAAGGTCATAAAGAAACTCTTCAATAGGTTGATAAACCGGTACATGATCCGAATTCAGGAAACGCACGACATCTTTATCCCAAAGTTTAAGCCCCTCATATTGTGCATTCATTGTAATGCTTGCCATCAACCGTTTATCCACCGGAAGAAAATAAAAATTAAAGCTATTCCGTTCGCGACATTCCACTTGTGACGTTAGTTGGTTGAAACGGAAATCATAACGCCGTTTCATAAACTCATCCATCTGCATGACAAATAATTGTTCCGGCAACAGGCTGCTCTTACTCGCAAATCCCTCTGAAGTCCGATATACATTCCGTACAGTCCCCCGAACCAATGTATCATCTTTTGGCAAACGATAATGCGCCCGACACCATCGCACCGTATCTTCTTCAGGAATACCGGCGCGAAAACAATACCCGGCCAGATTTATCAACAAAGACTGTTTATCACCTTCTTCCGGTTGATAACCATCCTCCTCATCCAGTGCACGTGCGAAGGCTGCTTCAAAAAGAACAGAAAGCGCATCACATCTTTCATACCCCGGTGCAAGCCGTTGCAATGGTGAAGTTTCCGTTTGCACCCGTTCACGATAAGTGGTTTCGCCCGGCATAGCCACAGGTTGTTTCATATAAATAGGCATCGCTTCGGGATTAAAATACAAATCCGGATCAAAAGTCCAGCGACAATATTGTTCCAATGAAGGTTCTTTCAGTTCGATATCAAAAGGAAGTTGGGGCTGATAGAATTTCACAGCCAACCGATAGGCGTGTGCATGAAAAAGCTCTGCCTGTTCACGGGTTTCCGGTAAAAGGTCATTGGGATAAGTAAAACGGACCCATATCTTCACTGACTTTCCGGAAGAACCGGTGAAAGCTAAATAAGTTTGCGGCAGCTCCCTCACCCGCTCTTTCACTTCATCCGCTTCCATATTCCCGGATAAGTTATTCACCTGAATCATCACAATTCCGTTGTATTCACTCATGGTCGTTATTCCGTCTTTGCGGAAAAAGGCCGCTGCAGGTATCACCTTCTGCACTTTCTGCACATAGTCATTTTTATCACCCGGAAGCATAAAAGGCAGGACTTCTCTCATTTTTGAAACAGACTGTGCTTTGGTTTCCACTTTCATTTGCTCTACGAGCTGTTCGATTCTTAACGTACGCATAGTGTTCACCTTGCCATCGTCTCTTACCAATGTTATTCTCATTGCTTAATTAATTTATTTGTCCTGCATGTGTTTGTAGGGCGATTATTACCACAGACAAATGTACGGTTAATATCCCGTATAAACAAATTTGACACCTCACAAACGCACGTCCACTAGTAATGATTTGCAATTCTTATTCTCATATTCTCATAAGTTTCAGATAAAACACACAAAATCAGCATAGTACACCATGAGAAACGTTTTTAAATCCGGTATTTCTCATACTTTGTCTTTCATTTTTGCTCAAAAAGTGTCTATTTATCATAGTATTCCGGATCATTTCTCATAGTCAAATACCAACTATTCATTTCGCTCATTGGCCAACCTTATTTTACACAACCCTCATCTATTATTTACATGTAAACAACCGTGTAATTATTTGTTTTTCAGTTAATAATGTCGTATCTTTGAAAGAGGATCCCAATCGTTCCACTACAGTGAACGGTTCTGTTCACTAGGGTAGAAAGATCTGTCTACTAGAGTGAAAAGAACCGTTCACATGGGTGGAACGAACTAGCTGGTAGTTAAATAATAAAAGAATAAAGGCAAGATACACTAAGCGCATCAATTACATAATATATAAACAACCATTAAATTAGAACAAAGATGGCAATACAATTCGAGTTTTATAAGAATCCCCAACCGGAGAAAGAAGGAGAAGAACCTAGTTATCATCCACGGGTAGTCAACTTTCAACATGTGACTACTCAAAAATTGGCAAGAGAAATCCACATGGCAACCACTTTCGGAAAAGCGGAAGTAGAAGCCATGCTAATGGAATTGAGCAGATGCATGGGCAACCACCTATGCGAAGGAGAACGAGTACATCTGGATGGGATCGGCTATTTCCAGATTACATTGCAAGCGACCGAACCCGTGCACTCGCTTACCACCCGTGCAGATAAAGTGAAACTAAAATCCATTAACTTCCAGGCTGACAGAAATTTAAAGAGTTTGTGTATGAGTAGTCACTTACGACGTTCGAAATACAAGCCACATTCGGCTTCTCTTTCAGAAGAAGAGATCGACAAGAAACTCACTGCCTATTTTGCAACCCATCCTGTATTGACCCGTAGTAATATGCAGTCACTCTGTTGTTTTACCCAAAGCATGGCCAGCAGACAGATTCGTCGTCTAAAGGCACAAGGAAACTTACAGAATATAGGCAAACCCACACAGCCTATTTATGTACCAACTCCGGGGCATTATGAGAAATGATTTCAACGGGTATGAGAAATAAGCCAAATTAAGGTCTATTTGTGAATAAAGCTATGAGAAATACTAAATTTAAAATCATTTCTCATAGCTTATACCATTAACAATCTGACACTTAGGTCATATTTATGAGAACATGAGAAATGAATATTTTATATCCATTTCAGGCTATCGAAAAGAAACTTTGCAGGCGGCGGAAAAAAGATTCGTAATCACCAGCACGTACCTCACGAACAAATTTTTGGATTTCAAAGGGAGATTTCACTTTATTGACGTTCGCATAATAAGGAAGCAGAAAACGGATAAATCCTTCCTCCACTTCACGATTAGGAAAACCTAAACGGTAAATACCAAATTCTTCATCATATCCCTTAATGGTGAGATATCCGCTCTGATAAATCACCGGAATAGGATTGATAGATTCAGAATCTATACTGTTCAGTACCTGTTCATCGGTTTCTTCATGGGCCATCCGATGAAGGTCGTAATGGTGTTTCTTCAGCAACTCCACTAAATAAGTGGGAGTACCTGTTTCAAACCAGTAGCTTTTAAACTCATTCCTATCAAAAGCTAGAAGCAGACTGAAGGGAATATACATTCCTTTGGAATTGTGCGTGAAATGATAACTACCATACATTTCTTTCAACCGGGCACATATCTCTTCATACGTCACTCCCTGCACATTGGCAAATTCATGAAGTTCGGCATCCAGATTATCGTATAGTTCCTGTTCGCTTACACCACAAATGTCTATATACTTATTCCACATTGAAATGTCATTCAGGTTATTCAAATCACTGAATACACTGACTTTACCGAACTTGGTCACTCCCGTCAACAAAGCAAACTTAATACAGCCATCCTGACTTTTCAATGCGCCATAAAAAGCTTTCAATGTATCACGGAAACTCTTTTGCAACGCATCATCACCAATAGCCTGTAACATTGGTTTATCATACTCGTCCACTAGGATCACCACACTTTGCCCCTCTTGCTGACAGGCACGCTTAATAACACCCTCAAAACGCATCGCCAAGGATTTTTCCGATGGCTCAGCACCATACATCTTCTCCCATTCCACTAATGCCCCGTTCAGCTTATTTTCCAAACTTTCCGAAGTATCGTATTTTTCCGTATTAAGATCAAGATGTAATACAGGATATTTTACCCAATCTTTTTCCAGCTTCTCCATAGCCAGCCCTTCAAAGAGTTCCTGCTTTCCTTGAAAGTAGGCTTCAAGCGTAGAAATAAGCAGACTTTTGCCAAAACGGCGCGGCCGACTTAAGATATAGTAACTCCCGGTTTTCACCAATTGATAAATCAATGCCGTTTTATCAATATAAAAATAGCCACCTCTACGGAGTTTCTCAAAATTCTGTATACCAATAGGGTAAATCTTGCCACCCATATTTCAATCTGTTTAAGTTCACATCATACAAATACACATACCATCTCAATATAAAAAACCAAATGCCCAGAGAGGAACCACATTACGCATTCCGTACTCAATATCATCTTTCACAACATACGCATTCTCCACATCATGCACCTGCTTCTGCGATTTATTCTTTCCACCTACTTCAAAGGTATAACCACCCACCGTAAAATCAGAAACGTCTGATGTGGTTACCGGACATACAACTCGCAAAGTAGAAAAGAAAAACGTTTCGCGCACGTTACCAATATCCGGTGTATTGTCAGAAAGCGCATAAGCCAAATTCGTATTATTCAGATACACCTTGTCCACTTTGCCTAAAAGTCTGACACCTTCCGTCTCTGCCCGAAGCTGATTAATTATTCCAGCCTTTTCCAGATAACACATCAAATCAGAAACCGTATTTCTATTCATATCAAGCAAAGTCGCCAACTTGGTAAAAGTTGGTTTAAACGGAACACTTTTCGCTATAATATACAACAGTCTTTTCAATTTCAATGCTGTTGCTATATTCATATTCGCAAAAGTCGGTATATCATTTTCCAAAGTCTGCTTAATGATACTTTGTAAACGAAGCAAATATCCCTTTTCCTGAAAGAAAGGGTAATAGCCATGTTGCAGATACTCCTTAAACAACAAAATAGGACGCGCCTCGGCATAAGGAAAATCTACTTTATGTTTCAGTATATCTTCTAAAGAATAAACTGGTAAATGATAACCATACGAAATGGCAAGGTATTCGCGGAAAGACAACCCCACCATACGATATTCCAACTTTCTACGACTCAAATCAGCCTCTCCGACTTCCAGATCCAGTATGGAGGAACCGGTATACACAACTTGTAGTCTGGGAATCAAATCGTATATATTCTTTATCTCCCGGGCCCAACCAGCATACTTATGTATCTCGTCAATATAGAGTTTTTTTCCCCCATGCTGATAGAAATCCATTGCCAGATCAATCAGTTTATGTTCCGCAAAATACAAATCATCAGCTGTCACAAACAACGTCTCGTTAATATTATCATACAACTTGATATGTTGTAAAAGCATGGTTGTTTTGCCAACACCACGTGGACCTAAAATTGCAATAAGCTTACTATCCCATTCTATCTCATCATGGAGATAACGGATAAAATCAGTGGATATGTTACTAAGCAACATTCGATATGACCTATAAAGCGTATCCATTCATTTCTTGTTTTAGGGTTATACAGACAAATATAGAGTAAATTGCCGAATAAAACTAGCACTTTTAAGAGAAACTGCAGGTTTCATTCGGCAATATCTCTATATCTATCATATCCTTGCTCCCATATAAACCTCATAATTTATAAAAGAACATCAGAGATATAAAAAAAATAAGAACAGAAATAGCCAACTACTTACACTACAATATCTGCAATATAGTCCTAAACAACAAACATTATGGGATCTTCTGAATGATACCTTCCCAACTATCAATACCAATCCGCTGCAAGTATTGTTCAAAGTACTCATTTTCTGCATCAGTACCAGCTTTTTGATAAGTCATCCATACCGGTTTAGCTTCCCCCTGATATTCCGCATCATTGTATTTACGTAATCCTAAACGAGCACCATCACCCAGATGATCGAACCAACTATGCCATTGGATTCCATTAATCCCTTCCAAAGCATTGATCTTCTTCCACCCAAAAGCAAACCCAGCAGCTTGATTCTGCAAATCCTTATCCGCATAACTTGGAGAACATGTTCCAGCCTCAGAAAGCCACACAGAACGTCTGATGCCTCCCTTATATTGGTTTTGTGGGACACTAACCCATTTATCCAATACTTCAAGGTTCTTCAATGTCACATATTCTGTATCCATAGAAAAAGTAGCCTGAGCATCATCCCAAGTACAAGGATTCCCCAATTGAGCGGGGTAACTATGGCATGCCAATGACCAAAAGAAGTCTCCCTCTGCTTTACTAAACAGATTCATAAAGTCAAGCATATCTCTGACCTTATACCAACCGCCCCCAGCAGCAATATTCCATCCATGAGAGAAAGAAATAAAAACCTCTGAATTCTGGTCATATTGATGTACAATATTATAACACATACGCATTGAACGAAGATACGTATCCATAAATGTAGCAATTGGTTTATCTCCCATATTTGTCCAATGGCTACCTCCATCCACCTCATTATGAATAATCCAATGCGCAATACGCATACCAGGTTTACTATATCTTTGTGCCAGAAAATCAAGCGCAGCAGCATAACATTGCGTAGACTCCATAGTGGTCATATTAGGCATGGTATAAGGAGCTATGCCATTAAAATCCGGATGTTTCAGAAGTTCTCCGGCATCTCCTTCAGGAGAAACCAACAAAATACCAGCAACAGAAATATTGCGCTGGCTAGTTTGTTCCAATACCACATCAAATGCACTTCTAAGATACTCCTCATTAAAATAATAAGTTACTCCCCCATACACATACGGAATATCTCCCGACTGTTGAGAAAGATGCATAAAATTTGTAATAGGAATATTTATTGTAGCACTGCTGATTCCTAATTCATCTAAATCTGATGCAAGAAACTCATGATTTATAAGTCCCCCCAATCCTTTTTTAGACTTTAATGGAATAGCTTCAACATTTTGTTTTACATAAATTCCATCTGCCCCCACATAACGAGCATGAGATACTTGCTCATCTTTTTCTACTCCTTCCTTAAATATTGCCCATTTAGATAACAAACGATCATACTGATAACCACCAATAGCCGCATAACGATTCAAATGGATTTCAAAAGAATTCTGTGACAAAACTGTTTTATATATAGATTCTATCTTTTTTGCTTTAAACATATCAACAAAAGGTGGTATTTCTCCTAAAAAGAAAATTCCATCCCCCTGATAGTTTCCCCGGACACTAATTATGTCCTTCCCGACGGTGATATCAGTCACATGGCAATTAATAAGGAAAATTAATCACAAAAGACTATCTTATTTATTTAGATAGTCTTTTATATTTTGCTCATATTTTTCCTTATTGAGAATTTCATTATCTTCTTCCTCCTCTTCCTTCCTTTCCTCCTCATTCATTACACGCAGACATATATTACGTATTTGTATCGTATTATCAGGAACATTACCAAAATCTATCCGCAAATAATCGCCCTTTTTCCCCCAATCAAAATCTTTACGATATTGTTTTAAACGCACGCTAAAAGATTTCCATGTTTCAGTACCCGGAACTTCCCCTGCACTCATGCTATGAGAAGCATCAATATTGGTTTCAGCATCTGCGAAAAAAAGTTCCAGATTACTTATACCCATCATTGTCTGGTATTCAAACTCAAGCACATTACATTCCTCTGGAATGTCTTCCTTAAATCGGCCACCCGTAACCCACGGATCTCCATCAATAGTTTCTATAATATAACTATCATCCTCATTTCGAGTTAAAACTACCCCTGACTTATATGGACCATCTAATAGCATATAAACAGGAGGAGTTATGATCTCTTCAGGAGGTATAGAACCTCCTCCAGTATCTTCCACAAAATCATCACCACAAGAAATCACATTCACAATTAAAAACGGTATTAACAACGGCATAACACAACGCCTTACAACGTATTCCAGCTTTTTGGCACAAATAATACTTAACATTTTCATAATTTCAGTTTTAGTTAATAATGCAGATAGATTAAAATTTTTCAATAATATTCCAATCAGAAATTCCAATTACAGATAGAAACTGTTCAAAATATTCATCTTCTTCTTCTGTGTTTGCTTTTTGATAGACATACCAAACCGGCTTTGCTTCTCCATTATAAGTTGCATCCAGATACTTACGCAACCCCAAGCAAGCCCCATCACCTGGATGATCGAACCAGTTGTGCCATTGTATTCCGTCTATGCCTTCTAATGCGTTTATCTTTTTCCATGCGTAAGCAAAACCTGCCGCCTGTTTCTGAAAATCCTCATCTGAATATGTAGGAGAATACTTTAAGTGCAGAAAATATATTACAGGTTTTACCGGATCTGCCGGCAGAGC
>ENA-ORPD01001898-ORPD01001898.1-human-gut-metagenome-genome-assembly--contig:-NODE-1898-length-13761-cov-5.345469_pt1 | contig 13761 bp, 10 predicted proteins | sample MGYA00242143_ERZ509076 | MGnify/ENA primary metagenome ERZ509076 (study PRJEB26280, sample SAMEA2338706) | human gut metagenome | biome: human gut; feature: human-associated habitat; material: faeces... | reverse complement strand
CCGGCGCAACATTCAGAACAACAGAAATTGTTGCAGCGGTAAGTCCTGACTTGAATGCTTGCTTGGCAAGGTACTCGAAGTGAATCACTTCATCAGCAGAGACACCGAGAAGTTTCAATTTTTCGGTGGATATATCGCCTTCTTTAGCCAGTACAGCCAAAGCCTTTGCATCCGCCTCGGTCAGAGGAATGGACTCCGTGCCTTGACTATCCCTCAGTCGGTCTGACAGCATTCTGAGCGTGTCTTGATACCGCTCCATTTGCTCAGGTCGAATTGTCGATTCGGTTGCAATCTTTTGTCTCAGCCAAGCACAAGCCTCTTTTAGCTGATCTGCTGGGATTACACGCACCTGACCGCTGTAAATTGGGTCATGGAGAACAGAATCATCGGTAAAACCCCGCTTTTCAAGAAACACATTCAATGGGTCTTTGCCTCCGGCTGATTTGTACTCGTTGAAACGCTCGAAAACACTTTTGGCTTGCTGCTTTGCGCTGTCAGCCCCGGTTTTATAGTATTTCAAGCCGAAGAGTTTTTCAAAGTTGCTGCTTATGTCAGCAGAGGCAAAGTCATGGCTTCTATCTACAAAAGCTCTGTTTGCAGTATCACGGGCGGTTGCATTGATATTAAAGGTATTCGCGTGCCAGAACTCAGCAATATCTCCCTTGAGGGCATCCGGCTTTGTCTTGAAGCCTTCAAATGCGTTCAGATCGTGGATGAGTTTGGCAATTTCTGCGTCAACCTGATCGACATAGACGCCGCCTTCATATCCGGCATACCGAACACCAGCTTGTTTTTCAAAAAAGGCATAGCCTTCCTCGAAGGCGCTCATAAATTATCCCTCCACAAAGGGCCTCAAGCCATCCTCATAAAAAACCTTGACGAGCGTTTTGTACTGTTGCGCTTTGACTGCATTTACCGTCTTATTATAGTCAATCAGCATCTTAGGCGCACCCACAACGACAGGCATGATCTTGTCTACGAAACCGCCGCTGAGCTTCTTTGCATATTCAGCCAGTGCATCAGGATGCGTCATACCGCGCTCCTTACTGAACTGCCGGAACTCGTTGTAGTGCTTTTTACTATCCTTTAGCTTCATCCAATCGCTTGTGGTATCATCTACATACAACACAGCCCGCTTGCCAAGCCAACCATAGTGCATTCCCAGCTTATTGAACATATCTGGAATTGTTTTGCTCTGTTCCTTGGCAACGCTTGTCTGCCCAATAAAAAGGATGTGCTGCGTGGATGGAATCTGCGGCAGATTGTCCTTGTAGTTTTTTACCGTGTAAATCGCAGCAGAAACACTGTCATCCTCAACGCCGACAATGCTGTCTCCGGCATCATCCTTTTGACCGATAAGCTGAATCAGATAGTTGGCATAGACCATATTCTTATCGTCGCAGACGATAATCAGAGGGAGACCGTTTTTCTGTGTTCCACTCCCAAACATTTTCCCACTACTCCTTTACTTGACTTTGATAATGCGTTCGCTCGATTGAGCAAATCATACAAGCTTTCCTCGTCATGCGGAGACGTAGAAAGTGCGCTGGAAAATTCATCAATGAAGGATTGCAGCATTTCTAATTCGCTCTTGACCATGCTCAACCGTCTTACTTTATCTTCGCCAACACATCAGCAAACAGTTCGTAGTTATGTTTCACGCCGTCATCAAGGTCGATCTCGATGTTCTGGTCGGCAAGGTGGTGAACCTTTTCCTCGTATTTTTGCAGCTCTGTCGCTTGATCTTGGAACTTTTTCTGCTGTTTGGTCAGCTTCACGCGCTCGGATGCGCTGGCATGGTCGATGGCATCACCAAGCTGGGCAAGCTGGGTGCGGTAACGCTCCTGCTGCTCATGCACATAGTCGGTGCGCAGACGGGCGAGAAGATCGCGCTGATAGCGGTGCATATAGCACAGCGCCTTGAAACCGTTCTTTTTGCCGCTGTCAAAGAGCCAGTAGATCGGACGCTTCTGATAGGATTTCAGATGGTCGGCATAGAAGTCATTCAGGAAGTAGGTGCGGATCACCTCGCGGGGCGTACCCTTGCCGCCGAGCGCGTCGGCAACAAACTTGAGGTTTTCTTCCAGCGTATCATCGCCGTAGACCTTGCGGACAAACTCCACGAAGCGTCCGGTAATGTCATCGTCAAAATACTCGTCATCGCAGATGGGGATGATGTTGTCGCTGTCCGGGATGATGGTTTTGTACTTGCTGGCGTCCCATTCGCCGCCCGCGTAGGCAAGTCCCTCCACATCCAGAGAATACCGCCCAAACATACAGCCCACGGCGTAAGAGATGAGGGAGACGATCTCGTCGCGCATGGTACGGACGTAGTTGCTGCCTTTCATAGATTCCGGCACATTGTCCTTGCTGTCAAACACGCGATGCACCGTCACATCCTTGTCCGCCACATCTGGCGTCAATTCGTCCTGCAAACCGTAAATGTCAATGAAAATGCGGTTGAGTTCTTCTTCGTTCTTTTTGAGCTGCTGGAAGCGTTCTTCGCACTCGGCTTGCCAAGCAGCATATTTCTCGGAAATCAGTTTTCCCATATCAATTATCCCTCCACCAACTTAAACGCGGATCTTGCGTGTTGAGTTGTAATTCCCGCAAGTTTCCCGCAAGTTACACGCAAGTTTTCCGCAAGTCCACTTCCATCAATTTATAGCAAACCACCTTGCAGCGCTTGTCTTTCCTTCGCAAAAAACCTTTCCGTCCTTTTTCAATTCCTTCATCAAATCTTGAATCTGATTGCGATTGAGACCCGGCAAAACTTGCTGCAATTCTTTGAACGGAGTACCAACTTCGTTGTTCTGGCGGATGTGCTTTAGCAGCAGTTCCTTGTTGGTATCTCGATCCAAGCCGACGTGCCTTGTATGCACACCGGTTTTGCCCGTCGCTGCATAGAGACTTCTGGCAAGAACATACTTCTTGCGACCGATATGCTCGACAATGCCCAGCTCGATCAGCCGGTTCAAGCGAGACTGCATCTTCTCGTTCAGCGGTCTTTCGTGGTACAGAGCATCAATCACGAGGAAATCCTCGGTGGACAGCAGCTCCGCGCCTCTTTCGCTGATCCGGTTGATAACGGAGAGCATCGCTTTGTCGAGGATCAGACCATTCAGCGTGACGCTGACGAAGAAGTCATCTGTGCCTGTGAAGTCAGGAAGCGGCTTTGCCTCCTGCACGCTCAGCTCAAACATCAGGTTCATGCCCTGGCCGGAACGCTCCACCATGCCGCACAGAGAAAGGATCTCCGCAATACGGCGGTTGCGCGGAAGCTGGCGATCCAGTATGTTGTCGAGCGTAATGCCGAAGGGAAGTCCACCGGGACTTTCAACAACCAATCTGTCGCGGAACTGGCGGACAAAGATGCTGCCGCCAAACTGATAGTTTCTGTGGCTCACCGCGTTCAGGATCGCTTCTCGGACAACGCGCTCATTGAAGGTCGCAATGTCAAACACGAAAAAGCCTTCCTGATAGTGCTGCTTGTCGTTCCGCAGATTGACAAGCTCCCACACGCGGTCATAGCAAGCGAAGAAGCCTACCTTAAACTCTTCTCTCTGATTTGCCGGACCCGACGCTTCGGAGGAACGGTACTCGAAAATGATCTCCGCTTGCGGCAGATACTTGATGATCGCCGCGTTCTTGCCGAACAGGATCAGGGCTGCATACGTTACGCCTTCATCCGTGATCGCGCCGCAGTCATGGAGAAGCTGCTCTTTTGAAAGCGTTGCAAACTGCTTTTTGCCGCTCTTTTCGATCCACTTGGCACGGAAGTTTTCAATGGCAGTCTCGTCCAAATCATCGACCGTTGCCCCGGCACAGATCGTCCCGGAGAAATCGCCGCCGGTCTCTTCATAGATGCTGCGGCGCATATCCTCCGGCATGGGCTTGAGCGTATCGCCCTCGTAAATCCACGCTACACCATCGTATTGTACCGGTAAGCCGATTGGACGGCTCTTCACATCGAAGACCAGAACCCGCTTTCCTTCATAGTTGAAAAGCTGAAAATCAACATTGACCTTCAATTTCTCGATCAAGCCCATGCGGGTGCGCTCCGGCTGGTCAAAAGCCGCGCTTCCGACCACGCTGCGGGGTCTCTTATCCGTGATGCCAAACACCAGCTTACCGCCGCCATTGTTCGCCAAAGCGCAGCAGCACTTCGCCGCCTCTCTGGAATCAAATTGCTTTTTTGCTTCCTTGAATTGGACGTGTTCGCCCTCTTTGGCTTCCAGAAGCTCTCGGACAGTTTCTAAATATGGCATAGCGTTTCTCTCCTGTTATTACTTTCTCCTAATCAACTTGTCAAAACGACTACTTTGCACAGTGCATTCGCAATTTAGCTCTAATTTCTCAATGCTCTCAGAAACCATGCGCTTTGTCTGTTCTTGCATCCAAGGCGAAAATGTAATCGTTATCTTCTCCAACCTTGAAAAGCTTATCGGTATTAATATATACTCGAAGTCTGGCAGTTCAACTATCGGCTGCTTTTCTTCGAATGCTGAAGCGCTATATTGAAAGTCAGCAACTATTCGCACCTCATGTTGGAATGCCCAACTGTCAGCCTTTACTGAAGCAACAGTAGATAGATTATACAAATTGTTTGCAGGCAACTGGTAGCTTGAAATTGCTAAATCATTTTTATACACAATCGGTTTTGTGCTAGTATGAATCCAGACATTTGGATATGGCATTTTAGCATCATTAATGTTCATAAGATAAAAATTAATACAATCTGCACCGTGACGGTAAGCTTTTGCATACCGTGTTGTATCGATTATAATACTATGAAAACTAAAAGAACTACGTGGAATTACAAATTGAATCCTAACGCCATATTTGTCACCTGAATACATATTCCACAATGGGATATTTTCATCTTCACTATAATCAAAACAAGAAACATACGGGAGTGCCTCACCGTTGTCAATCAAGGGCTGTAGATAAGATTGTTCCTTTAAATCATCAACATTCTTTATGCAATTTGCTTTCAATTCTCTGTTCTTGAGTATGCACAACAGTGATTCAATGTCCGTATATTGAGAAAACGAAGTCCACTCTTTTGACCGCTGTTTTAGGAGCCGACTATCATCGTCATGGTCGCCAATTACAGAAATTCGTCTTCCAATGTTCATAATTGCACCTCACACCAGCGGATTCCGCTTGAAATCCCATGAGGTTTCATAGGAATCCCAATCAGTTCTTGAAATCGAAATGTTTATTCTAGCAAGTTTCGAAACTTTTTCCTCGGCATCGCCCGTCTTGATCGGTAAGTTTGATACGGCACCTGTTGAGTAGTGCAGTCCTGTACAGGACACATCTAAAAACTTCTGTATGGGACTTGTGTTCAATAGTCCAAGAATAAACTCAAGACTATCATCCTTTTTAACAAATAATGATGGTCCGGATGTATCAAACAATGCTCCCGATGGAGTATAGCGCGCCGAGAAATTCCCGGATTTGATATCCGACCAGGAAATATTTTTTCTGAAATTAAAGTTTATGTTATAGTTGGATGACTTTATTTTACCGGCAACAGTGTAATTCCGAATTGCAGCACCGTTATCAAACCAATTTACTACATAATCTCTATTTCCATACCATTTTCTAAAAGTGCCGCCTTTGCTATACGGAAACCATTTCATAGACCTATTGTTGCTTTTACCACTAATCGCTAAGTTCTCAGAAGAACACTCAAACCAGAATCGCATAAACAAGTCCCCGTTTCCTGTTACAAGTCCATGCCTCGTCTCAGCAAATGCCTCTAATTTCTTCTGCTGTGCCATGTTATCAATGACAGCACTTGAAATCCAGAATGAAAAAGTCTTTCCATCAAGCTTTTCAAAATCCATTAATTTAGCCGTATATCGATTACAATTCGATACATTGCGTACATTTGCAATGCTTAAGAATGCCTGCTCTTTGCTCAATTCCGATTCTTGTTCTTGCAAATCAATGTAATAACTAATATACTCCGGCAATCTTATGTTCTGTATAACATAAGCACATGTCCTAACTTTTTCTCCACTTATTTCATCAAATGCTTTTGTTCCGAGATAAATCATATTTACAAAAGCACTGGCATTTATAAGGGCTTCTCTCATATTCTCGAATCTTGAATTAAACATAAACGACTGTTGCGTAATCAATGATTGTATGCCATTCTTTTTTAAAAGTTTTCTGCATTTTTCAACAAAAACGCAGTACAGATCTTGCTTAAATGCGTCAAATTGTGCTTGTATATAGTCATAGAGCATGCCACCAAGATTAGCAATTCCCATATACGGTGGATTCGTACAAACAACATCATACTTCTGCGCCAGCACTGCCCCCAATTCAACCAGATTCCAGAGCGCATCTTTTGTATCCTCAAGATTCAGTTCATCCATGCTGATCTGGTCAGAATAATCAACCGTTCCAACGAAGCGATACAGCAGACCCCAATCAAGCATATCAACATTCAAAATAGAGCCATATTCTTTTGCATCGCGGAACGTATCAAGTAGGTATTCTAATTGCGTTAATGCTGTGTTGCGCTCAACCTCACTCATCGACCAACCAAAGAATTTCAGCTGATTTCGGTTAATACCGATGCTCTCGCGGATAGAGTAGACATTCGGCTGAATCCCGCGTGTGAGCAAGCGCCGGTCATACTGCCGCGCCTTCATCATAACCGCAAAATAGGCAAGCTGCGCCGCACGGTCATCAATGTCAAGACCGTAGAGATTATTCTTGAGGATGCTCTGCGCCGCCTCGCGCTGATCCCAACCGGCAGAGGTATAAATCTGCATCAGCACATCGAAAGCGTAGACGAGGATATGACCGCTGCCCATGCAGGGGTCGATGACCTTGATCTCTTCCGGCTTGATGGTCTTGTATTCCTCCCGGAGCTTTGTAAGCTGGGTTTCTACCTCCGGTCCCTGCTTGGCTTCGTCCAGATAGTATTTCCAGCCGCCCCGCAGTTCGGCGTTGGGGTGACCTTCCAGCCAAAGTCTGCCGAGGGAGTTTTCCACCATATAGCGGACGATCCAGTCCGGCGTAAAAAGCTGCGTCGCGGCAGGAATGCGCTCCTTTGTGATCTTGACATTCTTCTTGAGCTGGGCAAAGGTATCGTCTTTCAGCTCGGTGTTGTAATACTGATACAGCCAGCCGATGATCTGCACGGCATCCTGCCAGTCCTCTTCGGGGATGTCGGAAACCATGTGACCAAGAACGCTGTCCTGACGGAGAATGTTGTTGGGCAGCAGCATTTCCGTGTAGCCACCCATCCGCTCGAACATGACGGGCAGCGCACTGTTCAGTGCGTTACACTGCGTCAGCAGCAGATAGCGGTAGAGGGCTTCGGTACCGTTGCTCTCGATGTACTCCGCCACCTTGCCGCTATCCAGTCCCGGCAGATCAAGGTGCAGCACATCGTTCAGAATCTCCGGCTTGAATGCACCGGAAGCGTCTGAGAACACGCGGATATGGGAGGGCAGATAGTTGTTGACCTCCATAAAGCGCAGGGCGATGAAGCGGTTGAACCAAGTGTAGGCAACCTCTTCCATGACCTGCTTGTAGCCCTTTTCCTTGATTTGCTTGATGAGTTCCTGCCGCTGGGACTTTTCCTCCGCCGTCAGCAGCCGCCCATTGAGGGTGTCCGCAGAAGCGTCACCGAAGCCGGACTCGTCAATTCCATATTGATAGGCACGTTGGGAAACCTGAGCAATCAGCTCGTTCCGCGCCCAGATCGCAAACTTCTGAATTGCGTTCTTGTTCATCTTCTGATACTCCTTTAGTTGATCTGCACGCCGTCGCAGCTTTCGAGCGTCTTCATGAGCTTTTCGCGGATCGCCTCGACGTACTTATCAATGTCTTCCTTGCTTTGCAGACGCTTGACTGAGCAGAGGTCATACCGGCGCACGGTCATGATCTTCGGGGGCTTCGGCGCGGGCGTTCCGGGCTTTGCGGTCGCTGCGGGCGTGGGCTTCTGCGCATCCTGCTGACGGGAGGCGGACATGACCTCCATGCGGCGGCAGATCGTGTCCTTGTAATTGAGAAGCTGCGTAATCATGGCATCCAGCTCGGTGAGGGAGGTCGCGGTTTTCGCCGCTTCGCGCTTGTTTACGAAATGATCGTCCGCCTGACGGAGCAATGCCCCGGCGTCCCGCGCTTCGCTGGCAAGCTGGTGAACATCCTGCATACACTGGCGGATGTTTTCAGCAACTTCCTCGCGCTTCATATCCAGCAAGCTGTCGTAAGCGGTCTTGACCTTCTGGACAAGCTCCGGCAGCTCCCCAATGCGGGAATAGGGCTTCGGCATGGCAAGGATCGTAGACATCGTGCTGATGACGTTCAACGTGTCTGCATCCGCCGCGAAGTAGTCTCTTTCCTTGAGAATGCTGGCAAGCCGCTTCTTGGCATCGTCGAACACCGTCCGCTGCGCCTTGAAGAACATCTCCACGCCTTCCATATCCTCGGCGGAATCGAGAAGATCATCCTGCCGCTGCACCATTCGTTTGAGCAAGGCAACATTGTCCTTACGCTGGCTCAGAACGTCGTTCATCAGGTCGCGGGCAGCGGTGACGGTTTCCTTTTCAGGGTAACGCTCTTTGGAGTAGAACTCGTCAAGGAGTTTCTGATAGTGGCTCTGCTTGGTTTCAAAAGTGTTCAGAACGAAGCGGATCAGCCCGTCCTCATCGGAGGGAATGTCCATCGCGCCCAGATAGTCCCGCAGGAAGTTGACGCTCTTGCGGATCAGCTCTTCGGAGGGCGCAATACGCCGTGCGACGATGGCTTTGTCGATCTCGGTCTTCTTGCGCAGGAAGTCCACCAAACGGCGCTCTTCCTTGCCGACAACCGCGCCGCCATAGTTGATCTGGATTTTCTGCTGGACAATCAGGCGGGCAATCAGAGCGGCAATGTCGATTTCCTTCCAACCGTAAGGGATCGCCTGATACCGGCGCTGCACATCGCCCATCGAGGTCTTGAGCATCTTCTGGTTTTGCAGCTCCAACCACTGACTGATCTCATTGAGGGCGTCTTCGTTGTTTGCGCCCAGCCCGGTAAAGCCGACCTCTTCATAAGCGCCGTTGAGGATAGCAAGAATATCAGCGTCGCTGTCCACAAACTGATTGACCATGTTGAGCTTGGAATAGACGCTCTCGACAAGGCTCTTCATCGCCTCGTCCAGCTTGTCCTTCGCAGAGCCGTATTTCAGGTCGAGGATTTCACCGTGGACGTAGAACTTGCCCTCGACGATGGCTTTTTCGATCAGGCTGCGGGCATGGCTTTCCAGCTTCCGTGCCTCGTCGTTGCGGTCGCGGATGATCCGCTGGATGCTCTCTGGCATCTGCGACACATTCCGCTGCTTGACATACTTGCGGATCTTCATCGCCTGTTCCAGCTCATCAAAGTAGGGCGTGTCCGCCGAGAGAACAACGATTGCCTCGTTGTTGACCTGCGAGTCCATGATAAGCCGCTGATCTCCAACGCCGTAGAGGTCGCTTGCCACGGTGACGATGCGAAGCCGCATTCCGCCTGTGGATGCACCGTTTAGCGTCTCGTCAACGTACTGATCGTAGGCAAAGTCATACTTGCCGCATTTATATTTCTTTGCCGGATAGATTTCACCATAGACCGTCTGAGAAATGCTCTGAACGATCTGTGCGCTGTCAACCGGCGTATTCTTGATGTCGATGGCAATATCCTGTTCCTCATCTGTCAGGAAGGCGTAGGTATCGCCATTGCGGGAGATGTAGTTCTGAGACAGAAGGCGTTCCAGAGAAGCCGTGATGGATGCGCGGAGGGCAATCTTGTCGGTGTGAATATCGTCGATCATCAAAATGGTGATATTCTCAATGTTCGCCTTGACATCTTCAATGTAGCGGACAAGGTAGAGCAGCTTGAGGACGTTCACGTCCTGCTGCTCCAAGCCGTCGTTGGCATCCGCCGCATTCTGGCAGCGGTCGATGACCCGGCGGATGGCGCTCTCCAAGAAGGTATGTACCGTGTCATAGAACTGATAGAACGGCACAAGGGCGTTCTCGTCCTTGTTCTCTACCTTCTGCGCCGCCTCTTGGAAACCGGACAGCATGGAGCGTTCGCCGCCCGAAAGGTGCTTGCCGGAATTGCCGTGCTTGCGGATTTCCGCGAGAACCTTCTGGATGACGATGAACTGATACGGGACAAAGGGGAAAGTCGCGCTGAACTCCGCCGCGCTGGTAAAGCCCTTGATGTCGAGGATCGGATTATCAAAGGCAAACAGGCTCTTTAAGCCGGAAGCCTCTTTCTCATACTCCATTTGCAGAAGGTGATCTGCGTCCTCTGTCTTCGCCAGAACACGCTTTTTGATAACCTCATCGACAGACGAGGAAGAAAGGCTCAGACGGGTATTGAAGCGCCCCTGAATCTTGGAGAAGTCATCGCCGGACACTTTCACAACGGAGTCGATCGCTTCCTGACTTGTCACCATGACCCAGACCTTGCCACAGCATCGCCGACCAATTTCCTCTACAATGGCTTGTAAATTTCCCATCAGATCACTGTTGTCTCCAATAAAGAAGCCAACTTCATCCACCATAAACAAAAGGCGGAAATTATTCGGCTTGGTGTCAACATACGCGACGATGTCGTCCACCAACTGAGCGACGCTTAACTCATTTGTTTCCTCTCCGTTAAACCAATTATGTGCCGCCCGTTCGCTCATTCCAAGTACATCTTGTAAAACTGTTACAAGATCATCTTCAAAAAAGGCAAACGCGTCACGATCATCCACCCACGGCGCACCATGTACACTTTCAAACGCCGCACGAAACGCCTCGGTTTTACCCTGTTTCTCGATAAAACGCTCCAAACGAGCAACCTTCAGATCATCCCCATAAAAGCCGCAGTGCCGATAAAACATCTTTGCAAAAACACGCAGAATCGCAGTTTCATCCTTGTTCACTGGCGCCTGCTTTAGAATATCAAACAAGATTGTCTCAGTCGGCATTGATGAGCTTCTGACTGCATCGGCGTACATCATCGGGTCGTCGAATTTGTTTGCGAAGTAATCAATGGCGTGTTTACCATCCACCTCTTTGTTGGAGAGCAGGTAAGACAGCATTTTCAGAAAGTGAGATTTACCGCTTCCAAAGAAACCAGAAATCCAGACGCCAATTTTTCCTGTCGGATAATCGATGGCTTTGACGTAGTTATCAAAGAATGTGGCAAAATGGCGCCGTAGTTCTTTCGTGATAATATACTCGTCAAGTTCCTGCTTCAAACTCCGCTGATCGTCCTGCGATACCTGAACAACACCATTGATGTCACGGTCGATGTCCTTTTGGAACATACTTTGTATTTTCATAGCGTCTTCCTCCAATTACAAAAGGTTGAATGCCCGGTAGTAGTGTCCGTCCAGAAACTTTCCAAACAATCCGAGGTCTTGTCCGTTGAACGATCCCGGATAAAACATAACGATGGGGATATCCTCAAAGAGATGCTGCATACTGTCCAGCATTTTATGAGAGCGCATAAACGGGAAGATTTTTCCCACGCCGGTCAGGAAGAGAACATCGCCGTATTCATGCGGCTCGTACTTCATGTATTCCAGAAGTGCCTCCGGCGTTGCGATCTTTTGAAGCTGCTTGAGAAGGTATTCCTTCCCGCGCTTTTCTTCCAGCCCGTCCACGGATTTCAGGACGCGCTTGTCCTCCAAGAGTCTCAGAAAAATCTCGTAAAGGTCACATTCCTTAATGTGGTACGGCGTTCCGCTCTCCGCTTTCAGCCGGGAAACGAAGTCTCTGACGATCAATTCGTCTGCCGGATCATAGCAGAACACATGAATGCCGACTTCGTTGCTTAATCCTTTGTTGGCAAGAAAACTGGGGTCGGATATTCTGTCCCGGATTCTATCCAACTCTTGCTTGATGTCGCTCATGCCAGAGCCTCCTATCTAAAGCAGTTAAAAGCTGCAAGTGCTTCGAGATCGTTATTTCTGCGAATGCCTTCTTCCAGCTCATCGCAGAGAAACAGCGGATTGAGCCGCGTGGATTTGAAGGTGTCAAGGATCTCAACCTCGACCAGAACTTTTGTCAGCACTTGCTTGATCTTATTGACCGTTGATTCACTCCATCCGGCAATGTCATCGTTCTGCTCCTGCAAGTGGGAGAAGAACACATTCAGGTCCTTCCGCGAAAACTCGAAGTCCTGACTCCGGAACTTTTCTCCGATCACGCCGACCATGAAGTCCCAGACAATGCGGTTGTAGCGCATCATGGCATAGAGGTTGATCTGCTTTGCAATCTCAGGCGGAGCCGATGATAATTCCTGCCGAAGCTGTTCATCGTCTAATGCGTCCAGCCGCTTATAGCAGCTTCGCACCATACGGGCAACAAGCCGCTCGGTCGGGTATTGAAACAGATTGTTCTTTTTGATTTCTTCGATAGCGTCCTCCACGGATGTCCCGTCGAGGTAATATTTCGATGCAATGCGGATTTCATAGAAGAGGAACTGTTCCGCCGTGATCGTTCCGTTATAAATCAGAGATCGTTCCATTCACTTCTCCATTCGAGCTGGTCTCCCAAGCTCACTGTTATCATATCATATTGGCTGTCCCATAAAGCGGACTTTATCATGCGTTTTCACGCGAATCCGGCACAATTTCCATAATATCTTCCACGCCGCAGTCCAGCGCCGTGCAAATTTTCAAAAGTATCTCCGTCGTAACATGACCGTTTCGCCCCATTTTTGTGACGGACGCCGGGCTAATGCCCGCTTTCGCGCACAGATCTTTCTTTTTCATATCCTTGTCAATCAGCAGTTTCCAAAGCTTCTTGTAGCTCACAGCCATAGTTCGATTCCTCCAGATGAAAAAAGTGCTCTGCTGCTTTGCAGAACACCTTTGTGCAAAGCTGCCAAGTCTAACAACAGCGCTTCGCAGCGTTGTATCTTATTGTATCAAAGCAGGATGGAAAATGCAAGGAAATGATAAATACGAACGATTTTTATTTCGAAGACCACTTATCGAATTCGCCTTTATCTTTGTTTATTGCCGCGCAAATTCTGTATCTCAAGGCGTATGAATTATGCTGTTTACTACACGAAAATTCTATGCTATTCGTACCGAATGAGCAAACATTAATTAAGTGTCTTCATCGAATCCACCATAAATGCAGTTGAGCCTTACCCATTTCTCTGCTACAATTACAATAAGAAAAACGCAACGGAGGTTTTTCCATGATCCGTGAAATCTGCAAAGATGAATTTTTTCTGTCTCAGAAGGCAGAGCCTGCAACGGCAGACGATCTGGAAATCGCGCAGGACTTATTGGACACCCTCACCGCGCACAAGGATGGCTGCGTGGGCATGGCGGCGAATATGATCGGCGTCAACAAGCGCATTATTGCGTTCGACAACAATGGTGATTACATGGTCATGTTCAATCCCGTGATCGTCAAAAAATCCGCGCCGTATGACGCGGAGGAGGGCTGCCTGTCCCTGACCGGCACGCGGAAAACAAAGCGTTATCAGACCATCAAGGTGCAGTGGCAGAACGAGCAGTTCCAGACGCGCATCCGGACATTCACCGGCTGGGCAGCGCAGATCATTCAGCATGAACTTGACCATTGCGAGGGGATTTTGATATGATTTTATTCTTTTCCGGCACCGGAAACAGTAACTATGTGGCGAAACGCATTGCGGACGCGCTGGGCGATGCGCTTGTGAATCTGAACGACCGCATCAAGGCTTCTGACACTTCACCCGTCGAAACCGGCGAGCGGCTGATTATCGTCA
>ENA-ORPD01001893-ORPD01001893.1-human-gut-metagenome-genome-assembly--contig:-NODE-1893-length-13787-cov-3.901471_pt1 | contig 13787 bp, 12 predicted proteins | sample MGYA00242143_ERZ509076 | MGnify/ENA primary metagenome ERZ509076 (study PRJEB26280, sample SAMEA2338706) | human gut metagenome | biome: human gut; feature: human-associated habitat; material: faeces... | reverse complement strand
CGTTGAACAAGCCGATAACGTCTTTGTCGCGTTTTACAAGGAGATATCCTTTCATCGCAAGGCTGACGTTGATTTGCACCACGCCGACCGCAAGGCTTAATCCCAGCATATAAAGCGCGGTGTTCGGATTTGTTTCGTCAATGGGCTTGAACCAGATAAGTTTTTCCAAAAACGTTCCCGATACGTCAAACGCAAGCCAGCCGCCGAAGAGCACGCCCCAGATGAACGTCGATAATCCGCCCATTCCGATAATCAGAAGTATTCTGCCTTTTCCGGGAGGAGGTTTCAACAAAAAATATCCCAAGAAACCGCCAAGCATAAGGATAAGTCCGTACACGGCGTCGCCCATCATAATTCCGAAAATAATGAAATAGAAAAACGCGACGACGGGATTCGGATCGACGTCCCGATACGACGGGGGCGAGTACATGTTCGTAATGTTTTCGTACGGCGCGACGATTTTGTTGTTTTTGGTAAGAGTCGGCACGCTGTCGCCGGCAACGGGATCGCGCGTTTCGATAACGACCGCGTCGGTGGTGTTTTTAATTGCGCCGACTACCTTTTCTTCCTCATCTTTCGGGAACCAGCCTTCAAGGACGAACGACGTTTTCGTAAGAGCAAGCCCGTCGGACGCAACGAGTCGCGCGTTTTCGACGGTGTAATAATCGTAAAGTTGTTTGAAGTCGGGAATATCGTCTTCAAAAGACAAAGATTCTTCGAGGAGGCTTTGTTTTTCCCTGTTGAGCGTTTTTACGTCCTGTTCGAGTTCCGCGATTTTTTCGCTTGCGGTAACGTCGAAGTTATACGACGTTTTCACAAAGTCCGCAACGTTTAGGGCTTCAAAAACCTTGTCGGCGTCGGATTTCAGCGCGACGACCGCAACGGGCAGCATTTTTCCGCCTCCCATAGTTTCGATATATACGGGATATTCGCTCCTGATTTTTTCAAGGACGGAAGTTTTTGAAGAATCTATAACGCCAAGAACGACCGACGTATGCGCGGTATCGCAAAACGCCGACATTCTGACGGCGACGTCGGAATAAACCGACAGCCCGTCGATTGTCGCGCAAAGTTTGTTCGTTTCCGCCTTTATATCGGCGTAACGACGGCTGATTTCTTCCAGACGGGAAACTTTCGACATGATTTCGTCTTCCCGCCCTTCGATTTCATAAAACTTTTCAAAGCCGATTCTGGGCGTCGGATTTATGAATTTTTTCTTTTTGGGAGTTACGTTCAGGACGTCTTCGGGCGCGACCGGCGTTTTATGTTTTTCCGCCTTGGCTTCCGATTTTTTAATAAGTACCGCGGTGCGGCTTTCGGTTTTCAGAAAGTCGAAAACGAATTGAAGGCGCAACATAGCAGACATGATTTCGTCACGCCTGTCAAGGTTTTCCTTATTAAAAGTGTTTTCGATAAGTTCCGACCGCTGCACTTCGACGACGCCCGTTTTTTCAAGCGTTTTCAAAAGCGCGTGCTTATCCTTGCCGTAAGCGACAAGGGTAAGTTTTTTCATATCAACGATTGCCATATTTTGTGAAAAGTTTTTCTTTTACGGTTTCGACCGCGGCGTCTTCGTTCACGACGCATTTTGAGATAAAGTCCGAGATTTCCTTGTTGCCTTCCCTTGCGATCATTTCGGTTTTTCTTTGCGCCGCGACTTCCGCGTTGTTCTGACGAAGACGGGTTGCGTCCTTGCTGTCTTTTGCAGCCTGTTTCAGAATAACGTCGGCTTCGGACTCGGCTTTTAGCCTGATTTCCTTTGCGCGGGCCGTTGCGTCACGGACGATTTCTTCCGCCTGATTTTCGGCGCTCGTGATATTTGTTATTACTTCCTGAATCATTAAAAATCCTCGTGTAATTATTATTTGAAGTTCTTGTCCTCGATTGCGGCGATTTCGTCAAGGCGTCTTTGATGACGTCCGCCCGCATATTCGGTTTTCAGCCAAAGTTCCACGATTTGCACCGCAAGTTCGGGACGTACTACCCTGCCGCCCATTGCGATTATGTTGGCGTTGTTGTGCTCCTTGCAGGCTTGCGCGCAGAAAAGGTTGTCAACGACTGCCGCACGGATACCTTTGACCTTGTTTGCGGCAATCGAAATACCGATGCCCGTGCCGCAAAGCAACACTCCGAGGTCGCAATCTTTGCTTGCGACGGCGTTTGCCACTGCTTCTCCGTAAATGGGGTAATCGACCGATGCGTCCGAGTTTGTGCCGAAGTCGACGACTTCGTGTCCGAGTTCTTTGAGTTTATCAACGACCGCGGCCTTCAAAATAAATCCGCCGTGGTCACATCCGATTGCTATTCTCATACAATAGCCCCCTTTTTTCAAATTTTCATAAAAATACTATAACATAAGACTTTCGGTTTTTCAAGCGAAAAATATTCGACTTTTTGTAAAAAGAAAAATTATGTAGTATTTTTATACAAAAAGACATTATTATATATAAACTTAATAAATAACAAAAAATCCGCCTGTGTTCAAGCGGAATTTTTTTATAACAACATTTTTCTTAAATCTTCGACGGTGTCGGCAATGAGGTCCGCGCCCGCGTTTTTAAGCTCGTCCCCTTCCGAAAATCCGTACTTTACGCCGATGCACTTAATGCCGTGATTATGCGCGCACTCGACGTCGAATTTTCTGTCGCCGATCATCACGATTTTGTCCGACCGGGGGTTTCCGATGTTGTCAAGGACGTAGGTCAGAAGCACGGTTTTGTCGTCGCGCTTTCCTTCCATATCGCTGCCGCCGATAAAATCGAAATATTGCTCCACTCCGAAATATTTTATGATTTTTCTGCAAAAATACTCGGGTTTCGCGCTTGCAAGCACGACGTGTTTCCCGCTTTTTTGAAGATCGCGTAAAAGTTCCGCCATGCCGGGATAAATCTTGTTTTCGCACCAGCCCTTTTCGCTGTATCTTTCACGATAAACGTCCAGCATTCTGTCGCGTTTTTCCACGTCGTCGGTGTAGCGGCCGAAACTCACGCGAAGCGCGGGTCCGATAAAACTCGTCAGCGTTTCAAAAGGAACGTTAATCCCTTCCGATTTAAGCGCTTTGTCCGCGCTTTTCGTTATTCCTTCCGAACTGTCCGACACCGTGCCGTCAAGGTCGAAAAGGACGTATTCGATATTTTTCAACTCATCAATCATTACAAAAACCTTAAAAAATCATCGTCGTGGCAAAGGTATTTCGGCGGAACGTCCAGAACGGACAGTGCACCGATAACGCCGTCTTTGTTCATTTTAACCGCGGCGCGGGCATAAGTCAACAATATCTTTGCCGTAAAATCGGGGTTGCTTTGAAGCGCAATCGAAAAATCGAGTTTTGCCCCGCTAGACGTCGCCGCGACTCTGCCGCCGTGGGCAAGGCTTTTATGGTTTTTTTCAAACTCGTTTTCGTCGATAAACCGCACGCTCGTTTCGTAACCCTTGAAATAGTATTCCGTATTTTTGATTTTGTTTTCGATTTCCTTTTCGTCCGCGCCGTCTTCCTTTACGACGTAAACTTCGCGCGTGTGCAGGTTTTCGGGCGTGTTCAAAGGTTTCTCGCCCGACAATATCATATCTACGACTTTTTCTTTCGGCACGGTGTATTGCACCGCGTTTTTCACGCCGCTTATGCTTCTGACCGCTTCCCCGTGTCCCTGGGACGCGCCCCTGCCCCAAATCGTATACGGCTCTTCAAAAAGGAACGCGCAAAACGCGACTCTCGCCACGCTGAAAATTCCCGGGTCCCACCCCGCAGCCGTTATCGACACGCCGCGCCTTTTCTGCTGAATATCGTCAAGTTCTTTAATGTGTTCCGCGATTTCCGCGTGGGTATCGAAAGTGTCCGCCGTATTAAACCTTTTCGCGACGATTCGGCTTTGTTTCCTAAGATTGGTTTTACTGCCGCCGCACAAAAGCATAATATCCGTTTCCGTATCGAAACTTCCGAAATTTTTAAAGTCGAAGACTTTCGTTCCAAACGGCGACGTTACGTTCCGCCTTGAAAATATCCCCGTTATGTCGTATCCGAGATTTTTTGCGTTGATTTCCGCCGCGCGCCCGAGATTTCCGTATCCCACGATTCCGATTTTCATAAAACACCGCCTTTCCCCTATTATATGCAGTCTTTTACGGCGATTTACTTCACGCGGCGCGCCGATTTTTCATAATATGCTTTTGACGGGTGTATTAAAGAAGTTTCCCTTGGGTAAAATCATCGTGTACATAATTGTAAGTATTCGGAGGTGTCGATATGATAAAACGCGGTGAGATTTATTACGCCGATTTAAGCCCCGTCGTGGGGAGCGAACAAGGGGGCGTGCGTCCCGTACTTATCGTGCAAAACGACGTCGGAAACAAGTATTCTCCGACGATTATCGCCGCGGCAATAACCAGCAGACTCAACAAAACCAAACTGCCGACTCACGTCGATATTCCGCAAAGCGAGTTCGGACTGCCGAAAGACAGCGTAATATTGCTTGAACAGCTAAGAACCCTTGATAAAACCAGATTAAAAGACAAAATCGGCGATTTGTCCGACGGCGCAATGAGAAAGGTCAACGAAGGACTTATGGTCTCTCTCGGCTTTTACGAGTAAGCGCTGTAAAAGTGATATGCCTGACGGCGTGATATTGTCTTCGACAGTGATATTGCGTTGCAGTGATATTTGCCCTTTGGGCAAGTTGCGGATTTACCTTTACTTCGGCTGCAAGCCGAAATATAACTTTGGCAATAGCCAAAATATAACTTTGACAAAGTCAAAATATAACTTGCGTAGCAAATATAACTTGCGAAGCAAATAAAAAAACGAGGTCATTCGCCTCGTTTTTCGTCGTCTTTCATTATCTTTTTTTGCCGCGTACCAGGTACTTTTCCCCGTCGTCGACGGTTTGTACGATATCGAAAAGTTCCTTGAAAATGTTCGCTTCTTCGTCTGCCGATTCAAGGTCTTTCGACACGATTTTTGCCACGCCCGAATGGCGCGCGTTGATAACGCTTGGCGGATCGCTGTGGATTATCGAAAACTCGCCGCCCTTTTTAAGGTTATTGTTTATCGCCGTCAAAAACGCTTGCGTATCCGTGAAATGCGGATAAGCGTTGTAAATCACGATTTTGTCGAAATCGCCTTCCGAAAAGTCGTAAAAATCGGCAATTTCGTATCGCAAATTTTCGTCGCGGTTTTTGGACTTTGCAATGGCAATCATATTCTCCGAAAGGTCGATTGCGACAACGTTTTTCGCGCCGAGTTTCAACAGGTGCTTGTCAATAATTCCCGTGCCGCAAGCAACGTCCAGAACCTTGTCGCCGGGGTTGATATTCACAAGTTTTACAAGATTGAAAACATCGTCATCGGACAGTTTTTGCCTTGCGTCCCAGTCCTTTGCAAGACTGTTGAAAAAGTCTTTGTTTTGCTGTGTTCTTTTGTCCATAATCTTTTGAAATAATACCAAAAACGCCGTTTTACGCGGCGTTTTTCATCAATAAAGTTTATTTTAAGCCGGTTCCGCGGAAAGTATATCCTTCCTTGTCGATAAGGCGCATTTGCAGTTTAAGTTGCTCGATAAACTCCGCATTGGACGAAGTTTTGACAAGCATTTGCAACAGATTTTCAGCTGCCGATTCCGTATCGCCCGACGACAAAATTTTTCGCATTGTCCACACGCCTTCCAGCTCGTCCTGCGACAACAACAAATCTTCTCTTCTCGTGCCGCTGCGGTTTAAATCGATTGCGGGGAAAATCCTCTTTTCGGACAGTTTTCTGTCAAGGTGGATTTCCATATTGCCCGTGCCCTTGAACTCCTCGTAAATGACGTCGTCCATACGGCTTCCGGTGTCGACGAGAGCGGTTGCGATAATGGTAAGGCTTCCGCCGTTTTCGATGTTTCTCGCGCTTCCGAAAAACGATTTCGGGCTATGCAACGCGCCGGGATCGATACCGCCGGAAAGCGTCCTGCCCGTCGGGGGAATTGTAAGGTTATATGCGCGCGCAAGGCGGGTTAAGCTGTCCATCAGAATCACGACGTCTTTGCCGTTTTCGACAAGTCGTTTCGCGCGGGAAAGCAACAGTTCCGCCGCTTTCGTATGATGTTCCGGCATTTCGTCGAAAGTGCTGTAAACGACCTCGCCTTTAATGCTTCTTTGCATGTCGGTAACTTCTTCGGGACGCTCGTCGATGAGCAATACCATAAGGGTTACGTCGGGATAATTTTCCGAAATGCTGTTCGCGATTTTTTTAAGCAGGGTTGTTTTGCCCGCTTTCGGAGGAGAAACGATCATACCGCGCTGCCCTTTTCCGATTGGCGCAATAAGGTCGATTTCGCGAATTGCGAAGTCGTTTTTGCTGCGTGCGTTTTCAAGTTTCAGACGCTCGTCGGGATAAATGGGGACAAGGTCGTCAAAGCGCGGGCGTTTTCTGAGTTCTTCCGCGGGCACGCCGTTGATGGTATTGATGATTAAAAGCGCGGCGGGCTTATTGTCGTAAGCGACCTTCACGATGCCCTTGATCATATCCCCCTGACGAAGTCCCGCCTTCCTGATTTTGATTGCGGAAACGTAAACGTCCTTTTCGCTGTGTTCGCAGTTTCTGACGCGGATAAAGCCATAGCCGTCGGGGTGAATTTCCAGGATACCTTCCCTTTCTTCGCAGGTTTCATCGACAGCCATAATCTCGTTTATCGATTCCGCGGCTTTTTCGGGAACGTCGTTCTGCGCGTTCCTTCTCGGGGCGTCGACAAGTTTCGACGGGCGTGAAACCGGGCGGATTTTAAGCCCTTTTACCCTTTGAGAAGACGCTTCGACAATTTGTGAAATAAGTTCTTCCTTGTTTAATTTTGTCGGGGACTGCACCCTGTTTTCGCGCGCGATTTCGCGCAATTCAAACAGGTTTTTGTCCTGCAACTGTTCGCGTGAAAAATCCATAAAAACTCCGAATTTTTGAAATTTAGAATATAAAAACGCAACACAAAACGCTGCATAATAAGTATATGCCGATTACGGAGCGTTTTATACGATAAAATGTGCTTTATACGTTAAAGTGTGCGTTATTGCTGACTTTTGAAAACGTAGACTTTCGTGCTTTCGCCGTCGAAGTCGAAGCGGTCGAACTCAACCGTATCGCTGTCGAGATACACGATTTCGTCTTTATCAAACAAATCGAGAAAATCGTCAAGACCGTCGATGTCAAGGCTGCAATCTTCGGTTTTGAAATGCATGGGGATAACGACGTCGGGCATAAGTTTATCGACGTATTCTTTCGCTTCCTCCGCATTGATGGTATAGTTTCCCCCGACGGGGATAAGAAGGACGTTTGTGGGGACGAGTGCTTCCGCAAGCATTGCGTTGCATTCCTCGCCGATGTCGCCGAGATGGCATACTTCGACGCCGTCAAGGCGATACTGGAACACAAGATTTTGTCCGCGCAGTCTTCCGCCTTCCTTGTCGTGGTCGGTAAGGAGGCTTCTGATGTGAACGCCTTTTACCTCAAACAGACCTTGTTTATTGATAATAACGGGGTTGCCCTTGATTCCTTTGATGAAGTTGTGATCCTCGTGATTATGACTGAGCGTCACGGCGTCGCAAGAAACTTCGGGCATCGAGAAACCGACGTACGGGTGGTACGGGTCGGTGATGATTGACGTACCTGTGCTCTCTTCGAGTTTGAAGCAGGAATGCCCCAACCAATGAACTTTCACAATAAACTCCTTATATAAAATTACTTATTTAGATTTGTTAAGATTTTCGTTGTGCCTGCGCAGCAAATCGTGGATTTTCTCATGCGGATCGAGAAGCCCCGATACCGACGCGTTGTGGTTGCACGCCGAAATGATATACGCCATATATTTGGACAATTCCGCCTTTGAAAACCATTCTCTTTCCGAAAGTTCGGGCAAGGTGTATGAAAGGTTTGTGGAGATAACGCCGTCGAAAATACCTTCCGCATAGGCTTTGTCGAACCTTTCCGTGCCTTCCGTGAACATTGCGAAGGTGGGGACGAGGATAATGCGTCTTGCGCCCTTGTCTTTCAGGTCTTTGGCAAGGTGCAGCATGCTGTCGCCGGTTGCGATAATGTCGTCAGCGACGAGAATGTCTTTGCCCGCAACGGGATTGCCGATGTATTCGTGCGCGACGATGGGGTTTCTGCCGTTGATGACGACAGAGAAGTCGCGACGTTTGTAAAACATACCGAGATCCAGCCCCAGAACCGAAGCGTAATAAATATTACGACTCATCGCGCCTTCGTCAGGGGAGATAATCATCGTGTGTTCTTTGTCAAAAACGATGTCGGGATATTTCCTCACGACCGCTTTCAGAATCTGATAACATGGGAAGAAGTTATCAAATCCCATAAGGGGCACGGCGTTCTGAACGCGGGGATCGTGAGCGTCGAAAGTGATAATGTCTTTCACGCCCATGACTTCCAGTTCTCTCAGCATAATGGCGCAATCGAGAGATTCCCTTGCGTTTCTTCTGTGCTGACGTCCGCCGTAAAGAAGCGGCATAACGACTGTGATGCGCGACGCTTTGCCGCCGACCGCCGAAATAAGTCGTTTCAGATTTTGGAAATGGTCGTCGGGACTCATACACTGCATTTGTCCGAACATTTTGTATTGCACGCCGTGGTTACCGGTGTCGATTATGACGTACAGGTCTTTGCCGCGTACGCTGTCAAGAATCATTGCCTTGCCGTCGCCCGACGTAAAACGCGGGAAGTTGGTGGGAACAATAAAAGATGCGGGGGTTTTCTTTGCACATTCTCTGCCATACCAGTCAACAAGGTATTTATCGACTTTTTCGGCGAATTCTTCCGCGCCGGGTAAAGCGATTATGGCAAGGGGATATGCAGGGATTTCGTCTTCGGAAAATACGGTCTCAAAAGCAGGTGTCATTGGTAACCTCCAAAATTCTATTGATATTTTATCATATTATTTTGTTTTCGCCAAACGATTTAGGGGGTTATTCGGAATTAAAATAAAATTGTTTAGTGTCAATATGACACTTATTACTGTCGTTTATTACGACTTTGTTATTTTTAATCGTTTAAAGTCGCACACTTTTGAAAAATCGACCGTTTTATCGTGCGGTTATTTTATGGAAATTCCGGCTCGAAAAAAAATTGTTTGTATTTTTTGTTCCGCCCTTTTTACGTACGTCTTAAAACTCCACGACGTAAAAATAATTTATCCGATTTTTGCGGGAACAAACGTTCTTTCGTCGGCAAAAACCCGACTGCCGCGTATTTTGACGGAAACCTTATAAATCGTTCGATTTGTAAAATTTTTGCCCTGTCGTGCGTTGTTTACACAGGATTTCAGGCACTATTTTATGGATAAGTATAGCTTAAATTGAATAGAATACATTTGACACGCTCGCACGCGTAGTATATAATATCATTTAGCAGCAATAATTTTGCAATTCTAGATTAAGGAGAACGGAAAATTATGAACAAAATGCAAAAGTTGACTTGTGCAAAAGTTCTGAAAGTAATTTTCTATTTACTCGGTTTCCCGCTTCTTATGTTGTTTGTCGCAAAGGACAGCATGATCTTCTTCAACGAAGGTGCTTTTTCCGAAACGGCGAAAAACGGCATTACTGCGGCGCTCGTTTTGTGGGCAGGTTTCACACTGCTTCAAATCGGGCTTTACCTTGTATTGAAAAAACAACAGGCTGTCCGCACAATTATACTCGTCATTCTTGCGGTTGCGCTCATGCTCGCCCCGGTTGCGGGACTTGACATTCGCAACGAAAAGGAACTTGACAAGATCAGGACGGAATACTCCGACAAAGGCGTTAAGGTTGAAAACTACTCCTTGCAAAAGCAGTGGTTCAACGCCCTTTCCGCAGACAAACGCGAGTCGGGATACGCCTATAAACTGAACGAACGCGTCGACAACGTGATAAGGACTTACGGTCTTTCGGAATATTATCCCAAAATGTATCGTGAACGCACGCAACTCAATACGGCGGTCGCGTATTATCAGGTCGGCGGTCTTGACGGTGAAATGATTAAGGTCACCGGGGACAACATCGACGGCTTGTTCGACAGTCTGCAATCGCAAAGCCCGTACGCATACAACCCCAACGGATTGTTGTACGACGGCTATATCTTCGGCGTTGAAAACGCGCTGGAACTTCTCATCAAATACAACGAATACGCAAAACTGACGGTTTATCGTCCCACTAAGTATACCGTTGCCGACTACGCCGAAGCGTTCAGCGCAGGCTGCTATGTCATAAAAGACGGCGCATACGTTACGATGAAAGCAGCGGGCGAAACATTCTCAAAGCAGCCCGGCACGGTTTATTATGAGAAACTCGCAATCGCCGACGCTTACAAGAAAATGGTAAGCGAAATCGAAGAAAGCGCAACCAACGCGTCCGCATACGAAAGCGACGCCTGGTACAACTACACCAACGATATTACCGAAATTCTGGACACCCGCACCGGCAAAATGACGAATTATTCAACCCTTCGTATCGAAGAAGACAATTATCGTCTGACCGATTCGCGTCTTAACGCGGTGCTCGGCACGCTGTTTGAATATCTCGGGATGAACCCTGCAATCAATAAGCTCCTTGACAGTCTGAAAGCGCAACAACTGCTTGACCTTGTCAACTCCCTGCTTAAAGAAAACAGCGCCGACCTTTCAAGCGGCGATATCGGCAACGTCGTTTCGCAACTTCTTTACGGCTACAACAACGGTAAAGGCGGCGAAACCACAGGTCTTGCGCTGCCCGCACAATATCTCTTCGGCAACCTTGACTTTACGTCCAAAGAGGTTTACAAATCAACCGGCAAAAACGCTTTCAAAGTCGGCGCGCCGGCGGACGAAGTAGTATACGTTACCACGTACACCGACTCCGGCGAAGTCAACGATGACGGCACCCCCGTTCTTACCGCAAAGATTACCCGCGAAGCGTTCGATAATGCAACGATGAAACAACTTCCCAAAACCAGCGCGGAAATCGTTCCCGGGCAGAAATACACCACGGGCGACACTTACGCAAAGACAAAACTCGGGACGGCTTACACCGCTTACAAGACGAAACTCGAAAGCGACAATAAAAACCCCAACACGGCTGCGCTTGTCGATATTATCAAGAGTTTGCAACCCGCTTTGGGACTTGTCGGCGGCCTTTTGGACCTCAACGACATAATCGGCGGTCTTGTCCCCGGACTTGACGTTGCGGGAATTCTCAAAGCAATCGCTCCCGACCTTGACCTGAACGCGATTCTCACGCAGATTCTCGGCAAGATCGACCTTACGGGCGTTACCGTCGAAGGCGTGCAAAAACTTCTGGACACCGTCCTTGGCGAACTTTCGTTTTACAGCCACCCGCTTCTTAAAAAGTGCTGGCAGTCCGACTTCGTGTCCGACACCGACAAAGCGCTTGCCACAACCGCCGGCACAACGGTCGATATGAGCGACTATGCCTGGGTTAAATACACCTGCGAAGATTTCGGTATTACGTCCGGTTGCGCGCTTGCTGCAAAAGGCGGTCTTCTCACAGGAAAGACAATCGGTAACGGCACTTCTGCCGACGCCGCGATTTCTCTTGCCGACTGCTATCAGTTGCAGGCAGACATTGCCTATCAGCCCGATATGTATCCCTTGCTTGCCGCAAGACGTTACTTCTCGATTTGGGCAGGCATACTCGCGATGAGCATCTTCCTTTCGACCTACTTCCACAATAAGGAAAAACTCTACGCTTACGAAATCGCTCTTAACGGAGGTGAATATTGATGAAAGCATTGCTTAAAATCGCAAAAATAGTATGTTACGTATGCAGCTTCCCGCTGTTTATGGTTTTCGCAATCCTTGCGTCGATGCACAACGTTGAAAAAGGCGGCTCGTACGGTCTTTTGACCTACGCAAGCATTATCGTTGCCGTTTTATTCTCGGTAATATGGGCGATTGTCGTCTTGGTGCAGGAACTTAAACTTTCCAAAAAAGACGTCAAAAACAAAGCGAAAAAGATAAGAAAACAAACCGCATGTCAGGTTGTTGTCAGCCTGTTGCTCTGCTCGGGACTTATGTTCGTTCTCGACGGAGCGCTGCCCATGATTTTCGGCGACCTTACTTCCGGCACGATTTTCTATGAAGACGTTGCGGAGTCCGACGCCGCAAACAACCGCGCGACGCTCAACAAAGATATGCTTGACGCAATTATCGCCAGAAGCGTGCTTAACGGCATCATCGGCGAGGACGCTGACGGCAACACCCAATACTTCTCTTATTACAAACAGTCCGAGCACGACAACAACGGCAACTACACGGGCGCATATACAGGCCGCGTTCTCGACAAAGACGGAAACGCTCTTGTCCTTTGCAAATACGGCTTCTACGTGAAAGATACCGTAGGTTCCAACGACTCTTCTTATAAGGATTTCGACAAAGAATACTGCCGTACAAACGCGGCGGAACCCGCTGTGAAGTCCGACGAAGAAATCGCCACCATGGTTGAATACTTCCAGAAAAAAATCAAAAAGTACACCGACATGGGTTACAGCAGCGAAGAAGTTAAGTCGCTTATTGCCCGCGACGGCAAGTACAATATGTACGACAGCCTGAACCTTTCCGGTTACGAAAGCTGGGTTGGTCCGTGGGTTGACCTTGCAAACGACAAACGCATGACGATTCCCGTTGTCCTGAATCTTGTTCTCGGTCAGCGTCCTTCCGTTGTGACAGGCGACCAGAAAGGCGGCCCCAAGAACAATCCCGACGAAACCCGCGTAATGCAGCCCAACCTGCACCTTTATCCGTGGTACAACCCCACAACCTGCAAGGTTGAAATGATCGAAGTCGGCTGGACGGTCCTCGATATGATGGGCGACGGCTACACCTACAACCCCGACAAAATCGACGGCACGGACATTACCCTTCCCGTTGACCTTTCCGGCACGCTCGGCGAAGGCGGCTTGTTCGCAATGATCAGCGGCATCAATATCGGCAGCGCAAACGGACTCAACGTCGGCGAACTTTTGAAGACGATTGGGCTTGAAAACTGCCTGACCGAAACTTCAAGTCTTCTTGGCGTTCTTGAAATCCCGCCCGTATATTACCTGCTTGACAGCATTCTCAATTCCGTCGCATACGCGGTCGGCAATCCCAACGTCGCAGGCACCCCCGGATTTGCGGAAGACGGCATCACCGTCGATAATTCAAACACCGGTTCTTCGGGTTGGAGATACGGCTTCGCGCCCTTGTTCCTGAAACTCGTCAACGCGGACGGCTCTGTTGTCGGCACCACCAACGGCAGCTACTACGGCAACGTCGGCGACAAACCCACGCAGCTCGGCGTATATTCGCAAAACTACTCTCGCGGTACAATCGACTATATGCGTTACAGCTGGGTTGACGCAAACGGTCTGCTCTTCGCAATCACCGGCTTGTTCGCAATTCGTCAGACTTGCTATATCTTCTCCGGCGTTACGGTTATCCTTGCGATTCTTATCGGCGCAATCCGTATGAAAGAATATCGCCTTGATAATCCCGGCACGGACGGCAAAAAACACGACGACGAAAACGCCGATACGCCTGTTACCGAAGACGCCGCTGCGGAGGATACAACCGACGCAACCGATACAACCGACACCGCAACAGAAACTTACGAAGTCCCATATTCGGGCATGACGTACGAAGTTCCCACTTACGACGTTTACAATCAACAATAATTTTCCGTTTGAAAACCCCTCGCCACCGCGAGGGGTTTTTGTTATGCGCTCCGTGCAACGCACTCTGTCATTGCGAGGCATAAACAGGGGTCCCCGCGGGATACTGTGTACCCGTGGGGAAAAG
>ENA-ORPD01001891-ORPD01001891.1-human-gut-metagenome-genome-assembly--contig:-NODE-1891-length-13797-cov-3.764445_pt1 | contig 13797 bp, 14 predicted proteins | sample MGYA00242143_ERZ509076 | MGnify/ENA primary metagenome ERZ509076 (study PRJEB26280, sample SAMEA2338706) | human gut metagenome | biome: human gut; feature: human-associated habitat; material: faeces... | reverse complement strand
ATTCGTGCGGTTTGCGAAGCAAACCTGTACATGTGGCGAAGCCACTTTTCTTATATTCATTTATGATATGCATTTAAAAAATTAGCAACAGCATTTTTTTCTATCTTTATTACATATTATCATAACAATTTGTAATATAACTAATATTGCTAGTACAATAGCCAACACAATTAATGCAGGCAATAAAGTTGAACTTAATAAAGTACCAATAATAATACCAATAGTTAATGAAAGCAAAGCAATTAATATTGCTAATATAATATAAGAACATGATTTTTTTTCTTTTTTACAACTTATTGTTACTTGTGGTTCCATACTATTACACCTCCCTTAAAATCAATAAGGTATATTACATTATATGTTTTTAAGAAAGGTTTGTTGACACCATTCGATTATTTTCTAGTCTATTCCCATTTTTTCAGAAACTATTTTCCAAATAGATGTATCTTCTCTGTCTTTTTCCCAAAAAGCAACTCCTGCTAATTTTTCTTCTAGTACTAAATTTAATTTTTCTATAATTGATTTTTCATCTTCTATCCATATTTTTCTAATTTTTCCATCTTGTGTATATTCTGCATAGTTTTGTCTTCTTGCTTCATCCCATGTAATAGTTGCGTTGTTTGGAATAACACTATACGTATTTTTCATGTTTACTACTGAAGGTTCTCCACTTAATGTTCCATCTGCGTTTTCATACCAAATTCGAGTATAGAATGGAATTCCTAATATAATTTTTTCACTTTCAATATCTCTTAAAAATTTATCTAAACTTACTTTTACCCAATCATATCCCGCTGTAGGTCCTGCACTAGTACTACTTGCATTATACTGGTCATATGCCATAAAAACAATATAATCTGCATTTTCTGAAATAGCATATCTGTCAAAGCATAATGACCATTCTGGACTTCCATCTGGTGCTGTAACATCTACTGATAAACTCATACCATATTCTTTTAATCGTGGATATAATTCAACTACAAATCTTGTATATAAATCTTTATCTGTCTCATACATATTTTCAAAGTCAAGATTAATTCCATCAACTTTATATTTTATGGCTAAACTAATAATGTTATTAATCGTTTTTTCTCTTAGTTTATAATCTGATAATATCTCATGTGTTGTTTGAATCATAGAGTCATTAGAGAATATAGCCCAAACTTGATAACCATTTTCTTTGGCCCAATTAACATAGGATTCTCCTCCACTTTTAGCATTATCCGTAATGGCTCCCTTTCCAAGTCTTTCTAGCATAAAAAATGATGGTGAAACTACATTAACTCCTTGTATTTTTGTTCCTTCTCTTGTTGGTGCAGATACATATTGAGAATAATAATCCCATACAAGACTTACATTTCCGTCTATTTTTGTATTGCGTTCCAAATCTTCTCTGACTATTATTCGATTAGCTAAATCTCCTTCTTTTACATAACCAATTGCCCCTTTAGTAGTTCTTATTTTTGCCCAATTATTTTGTGTTGAAATTACTACTACTTTTTCACCTTTTTTAATTTTATCGACTGTTCTAGAAAAAATATCTTGCTTCCATTTTACAGACAAGTCTTTTGCACTATCTGCCATTTCTAGTTTTCTATCTAAAGATGTTACAATGACTCTATTGGTTTGTTCAATATATTCTACTTCTATATTATAAACTTGGCACATTTCTGAAAATGGTAGATAATAAGTATCCTCTTTTTTTACTGCACTAGACAATATATTTCCGTGCAGATGAATTAACTGTCATACTTTTCTTTCCAATTTCCAATGTAGCTACTTTTGTTTCTGAAGTAGTAATGATTTGATTATACTGCTCATCATAGGTAATATATTTATCAAAAAAATTAGCTAAATCTTGTTTTGATAAATATATTACTCCTTTTTCATCAATAAATATATCTTTTTTTAAAACAGAAGTAACATTATTGTTATTATTAAAAAAATAGAATTTTTGTTACTAATGAAATTTTATTAGTTATATCATTTCTTGTATAATTTGGTGCTATCATTAATATAAATGTAACAATTCCTAATGCTATGAATGATACAATTATGTTTCTTATAAAATGACTTCTTTCTTTTAGTTCTTTTCTCATACTTTTTCTCCTTTATTATTTTTCTTTTTCCATTATAATATAAAATTTTTAAGTTGCCTATACATTTTATAACAAAATTTGCAAAAAGTATTTTAATTCATAGTTATTTATAGTATAATAGATGTAATTGATGGAGGAGGGGTTTTTATGTGGCTTATTTGGTTAATTGCTGCTGGGATATTTTTTATTGTTGAAATAGCTACTGTTGGTTTTTTAATTTTTTGGCTTGGAATTGGTTCATTACTCGCTATGATTGTTAGCTTTTTCACAGATAATATTATAATTCAAACTGCTGTTTTTGTTTTTTCATCAGTAGCACTTATATTAGCTACCAAACCATTAATTTCAAAATATATTACTCGGAAAAAATACAGTTCCAACTAATGCGTACCGTTTAATTGGGAAAAAAGGTGTAGTTATTGCAGATATTACTAGTCCAGATGGTATTGGACAGGTACGTGTTGGAAAAGAAATTTGGTCAGCTATATCAGAAAACGCACTTTCTATCCCTAAAGATACAGAAATTGAAATACAAAAGATTGATGGTGTTAAATTAGTAGTAACACCTGTAAAAAATTTAGTCAATATATAATAGGAGGTTTATTATGGAGTGGTTTTTACTTATTTTTTTAGCTATTGTATTAATAATAGCATTTAAATCAATTAAAGTTGTTAGACAAGCAGAAGTATATATTATTGAAAGGCTTGGTAAATTTCATAAAATAGCTGATGCTGGTCTTACCGTTATTATTCCTTTTTTTGATCATGTTAGAAGTGTTGTAAGCTTAAAACAACAGACAATGGATATTCCACCACAAGGTGTTATTACAAAAGATAATGTTACAATCACTATTGATACAGTTGTATTTTATCAAATTACAGATCCTGCAAAGGCTGTATATGAAATTCAATCTTTAAAAAAGGGAATTGAATATTTAGCAATCACTACTATTCGTGACATTGTTGGTAAAATGGATTTAGACGAAACATTTAGTTCTCGTGATGCTATCAACACACAGTTACGAGTAATCCTAGATGAAGCAACAGACCGCTGGGGTTGTAAAATTGACAGAGTTGAAATTAAAGATATTAACCCACCAGCCGATATTCGTGATGCAATGGAAAAACAGATGAATGCTGAAAGAAATAAAAGGGCTTTAATTTTACAAGCAGAAGCTGAGCGTCAATCAGCAATTACTATTGCTGAAGGTAGAAAAGAAGCTGCTATTTTAGATGCCGAAGCAGATAAAGAAGCTCAAATTAGGCGTGCAGTCGGTGAAGCAACAGCTATTCGTGAAGTTGCAGAAGCAAAAGCAAAAGAAATTCAAATGGTTTATGAAGCTATTAAAAAATCAAATCCAGATGATAAATTAGTACAATTAAAATCTTTAGAAGCATTAGAGGCAGTTGCCAATGGTGAAGCAAATAAAGTCTTCATTCCTTTTGAAGCAACTAGTGCCTTATCTAGTTTAGGTGCTATAAAAGAAGTTATGGAAGATAAAAAGAAATAAAAAAAATATAATTATATATGAAAAGTGTAAAGAATTAGCTAAAACAGTTAATTCTTTACACTTTTTTCTATACAACAAAGTTAATATCTTTTTTCTTTTTAAAATCTTCGTATAATGGTGATATATTTCTTAGTTTTTCTACAATTTCTATTAAAGAAACTATTAAAAAGTCTACATCTTCTTTGGTATTTTCTGCTCCAAATGTTGTTCTTAAAGAGCCATATGCAATCTCATGTGGTAAACCTATTGCTAAAAGTACATGAGATGGATTTAATGAACCTGATGTACATGCAGAACCACTAGAGGCACAAATCCCTTTCATATCCAAATTTAGTAAAAGTGCCTCTCCCTCTATAAATTGAAAAGAAAAATTAGCATTTCCTGATAATCTCTTTATTCGATGTCCATTTAATTTTACATAAGGTATTTTCTGTTCAATTTGTGAAATATAGTAATCTCTTAAATTTAGTAACTTTCGATTATAATTTTCAAAATTTTTATATGCTAATTCAATTGCTTTTCCTAAACCAACAATTCCTGCTAAGTTTTCTGTTCCTGCTCTTTTATTTTTTTCTTGATGTCCTCCATCTTGTTGTTTTTCAAATTCTATACCTGTTTTTATATATAATGCTCCTACCCCCTTAGGTCCATAAAATTTATGTGCAGATAAAGATAAGGCATCTATATTCATATCTATTACATCAATTCTTATATTGCCAATTGCCTGAACAGCATCTGTATGAAAATAAATATGATGTTTTTTGGCAATTTTTCCAATCTCTTTAATAGGCTGTATTGTACCAATCTCATTATTTGCAAACATAATTGTAATTAAAATTGTATTTTCTTTTATTGAATTTTCTAATTCTTCTAATGAAATTAATCCATCTGCATCTACATTTAAATACGTTACTTCATATCCTTGTTTTTCTAAAGCATGACAAGTGTTTAAAACTGCTGGATGTTCAATTTTGCTTGTAATAATATGGTTTCCTCTTTCTCTATTTGCATAAGCAATTCCTTTAATTGCTAAATTGTCAGATTCGCTCCCACATCCTGTAAAATAAATTTCATTTGGTTTTGCATGTAATGCTCTTGCTACTTTTTCTCTTGCTTCTTCTAATGCCTTTTTACTCATTCTCCCTATTCCATAAATAGATGAAGGGTTTCCATAATTTAAACTAAAGTATGGTAACATCTCTTTTAAGATTTCTTCTCCTACTGCTGTTGTTGCAGCATGGTCAAAATATCTAATTTTATCCATAAAATCAAACCTTTCTTTGTGATTACTTTTATTAATCAATATGGAATTTTTTTGTTATTATATATTGCAATTTTTTATTCACATATTTCTTATTGTATTATATGTTATTCTTTATTTTTTAAAAGTTCACAAATAAAAGTTTCTAGCTTTGCCATTGTATGACAAGAAACACAATGTGCCAATTGCTCTGCTTCTTTATCTGCTAAGCTTTCATCTACTTTTAATATTTCATTTAAAAATTTTTTAAAAACTTCATGTCTTTTATAAATATATTTTGCACAAGATAGCCCCTTTTCTGTTAAAGTTATTTCTTTATATTTTTCATAATGAATTAATTCTTCTTCTTTTAAATTATTAATAGCTGTATTAACACTTGACTTTTGTACATTTAGATAATTGGCAATATCTGTTATGCGCACACTAGATGTTTGCAAACTTAAGGTATAAATAGCATTTAAGTATTCTTCACTAGAAATTGTTAATTTCAAAACATCACCTCTTTTTTGTTAGTTTTGTCTAACATTTTATCATAAAAAAAAGAAATGTCAAGAATAGATTAAATTTTACAAGACATTTTCTTTTATATTTGGAAATGAATTTCATTATCAATTTTTTCAAACTCAAGCACCTATTTTAATTTGATTGCCATCGTACCATTTTAATATCTTTATAAGTATTTAATACTTCCATATATTTTTGATACTCTTCCTCCCATAAAATATTGGGAACTTTAACAAAAGCGTCAAAAACTTTTTCTGCTTCATTTAAAAAGATTAATTGTTCTCTTACATCTAACTTTTCATATTTTTTTGCAAAAACATATAATTTATCTAATATTTGGTTTGCTTCTACAAAACTCCAAAAATCTTTTACTTTAATTCCTGCCAATCTAATTTGTGCAACAGCTAACATTACCAAGAAAAACACAAGAAATATTAATATATATATAATGATTAAGGCTCCCATATAAATCCCTTCTTTTGTATTATTATATTATATAATTGATTATAGCATACATTTCCAATATTGGCAAATTTTTTTCATTTTACTTTTATATCAGTATGTGTCAAGTAAATGTAGGCAATTTTTTTATCTTTTTTTCTAATCCTTTAAACGCTATTGCTTTCAACACTTTATTTATTTTTTGCTCTTTTAATAAACAAATTAATAACTTAATCTTAATTCGCTTATATTTCTACATTTCAATATTTTATTTATAAAATTATTTTCTATATGTCCTTTTTGTATTCCAACTCCTTCTTTTGTTTCTTCTGTTGCTACAAAACTATCTTTTCTCGTTCTATTTTTTCTTACGTTTTCTTCTATTTCTTTTATCCAGTCTTCTACACTTGTATCTATTGGTATTGGTGTTTCTATTTCTTCTAAACTGAACTTTTCACTTAATACACATATTTTTGCTAGTGCATTTGCTCCATGTTCACTAAATGCTTTTCTTCCACTACAAAATCTTTTCTTTAATTTACTAAATATCTGACTTTCTTGTGTCCCCATATTTCTGTATTCCATTCCTTCTGGTGCCTCTGGTACTTCTACTATATCTTGGTATCTTTCTAGTCCACTACTTAAATAACTCTGTAATGTATTTAATTTTTTTACTGCTTTATATTCTCCTCCTAATTCTACCTTTAATCCGTCTATTGCTTTTTCTATCTTATCATATTGTTTTGTTTTCACTAATTCTTCTATTATATTTCTATATTCTTTTGGTACATCTTTTACTATTTCTTGCATTATATGAAATTGATCCTTTTGATATATTCCTCCTTTTGCTGTTATTCCTTTTGTCCATTTCGCTCCATCTCCATTTACTACTCTTAATTTTATTTTCTCTACATCATATTGTTGATATACTCTTGCATCTCTTAATTTCTTTATTTCTTTTGGTTTCATCATTCCTGCTATATATTGTTTATTTATCAATGGATGTCTTTTATCATCTTTTTTCCATCCTTCATACATTACATGCAGTTTTAATTCTGTTTTTATTTTTTGCTTTGGATTAAATTCTTTGTTTTCTTTTTCACATTTCTTTTTATTCTTTTCTAATCTTTCTTTTCTATCTTTTCCTTGTAAATTTATCCACAATCCATCTGCTTCTTCAAACAGTGCTATTATTTCCTTCAAGCCTGCCACTAATTGTCCCTTATCTAACATTTTTCTTTCTTCTTTTTCTTTCTTTGTTATTTTGTCTCCTATTTTTACTACAATATTTCTTATCCATTCAAAACTTAATGTTGCATTTGTTGTTTCTTTTAATACTGTTTCTGCTTTTCTGTATGAATCTGTTATTGGCACTGTTTCTACTATTTTTTCTACTAAATTTTCTGATGCTTTTCCTTCTGTATTTATATGCAATTTTTCATCTAACAAATATACTCTTTTCTTTATTCCTGCTTCTTCAACCTCATACATTGCTCTTACATATTCTACTTCTCCCATTACTGTTTTTATTGTATTTTTTCTTAATCCTTTATGCCTATATTTCTTCGTATCTCTGGCTTTCATTATCTTTCTGTCATAACTTTCTAAAATTAATTTTATTATTAAACATCCAAAATTACATACAAATTTAAATATTTTTTTCTCTAAATTATTGAATTTTATTTCTTCTTCTGTTACAATTTCTTCAAACATAGATATTTTCCTTTCTTTTGTGTCGTTTTGTCAATTCACATTTTAAAGGATTATCTATGTTTTTTCAATATTTTTTAGATAAAAATTATGTAGGCATTTTTTATATTTTGCCTACATTAATTTTACACTAACTTTATATCATTATATTAAAGCAATTCCTATACGAAACTATCAGAAATAATATCTTTTTTTTTTAATATTTATGTTATAATAATTTTTATAAATTTAATTTTTGAGGTTTTGTTATGAATAAATTTAAAGCTACAAAAACAGCAGGAATTATTGGCGTTTTAGGAAACATATTGTTATTACTTTTAAAAGCAGTTGTTGGCTTTACCTCTAAAAGTCAGGCAATGATTGCAGATAGTATTAATAGTGCATCTGATATTTTTGCTTCCTTAATGACCTTTGTCGGAAATAAAATAGCAAGCGAACCTGGTGATAGTACTCATAACTTTGGTCATGGTAAAGCAGAATATATTTTTTCATTTTTTATTAGTATTTCTATGATTGTCGCATCTGGAAAATTATTAGTTGATTCGGTTTCTTCTTTATTAAATCATCAGCAAGTTATATTTTCCGTTTTCTTAATTGTTGTTTGTGCTATTACAATTATTGTTAAATTTGTTATGTTTTTATTTACCAAAAACTTATATAAAAAGTTCCATAATATTTTATTAGAAGCAAATTATAAGGACCATAGAAATGACTGTTTTGTTACAGCTTTTACTCTTATTTCAGTTATTGCTAGTTTATATGGTATTTATTGGCTTGATGGAATTGTTGGAATTGGAATTTCTGCTTGGATATGTTTTACAGGTATTAAAATTTTTATAGAAAGTTATAATGTTTTAATGGATATTTCCATTGATGAAAATACTAAAAATATTATTTTAGATTTAGCTTCTAGTTATAAAGATGTCTTAAAAGTAGATAATTTGTATTCTACTCCAGTTGGAGACCAATATATGATTGTTCTTACTATTTATGTGGATGGAAATATGAGCACATTTTCAAGCCACAAATTAGCTGATAGTATTGAAAAAGATATTGGTGCTTTAGAAAAAGTAGCTCATGTAATTGTTCATGTTAATCCAATATAAGTATAAATATCCACCGGTATAACCGGTGGATTTTCATATGAGCCTATAAGGCTCTGTTACTAGCCACCACTTAAGTGGTTCAGTTTGACAGCTTTCAGCCACTCTCGCTTGCGGTTTTGTTACTTACTACCCTTTAAAAGGGTCTTTATATTCTTTTATTGTTACTTGGTCTGACATCATATCTTCTTTTAATTGATTTTCTACATAATTGTATACGGCTGACTTGTTATTTCCTACCGTACTTACATAATATCCTCTACACCAAAATACTCTATTACCATATTTGTATTTTAAATTTGCATGTCTCTCAAAAATTATTAATGTACTTTTTCCTTTTAAGTACCCCATAAATGATGATACACTTAATTTCGGCGGTATACTTACATACATGTGTATATGGTCTGGGCACGCTTCTGCATTTATTACCTCTACATCTTTTCTTTTGCATAATTCTCTCAATATCATTCCTATTTCTCTTCTTAATGTTCCATATATTTCTTTTCTTCTAAATTTTGGTGCAAATACTATATGATATTTGCATTCAAATGTTGTATGTGCTAAACTATCTGTGTATGAACTTTTCATACGAATCACTCCTTTATTATTTTAATTTTTAAGCCGTCAAACTTAAAATTATTATAACATTGAGAGTGATTTTTTTGTTACATTAATCATAACTATAAGTTTTATTGGACTCCCCAGCATAGCTGGGGGTTTAACGCTAAAGTTAATTAAAAAACCATTTTGATTACATTTAAACTATCAAAATGGTTTTTTCCTATTTTATACATTTTTAATTAATTATAAAAATCTGGTAATTTGTATAAATGTTGATATCTAAATCGCCCTCCTACATTATACCTAGTTATTTTGGTATCAGACTTTGGATCAACTGCATGAGCAACTTCTATATAACCTTCTTCACGGTTAACTGTCATAACAATTGACCAGTGTCCATTTTCAGTAGCTGTTCTACTTTTTCTTAATATATCTCCTGGTTCTATTCCTGCATTCAAAACTTGTTGTACCGTAAAATCATGATCTCCATTGTCTAAATACTCTTCTGAATGTTGTAGCTGACTTGCATTTGGATAAATTGATTTAGCTCCTGCATTCCATAATGACCAAAGAACAAAATTCTGACATTCTATTCCTCTTGTATTAGACCAACTAGGATCCCATCCAATTCCATAGTAATCATCATGTGCTAATGGTCTTCCCCATTGATATTGTACTCTATAAAATGGGTTATATATTAACCAGTATGCTGCTGCCATTACTTTTGCTCTCTTAGGATTAATATCTCCTTTAGCTTTCGCAATTTTATAAGCTGTATTAATGTAATTCTCTAAATGCTGATTAATTTCTGCTAGTTCCGCATCACTCATTTGCCCATTTGGGATTCTTGTTGTTCCTTGCAATTCTTCAAGAGTTAATTTTATTGAAACGTTGTTACCTACACTTGCTAATTTGAATATAGATACTGGCTTTCCATTTGTGCCTTTTAAACTTCCTCCTGTATAACTGTATACACCTATCTCGCCCATTTGTTGGTCATTTGTTATATAAGTATAATCTATATAGTCTGTAGTTCCTCTTGCTTCAGTATTTGTCATGGTTCCTGTTCCTATTTCATTCCCTACTGTCACCTTTAGTTGTGGTGCCTCTCCAACTACATTACCTGTAAATGAAACTCTTATTATTATTTTCTGCCCTGGTTCGTATTCTCCACTTGTTGGACTGATTATTCTTATTTCTTTTACCTTTTTTGTTGTTTCATCTATTTCTTTAATGACTATTTCTTTTTCTCCTATATTTCCTACCGTGTCTTTTACTCTTACTACATACGTTCCGTTTGTTGGTATTTCTTGATATTTTGTTTGAAAATTCTTTGTTGCTTCGATTTTTTTCCAATTTATTTTTTCTGTTCCTTTTGCTTCTACACTCCATGCTACTATCCCTACATCATCTGTTGCTTCTATGGTTAATGTTATTACTTGGTTTGTTCCTTCTGTACTGGTTAATTTTGTTATTTCTGGTTTGGCATCAATTGCATAGTTAATTCCTTTCTCTATTAACATTGCTATTAGGTCTGATCCCTCTTTGACATATACTTTTCCTTTCATTTCTTCAAATGCATTTTTTTCTACTTCTTCTATTTCCTCTGTTAAGTATAGTTTCTCTATTTTGCTGTTTTTATAAAAAGCAAATTCTCCTATCTTCTTTACTTCTTCTCCTATTGTGTATTCTTTTTCTTCTTTCCCTCTTGGATAACATACTAATGTGTCTTTTCCTTTATTATATAGGATCCCTTCTTCACTACAATAGTTTTCATTTAGTCCACTTACTTCTATTCCTTGTAAATTTGTTAGTCCACTAAATGCTATGTTACTAATTTTTTCTATCCCTGTTGGAATTGTTACTTTCGTTATTTTACTGTTTTCTCCTAAAAAGTTCTCTATTTCTTTTACTTCGTTTCCATCTATTTTACTTGGTATTTGCAATGTTCCACTCGCTTTTGTGTCTATTAACTCTGTAATTCCTATTTTGTTTGTTAGCGTATTCTTTTTATACTCGTATTCACTATTGCTGTATTTTTTTTCAAATATTTCTCTTTCTTCTATTATTCTTACTAATAGCCTTTTTAAATTTAATATATCGGTACTTGTTACTCTTCCATTTGCATCTACATCTGCTGCTATTCCTTTTTCTTTTTCTAAGATTTCTTTCCCTATTAAGTGCGATTTTATTTTTACCAAGTCTGTTAGGTTTGCATTTCCATCTGCATTAACATCTCCACATACAATCGCTATATAGGTCTCATTTTCTATTTGTATTTTACTTCCTGTTACTACTATTTCGTTTTCTCCAATAGCTTGTCCTTTTTCGTTATAGATATTGATATTACTATTGGCTTTTATGTTGGCCTTTACTTTTTCTACTCTGGTATTTGGATATATTCCTATTATGTAGTTTGTATTTTCTTTACTTGTTATTTTATATTCATCACTACTTACATTGGCTGCATGCGAAATACTACTAATGCTAACAATTGACACTAGTAGTAGTAATATATACATTATTTTATTTTTCTTTTTCATAGGCATTTCTCCCCTTTATTGGGCTATTACTTATTTTTATTATACCATATTCGCCTAAAATTGACAATCTTCTTTTTTAAATTAACATTAATGTTCCATTTTTATATGCAAATTTTGCAAAGCTCTTTGGGCTAATTTTTGATAACGCTCTTGTTTATCTTTTATTTTTTCTTCTAAAGGTGGTAATATTCCAAAATTTGCATTCATTGGTTGAAAATTTGCATTTGGTGTCACAATATAATTAGTTAATGCTCCGAATAACAGTTTGAATAGAGAATATTGCCGGTTCTTTTTCTAGAGTGTTTACTTTTACTGCATTTATTCCTGCTACTAAACCAGATGCTATCGATTCTACATATCCCTCTACACCTGTTATTTGCCCCGCAAAATAAATATTTCTATCCTGCTTTAAACAATAAGTAGCATCTAATAATTCTGGTGAATTAATATAAGTATTTCTATGCATTACTCCATATTTAACAAATTCAGCATTTTGTAATCCTGGTATCATAGAAAAAACTCTTTTTTGTTCCCCATATTTTAAGTTAGTTTGAAAGCCTACCATATTAAATAAATTTCCCTCTGTATTATCTTGCCTTAATTGTACAATTGCATATGGCCTTTTACCTGTTCTTGGATCTATAAAACCAACTGGCTTGAGTGGTCCAAACCTTATTGTGTCTTTTCCTCTTTTCGCCATTACTTCTATTGGCATACATCCTTCAAATATTTCTCTTTTTTCGAAATGATGCAATGTCACAATTTCTGCATTAACTAATTCTAAATAAAATTTTTCATATTCTTCTTGATTCATCGGCAAATTAATGTAACTACTATCACCTTTTCCATATCTATCTCCATAAAAAGCAATATTCATATCTATACTTTCTTTTTCAATAATTGGTGCTGCCGCATCATAAAAGTGTAGCCTTTCCGTACCTGTTAATTGTTTAATTTCTTCTGATAAAGCTTCTGATGTAAGTGGTCCTGTGGCTACAATTGTAATTGCTTGACTTGCAAGTTCTTTTAAAGTAACTTGTTTTCCTACATTAGCACACATTATTTCTATGTATGGATTATTTTTAATTTTCTCTGTTACCATTTTTGCAAAAGCATCTCTATCTACTGCTAATGCTTGTCCTGCTTGGACTTTTGTTTTATCTGCTACTTGAATTAAAAGGGAATCTAATCTTCGTAATTCTTCTTTTAATAAACCGCAAGCATTTGTTATTGCATTTGATTTAAAGGAATTACTACACACAATTTCTGCAAAATCTTTATTTGTATGTGCTGGCGAAAATTCCAAAGGTTTCATCTCATATAATTTTACAAAGTTTTTTCTTTTGGCTATTTGGTAGGCTGCTTCACACCCAGCTAATCCTGCTCCTATAACATTAATATATTTTGGCATAAATTCCTCCTTATTAACTTTTATGTTTGGAAAAAATAAGAGCGGTGTTCCGCCCTTTGTCATTATTTTTTCTTTGCTGTCTTTTTCTTGTTTGTTTTCCTTCTTGTTTTATTTTCTTTAATTTCGGAAAAATCTTCTTGACCAGCTTCATATTTTTCTCCTAGTTTTGGTTTATTCCAAGAAATATAATCACAGTTTTCTGGATTGTTTTCGCAAATGTAGTAATTTCTTCTTTTCTTTGTTTTGCGAATTTGTACTTTTCCTCCACATTTTGGACAAGGCACGTCTATTGTTTCATAATATGGTTTTGCATTTTTACATTCTGGATATCCTGGACATGCTAAAAATTTTCCATATCTTCCATACTTAATAACCATCATTTTTCCACATTTTTCACAAGGTATATCTGATACTTCTTCTTCCAATTTTACATGTTGTAACTCTTTTTCTACTTTTTCTAAATTTTTTTCAAATGGTTCATAAAATTCCTGAATTGTATCTTTCCATGTTTTTTTTCCTTCTGCAATTTCATCAAATTGATTTTCCATATTGGCTGTAAATTCTACATTAATTACCTCTGCAAAATTTTCTACTAGCAATTTATTAACTACTTTTCCGTAATTCTGTTGGATGAAGTTGTTTTTGTTCTTTTT
>ENA-ORPD01001885-ORPD01001885.1-human-gut-metagenome-genome-assembly--contig:-NODE-1885-length-13860-cov-2.564868_pt1 | contig 13860 bp, 9 predicted proteins | sample MGYA00242143_ERZ509076 | MGnify/ENA primary metagenome ERZ509076 (study PRJEB26280, sample SAMEA2338706) | human gut metagenome | biome: human gut; feature: human-associated habitat; material: faeces... | reverse complement strand
GGGACTAACCAATTGGCTGGTAGACGGCAAAAGACCTACGACTCTGTCTACGCCGGCTATGGTCAGCAATGCGTTTACCTGGGAGAAAGTATATACGCTTGACTTCGGTGTCGACTTCGGATTTTTTGATAACAGGCTGAACGGAACTTTCGACTGGTACCAGCGTGATACGAAAGGTATGCTGGCACCGGGTATGGATTTGCCTTGGGTGGTGGGAGTAGCTGCCGCCAAGCAAAATGCCGCGGATCTGAAGACCTATGGCTGGGAGCTGGAACTCAACTGGAGAGACCGTATCAAAGATTTCAGTTACCGTATCGGATTTAATCTCTATGATTCACAGAGTGAGATTACTAAGTTTAACAATGAAACCAATTTGTTGGGTACTTATCGGAAAGGACAGAAGATTGGTGAGATCTGGGGATATGTAACCGACCGTTTTTATAGAGAAGACGATTTCAATGCCGACGGAACCCTTAAAGAAGGTATTCCTATCCCGAAGGGAGTTGGAAAAGTGTATCCGGGGGATGTGCTTTATAAGAATTTTGATGATGATGCCAGTACCATCTGGACTGGAAAAGGGACAGCAGACGATCCGGGTGACCAACGTATTATCGGTAATTCTACACCGCGTTTCCATTACGGAATCAATGCAGGCTTGAGCTGGAAGGGATTCGATCTTTCCATTTTTCTTCGTGGTGTGGGTAAGCGTGACTTTTGGCGTACTGACCAGATTGCATGGCCTACAGGCACATGGGGAAGTTTGTTTAAAGAAACCCTTAACTTCTGGACACCGGAGCATACAGATGCTTATTTTCCGAGAGTATATGCAAACAATGGTGTGAATACCGGTTCGAATCGCTGGAAGCAAACCAAGTATCTGGCCAATGCGGCTTATGTGAAACTGCAAAATATCACCTTGTCTTATACATTGCCTAAAGCGTGGTCTAAACAAGTTTACTTTGACGAAGTCAAGGTCTTCTTCAGTGGGGAAAACCTTCATACATGGGATCATTTACCGGAAGGTCTGGAGTCGGATATGCTTTCAAAAGGAGCATGGGAGTATCCGTTTATGAAGAAATTTTCACTTGGATTTAATGTCACATTCTAAATAACCGAAATAGTATGAAGAAATATACATTTGCCTTGTTTATACTCAGTGCGATCGCTTTTACCGGTTGCCTGAACAATGATTTTATGGAAAGGTATCCGTTGGGCAATCCGACGGAAGAGACGGCCTTTGTGACGTATGATAACTTTAAGGCATATGCCTGGGGATTGTATGAAACACTTCCGAAATTAGGATACGGTGATACTTCAACAGACGATATCTCGTATAATCAGACGCGGGGAAGCAGCGAAAGCAACTGGATCAGGGGACTGGTCACTGTGCCTGATAAGAGGAATAATACGACTTGGGATTATTATGGTTTTATCCGTCGTGTCAATCTGATGTTGGGACGGATAGACGGTTCCCAGATGACTGAGACTGAGAAGGCGCATTGGAAAAGTGTCGGATACTTCTTTCGTTCATACCGCTATTTTTCATTACTGTCTGCTTACGGCGGCGTACCTTGGATAGACCGAGTATTAAGTGATAATGATACAGAGTTGATCAACGGTCCCCGTGCTTCCAGAGACGAAATCGCGAAGCATATTCTTGAAGATTTGCAATATGCCGAGCAGCATATCAACGTCAATGGTGATGGCAGTAATACGATTAACAGAGCCGTCGTACAGGCATTTATGTCCCGTTTCTGTCTTTTTGAAGGAACATGGAGAAAATATCATGGGTTGAATGATGCCGAAACTTATCTGAAAGAATGTAAACGGGTGTCTGCCGAGGTTATGAGTAGTTATCCTGAAATTTGCAGTAACTACGATGATCTGTTTTGTTCACTCGACCTGAAAGATGTACCGGGAGTCATACTTTATCGGGAGTTTTCGAATGCGGAAAACGTAGTACATGCTGTCAGTATCGGAGGAACAACTGGATCGTCCTACTATAACCCGACTCGTGACTTGGTGGACAGCTATCTCTGTTCGGATGGTAAAACCCGCTGGAACAGTCCGCTGTTCCAGGGAGATAAGGATATGTACAGTGAGTTCAGTTGCCGGGATCATCGACTCTGGCTGCAAGTGACTCCTCCATACAGAATTGACCGATCGGCTTCTACCGATGCTTGGGGGAATAAGTGGGAATTTACCGATGTCCCTAAGGACAGGAGCTTTATCGATAGCCTGAATATCCGGTTGGGAATAGGGTATGGAAGCGGCAAAGAGAGACAGAAGACGTTACCTTTCCGCCAGGGGTATGACGGAGGTATTCTGGGAGCAGTTCCGCATTTCGATTTCTATTTGGAAAATCAGCCTTGGTACAAGTCGGCTTTCGGGTATAATAACTGGAAGTATTATTGTACTTATTTGTCGATGGGATCGCAGCGAAATGAAGAGACCGATATGCCCATCTTCCGGGTAGAAGAGGTGATGCTGAATTATGCTGAAGCAACGTGTGAGTTGGGTGAATTCGATCAGTCCGCAGCCGATCAGACAATTAATAAACTGCGTATCCGTGCCAACGTAGCACCTATGAAAGTGGCGGAAATCAACGGCGCTTTCGATCCTAAACGCGATCTGGGCGATCCTGCTTATCCGGGTGACTATGCTGTCAATCCTTTGTTATGGGAGATTCGCCGCGAACGGCGTATCGAGCTATTCTCCGAAGGGTTCAGGTTCGACGATCTGCGGAGATGGAAGAAGTGCCATTACGCGTTAAAGAAGAAGTTGGGTATGTATGTCAAGACATCGGACTTTCCCGCCGGAACGAAGGTGACGATTGACGGAGGTGGTGCAGAGGGATATCTTGAATTCCATCCTGTACAAACCCATACTTGGCCAGAATATTATTACCTGAATCCTATTCCACGTAATGAAAGGGTGCTGAATCCTCAGCTTGCTCAAAATCCGGGTTGGGATGACGGAGTAGAGTAGCCCCTTCCTGATTGATAAATGGTTTTAACCGTGTGATAAGAAACTGTCCCGAGAAATTCTTATCTTTGGACAGTTTCTTGTCACACTATAAATACTATGTTTAAATGAAATACTTGATTTTAATACTGCTTTTCCTCGGTTCGCACGCCGTCCGTCTGTGCGGACAAACGATCTTACCTACACCTGATTACCTCGAAAAAGCCAATGGACAGTTGCAACTCCAAGGCAAGATACGGATGCATGCTCAAGATGCTTCCGCTTCTTTCCTGCATTTGTTTTATGAAAAACTGATACCGAAAAGTGCTGTGGAATGGTGTAGTGAAAAGGGGCACAGCCAAATCTCCTGGGAGAAAGATGCCACACTTCCCGCAGAGGGTTATCGCATTCTTGTTACTCCCGAGAAAATGACTGTTCGTGCGGCAGATAACGCCGGTTTTATTTATGCCGTTCAGAGCCTGAGACAATGGGGTACACGGGAAGGGGACAAACTTATATTTCCTTGTGCGGAAATCACTGACTTTCCGCGAGTGAAATGGCGTAGCTTTATGCTGGATTCGGGACGCCAGTATCAAAAGGTCTCTACCATCAAGAAATATATCGATATGGCTTCGATGCTGAAAATGAATTATTTTCATTGGCATCTGACCGAGGGTCTCGGTTGGCGTATTGAGATAAAACGCTATCCGCTTTTGACACGGATCGGAGCTTTCGTAGGACAGGGACCGGAGCAACAGGGATTTTATTCCCAGGAAGAGGTAAAGGAGATTGTCAGCTATGCGGCAGACCTCGGTATCACGGTTGTTCCCGAGATCGACATGCCCGGACATGCGGAGGCCGCACTTAATTCGTATCCGCGGTTGGGATGTTTCAACATTCCGGTGAAAGTGCCCCAAAGCGGTTTTACACAGAATATTTTTTGCGCAGGCAAAGACAGTACACTCACCTTCCTGCAGAATGTACTGGACGAAGTGTGTCGGATGTTTCCGTCCGCTTATATTCATCTCGGAGGCGATGAGGCTCCTAAGGGAAACTGGGATAAATGTACGGATTGTCAGGCACGGATTGCGAAAGAAAAACTGAAGGACAGCCATGACCTGCAATTATGGTTTTCGGCCCGAATGGCAAATTATCTGAAACAGAAAGGACGGAAGGCTATCTTTTGGGGCGATGTGATTTATAAGGACGGTTATCCGTTGCCGGATAATGTGGTTATACAGTGGTGGAACTGGAGAGGGCACAAGGATCTGGCTTTGAAGAACGCTGTCAGGCATAATTACCCGGTTATTTGCGGTACGAACTATTACACCTATCTGAACTTCCCGCTCACTCCTTGGAGGGGATATGCCAAAGACCGCACTTTCGATCTGGAAGATGTGTATCTGCATAATCCCTCTTACAGGCCACGGGAAGAAAACTCGCTTATCCTCGGAATGAGTTCTGCACTGTGGACAGACGATGGAGTAACCGAAGATAGGATCGACCGTCGTGTCTTTCCGCGTATTCTTGCGCTTGCCGAACAAATGTGGTATTCCGGCAAACCGTTGAGTTTCGATGAGTTTTACGGTAAAGTTCTTCTGAAGCAACCATGGTTCGAACAACAGGGGTATTCATTCGGCCCTGCCCTGAAAAAGGAGGTAGACGTAAATTATAAATGGGATTAAAAAAAGAAACTTAGCATGAAAAGAATAGAAATCTGTATCGGACTATCCGTATTGGCTTTATCGGCAAAAAGCCAGGTTAAAGAATCTCAACCCAATATCATCTATATTATCATGGACGATTTAGGGTATGGGGATATTGGTTGTTATGGTTCCGGAAAAATAGAAACTCCGAACATAGACCGGCTGTGTAAAGACGGCATCAGTTTCACCCAGCACTATACCGGATCGCCTGTTTCGGCACCGGCACGCTGTGTGCTGATGACAGGTATGCATTCGGGACATGCACAGATACGGGCCAATGATGAAATGGCATACCGGGGAGCTATCATGAATTATGACTCCATGTATGTGCATCCGAATCTGGAGGGACAGTATCCTTTGAAGGCCAATACGATGACTATCGGAAGGATGATGCAGCAGGCGGGGTATGTCACCGGATGTTACGGGAAATGGGGATTGGGTGCTCCGGGATCGGAGGGTACTCCCAATAAACAGGGATTCGACAGTTTTTACGGATATAACTGCCAGTTGCTCGCCCATAGTTATTATCCCGACCATTTGTGGGATAATGATAAACGTGTCGATTTGCCGGATAATAATTTAAACGTGCAATACGGAAAGGGAACTTATTCGCAGGATCTGATTCATTCTAAAGCATTAGCTTTCCTGGATGAAGCTGCTAAGGATAAAGATAAACCGTTCTTTATGTGGTATCCTACTATTATCCCGCATGCCGAACTGATAGTACCGGAAGATAGTATTATCAAGAAGTTCAGGGGGAAATACCCGGAGAAACCCTATCGTGGAGCAGAGCCCGGCAGTCCCGGTTTTCGTAAAGGGGGATATTGTACCCAGTTCTATCCGCATGCTACTTTTGCTGCAATGGTTTACCGGTTGGATGTGTACGTAGGGCAGATTGTACAGAAACTCAAAGATATGGGAGTATACGATAATACCATTATTATTTTCTCAAGTGATAATGGTCCTCACATGGAGGGCGGTGCCGATCCGGATTTCTTTAACAGTAATGGTATCTGGCGCGGATACAAGCGTGATGTATATGAAGGTGGTATTCGTGTACCTATGATTATATCGTGGCCTGGACGTGTACAGCCAAATACGGAAACCGATTTCATGTGTTCATTCTGGGATTTGATGCCTACTTTCAGGGAAGTATTGGATCTGAAAGTGGATACTCGGAATATGGATGGTGTCAGCATACTTCCTTTGTTGCAAAACCGCAAAGGACAGAAAGAGCACGAATATCTTTATTTTGAATTTCTTGAGATGAACGGACGCCAGGCTGTTCGCAAAGGCGATTGGAAACTCGTTCATATGAATATACGTGGAAACAAACCCTACTACGAATTGTATAATTTAGCTTCGGATCCGTCAGAGAAACACAACGTGCTGAACCTGTTCCCCAAGAAAGCGGATGAGCTGAAGACAATTATGAAAGAAGCTCATACAGAAGATCCTAATTGGCCTTTATTTCGATAAATAGTGATTGATAAAGTTGTCAAAATGAAAGGCAAGCATGTATTGCTTTAAAAGGAAGGGGCTGTTATGTGATATAACAGCCCCTTTATGTATATATAGTCAGGTACCTCTGCTCTTTTTAGAAAGCAAGACCTACCCTGAAGCCGAAGTTGTTCAGTTTGTCTACATTGTAAGTCAACACGTTGGCTTTGTTGGTAGCATAGCTGTAATAAACAGCGATGTGCAGGCCCGGGCCATATGCCCAAGGGTAAACGTTCAGACCGAGTTCCGGTGATACGTAAAATCCCCAAGTATTGTCGCGGGTTTCGAACATATTGTAGTTAGAACGTACTTTCGCATAGTTGGCACCCAGTTTGACACCAAAGTAAGGCTGCCATGCTCCCCCACGATTCAACTGATAGCGTGCGGCGGCACCAAAAGGTAACTGGAAGATGGTATGCTGCTGGTCAGTATTCACGGTTCCTTCGCCCACAGGGAAAGTTGCGCGTGGGAAGTATTCGTGATTGCTGCTATAGTTCATAAAGAGACCCAGTCCGAGGTTAGGGGTTACAAAATAACCGCCTTCGAAGTTCATACCCCATCCACTGGCTTTATCGGCAAAGTGATTTTTCAATGGCACGTTGAACTGCCAGTCCACGTTAGCGTATCCATTATCTGATAACTGTGCCTTGGCCGGCATGGCAAAGGCCAGAGCAAGGGCCGCTATGGCCAGTACTCTAAGAGAAATATATTTCATTGTTTTCATAACGGTTCTTAATTAAATTATTTGTTAGTGAGATAAGGTGACTGTGCAAACGACTGATTGATTGCGCGAACAACCAGAGTCTGGTTCACTTTGCCGGAATAGCTTGCAGGACCGCTCAGGAAGCTGCTCCACAGAACCGGAAGTTTCTGATTATCACCTTCGGGAGCCTTCAGGTTCATGATTTCAGTCAGGAATGAGTTGGTTGTAATGCTATAGTTCACAACATACGGATAGTACCAACCGCCCCAGTTACCCCAGTAAGGTGCATCCCAATAGCCGGGATAGTTCCACCACCATTCGGGTTGTCCGTAGTCGGTAAAGTAATAAGTACTCTGAACGTAACTAATCTGCACACCCAGATCGGCAGCATCTTTATTGTCAGTATAAGCAAAACCTTTGCTGTTCAGGTTGTCTTTGTATGCATTGATAATGGCTGCTGCTGCTTCACCTTTCCAGTATTCCGGATCTTTTTTATCTCCTATTACGAGAACGCTGTCAGGGATGTAGTACGTGCTGAACTGTTTAAAGTCAGCTTTCTTGTCGTAGTTGGTATAAACCAAATAGTCATTGTCCAATTTGTCCATGTCAGGGTCTTTTTCGCAAGCTGCGAATGCAAAGACCGCCAATAAGATGGGAATTAATCTCTTCATATCTTTATAATGTTTAGGTTATTAAAAAAATCTTGCCCTGGTACCTTAAGGCGTTTGCAGAAAATAACAAGACTCTTGTTAAAAGGTTCGCAAAGAATAATGTTAAAATGCAGTATGATTACTTGGAGCCTTTGGTGAAAGATCTATCTTTGTACAAAATTAAAACCGAAATAAATATGAAGAACCTACGCATCTGCCAGACATTTTCTCTTTGGCTCGTTTTGCTTGCTACATCTTTGTCTCTATCCGCCCAAACAACTTTATTGGATAAGTTGGGTAAGATTACCGAAATCACCAAGACCCAACCCTTGGAATCTACAGAGTTTGTTGAGAAATATGTGGCTTATTTCACCCAGCCGTTAGATCATCATCATCCAGAGAAGGGCTCTTTCAGTCAGCGTGTTATTGTTTCCCATGTCGGATTCGATCGTCCTACTGTGATGGTTACCGAAGGTTATGGCGCTTCTTATGCTTTGGGAATCAATTACCGGGAAGAGCTATCAAAACTATTTAATACCAATATGATATTTGTGGAGTATCGCTATTTCCTCGAATCGACTCCTACTCCTAAAGATTGGCAATATCTGACAGCCGAGAACTCTGCTGAAGATTTGCATGCCGTGCGCGAGGCTTTCCGCTCCATCTATCCCGGTAAGTGGATTGCTACCGGCATCAGTAAGGGAGGACAGACAGCGATGCTTTATCGGACTTTCTTTCCCGAAGATGTGGATATCTCTGTTCCGTATGTGGCTCCACTCTGCTATGGAGTCGAAGACGGGCGTCACGAACCATTTTTAAAGATGGTATCTACTCCTGAGGCTCGTGAGAAAATTGAAAATTTTCAGTTGGAAGTGTTGAAGCGTAAACCTACTTTGCTACCTCGTTTTGAGAAGTATTGTGCCGGAAAGAAATATAAATTCCGCGTTCCTGTAGAAGAGATTTATGATTATTCAGTACTCGAATATTCGTTTTCTATCTGGCAATGGGGGACCCCGGTCGATCAGATTCCTGCAATTACGGCCTCGGATGACGAACTCTTTAAACATTTGCTTGCAATTAGCGAACCGTCTTATTTTGAGGAAGAGGGTGCCAATACTTCCTTCTTTGTCCAAGCTGCCCGCGAGTTGGGGTATTATGGGTATGATATCCGTCCATTCAAAAAATATCTTACCATTAAAACCAGTAAAGATTACTTAAAGCGTTTGATGCTTCCTGAAGAACTCGGCAATATGAAGTTTGATAAGACTCTGAGCCGGAAAATAATTCATTTCCTAAAGAAAAATGATCCGAGGATGATCTTTATCTATGGGCAGAATGATCCATGGACGGCAGCAGGTGTCACTTGGCTGAAAGGAAAAAAGAATATTCATGTCTTTGTGCAACCAAACGGAAGCCATTTGGCCCGTATCGGCACTTTACCTCAAAAAGAGAAAGAGGAGGCTATCGAGTTGATAAAAGAATGGTTGGAAGAGTGATTCCATTCTTACCCTTCTGTAAATGAATAGAAAAGTTACAGGGGCGTTTTCACCACAGATTACACAAGTTTATACAGATGAAAAACAACTGGATTATTGCCCATACAGATAATCAGTGTAATCTGTGGTGATCTCTGATGTTACAAACTTACATCAGCGGTTTCAATATCTCCGGCACCTCTACTTTGTCCAGGTCCAGTTCGTCTAAACGCTTCTTTCCCGCTTCTGTCAGGTTGAAATACATTTGACGTTTGTCTACTTCACCCAATGCACGTCGGATGAGTCCTTTATCTTCTACCGCACGGATGACTTTCGATGTATGCGACGGAGCCATTTCCGTTCGTTCGGATATGGCGGTCGATGTAATCTCTTTTCCGGCTTCGCGCAACGCACATAGCACCATTGCTTCGTTAAGCGATATCGCATACATCTCCTCAAATGCTGTTTCGAATACAGAGAGAGCTTTGTAGATATCGCGCATTTTACATATTGTATTCATACTTCTTTATTAAATAAACAAATTGATGTTAGCATTATCGGCACGCTCCATGTAAGTGGCCACTCCACCTACTGTAACCTCATCGAGCAGTTCTTCACGTTTCACTCCCATGACATCCATCGACATCTGGCAGGCTATGAATTCCACACCGTTTTCCAATGCCTGTTGCCGCAGGGATTCCAGTGAGTCGATGCCCTTGCGGTGCATGATGTATCGCATCATCTTTCCGCCCATGCCTCCCATATTCATTTTCGACAGCTTCAGTTTCAGTGAACTCGATGGTAACATCATTCCGAACATCTTGCCGAAAGCGTCTTTCTCTACCTTGTGTTTATGAAGTTTCTTAATCACATTCAGTCCCCAGAAGGTAAAGAAGATAGTCACTTTCTGTCCGGTCGCAGCCGCACCGTTGGCCAGGATGAAAGTAGCAAGCGCCTTATCCAGATCGTCGCTGAACATAATCAATGTTTTTCCTTTGCTGTCACACGTTGTAGTGAGACTACAGGCTTTGGGCTCTCCTTTTTCAATAATTACTACCGACTTTCCGTCTGCACTCTCTTTTGAGATGAAATTATTTCCGGTCGAGTTGCACCATGCTGCGGCATCTCGTGAGAATCCCGGGTCTGTAGCTACAATTTCCACTCGTTCTCCCGGGGCGAGTGTATCCATTGTTTTCTTCATTTTCAAGATTGGGCCCGGACATTGTAATCCGCAGGCATCCACTCGGATGGTTTTAGACATTGCAACGGGTGCAGCCTGCATCTTTTCAGCAGAGGCAGGCTGCTTTACCTGACTTTCTTGAGTAATAGACATGTTTTCCGTTGCTTCATCTTCGTGCAGGATGATAGGAGCAGTAGCTGCACGGTATGTTTTCAGTCCGCCGGAAAGATTATATACATCTTTGAAATCATGCTGAATCAGGATACGGTAAGCGAGATACCCTCTCAACCCTACGGCACAGAAAGTATAAATGGGTTTCTCAGAAGGTATTTCGTCCATACGGTCGCGTATTTCATCCAACGGGATATTGACCGCTCCCGGCAGCGAACCCAGTGCGAATTCATCCGGTGTACGCACGTCCAGCAAGAATACGTTTTTCAGTTCGATGTCTCTCAGGTCACGCCAGTATATGGGTTTCACTTTGCCAAGGATGATGTTTTCGGCTACATAACCGGCAATAGCCACGGGATCTTTTGCCGAAGAGAAAGGAGGGGCATATGCCTGTTCCACTTTCATCAGGTCATAGATCGTTCCCCCGTGCTTGATGACGAGTGAGAGTTCGTCGATTCGCTTGTCCACACCATCGTATCCCACAATTTGCCCGCCATACAACTTGCCTGTTTGAGGATCGAAAGTTATCTTGATACTCATCGGCATAGCGTTCGGATAGTATCCTGCATGTGAAGCCGGATGTGTTGTTGAAGAAGCGTATGAGATGCCCGCTTGTCTCAGCCGCTTGCCGGGAAGGCCGGTAGAGGCTACCGTCATGTCAAATACTTTTGCGATGGATGTACCGATGGCTCCTTCATAAGAGATTTTCGCTCCCAGCAGATTGTCGGCAACGATACGTCCCTGGCGATTAGCCGGTCCGGCAAGATAGTTCAGCCAGGGTTTGCCCGTAATGGGATGGCGGAATTCAATGGCATCACCGATGGCATAAATTGATTCATCGGAAGTCTGCAAATTGTCGTTCACTGCGATGCCACCCGCTTCGCCGATTGTAAGCCCGGCAGCCCGTGCCAGTGTAGTTTCCGGACGTACACCGATGGAGAGGATCACAATATCCGCCGGAATAGACTGTCCGTTTTTGAAGATCACTTTCACCTCTTTGCCTGCTTGTTCGAACGAAGCCACAGCCTGTTCCAGATATAAGTTTACACCTTTCTCCATCAAATGCTGATGAACCAGTGCTGCCATTGAGAAGTCGATGGGTGCCATCACCTGGTTGCCCATCTCGACAATAGATACTTGTGCTCCCAATGCATGCAGGTTTTCTGCCATTTCCAGTCCGATGAATCCGGCTCCGATCACGACAGCCCGGCGGGGAGGCCGACTGTTGACGTATGCTTTAATGCGGTCGGTGTCTGCTACATTCCGCAAAGTAAAGATACCGCTTGAGTCAATGCCCGGTAATGGTGGGCGTACAGGAGATGCACCGGTGGATATTAACAGTTTGTCATAACTCTCCTCGTAAGTGTCTTCACTCTTAAGGCGGACGGTCACTGTCTTTTTTTTCCGATCTATAAAAATAACTTCATTTTCGGTACGTACATCCACTCTGAAACGTACTCCGAAAGCCTCAGGCGTTTGCACGAATAACTTCTCGCGGTCTTCAATAACGTCACCTATATAATAGGGTAGTCCGCAGTTGGCATAAGATATATATTTTCCTTTTTCCAGTAAGATGATTTCTGCTGTTTCATCCGAACGTCTGATGCGAGCCGCAGTAGTAGCTCCTCCCGCTACGCCTCCAATAATAATGATCTTCATTTGAATATGTTTTCGTTTTAAAATAGTTTCCTTTGGAAATAAACGTTTATAGGCTTCAAAAGGTTCATGGGACGTACAGGAAATTATCCGGCATCCACTCTCTTATCTTACTGAGATATGGTTGATTTAAAAGACGGCTCTTTTATCCCGTTATTATCTGTTGACAGACATGAGGATATTCGTATTCTCAATATCCCTATATTAGTCAACTTTTCTTTAGAAGAAAAGATGGTTTGTCCGTGTTGTTCCACTTACTGCGGTTTAATGTCGGGGCACATGTATGAGAGACCATTGTAGCTGAAGGCTTAAACAGGGTATCGTTCAGTAGTTGCAATGCTTCTTTCTTATTTTCTGCTTTGATAACAAGAGAAACGTCGTTATTATTACTACCATAAGAAATCATCCGAATCGGGATGGCTGTCAGAGCGTTTAGGATTCGGGTCTCCAATCCGGTATATTGCCATTGTATGTTTCCAATGACCGACAGGATGCACATACGGTCCTTTACTACCGTAGTTGCGTATCGCGAAAGCTCATGCAGGATATTTGGTAGATGTTCTTTATCGTTGATGGCGACGGATACATCCGAGCCGGACGAAGTAAAAAGGCACAGGGGAGTGTGGTATTTTGCAAAAACATCGAATATCTTGCTGATGAACAAGTAGGGACGCAATGTCCGGTTCGACTGGAATCTGATGTAACAAATACCGTCTCTGGCAGTAATGGTTTTTATACTTTCTCCGCTCTGTATGTGTGAAATCAGAGTACCCTTTTCCGTGGGATCCATTGAACAGAACAGGCGTATCGGTATATTGTTTTCTCTTGCCGGGAAAATGCAGCAGGGATCGAATCCCGTTCCTCCGCAATGGGCGAATCGTTCGGCTTCGTCGAAACTGAGTTGTGTAACCATAGCCGGATGTTTCACGAAATGCGGATCACAACTGTGTATGCCATTACCACCTATCCATAGCCGTATTTCTTCGGCCCGTAGGGCAGCTCCGATTAATGTGGCAGAAGCATCGTCTCCACCCGGCTTGAGAAAACAGGTTTCGCCATAAGCATTCCGGCAGAGGTGTCCTTGGGTAAGAAACACGTTGATGTGTTTGTTGGCTTCCATGGATGTGTGCAGTTTTTTACTGATGTATTCCAAGTCAGGTTCTCTTTCCGGAGTCAGTCGCATAAAGTCAAGACTGTTAAGCAATAGATTATTGATTCCCCGTTCTTTCAGATAAAGGCCTGACAGCATGCTGCTTATGAATTCTCCTTGCGACAATATGTCTTTTTCATCGACCGATGTAAAACGTTGCCGGGTAAAGTTCCATAGGGTACGGAAGCGGTCGATGATGGAGTCAACAGCTTGTTGTTTGATCGACTCGTCGTTGAATAGTTCGTTAGCGAAATCAATGAATCTGAATTCCAGTTTGCTTATTTCGTCATGCGCCCGTTCTGTATCTCTGCTGAAAAGATGTGCTGCTATTTTCGTTAGATGCTCCGTAGTTTCTGTAGGGGCAGATAGAACGATTATTTTGGGTGTACTGTCGTTGACCAGTTGGAGCATTTCCTGCATTCCCCGGATTGAACCAGTGGGAATATTACCGAATTTGTAGATCTTCATTTTTTTGTTTTTGAGTTATACGATATATTTTCTTTGTTCGTTACCCCTTTCCATTTTAGGTTGTTTTTATCAAAATGGGAGGGAATATAAGTACCTGTTCCGGCTGTATCTTGCCCGTTGAAAGCGCTGCTGTACTATTTGTAAGGCAGATTAGACGAATTTTCAGGGACTATGTCATGAATGAAAGATCAAAGTATATGCCATTGAAGGCACGGCTCTTTCATTTAATAACCGCCT
>ENA-ORPD01001875-ORPD01001875.1-human-gut-metagenome-genome-assembly--contig:-NODE-1875-length-13951-cov-2.877663_pt1 | contig 13951 bp, 13 predicted proteins | sample MGYA00242143_ERZ509076 | MGnify/ENA primary metagenome ERZ509076 (study PRJEB26280, sample SAMEA2338706) | human gut metagenome | biome: human gut; feature: human-associated habitat; material: faeces... | reverse complement strand
CAAAACATTTCTTGCAAACTATTAATATTGAAATATTCATAGTTTTTTTCATAATTATTAATTGCTTTTACTACATTTAATAGGTCTTCTTTTGTATAAGCAATTTTTAATTCTTCAAATGGTTGATTAATTTTTTGATAGTATTCGTCTTTCCATTGAATAAGTGTATTATCTATATCAAATATAATTCTTTTTAGCATTGCTTGTCCTTTCTAAAAAATTAATGTTGCAAATTTTTATTATGTATAGGTACATCAAATATGCACCTATACATTTTTTTCAATTTATAACCGTTTTTTTAATAATATAAATCTTGATAATCCCTTGGCATTATTGGCGGTCTTCCACCTGGTGCCATTCCTGGTCCTGGAAATGGTGGTCTTGGTGGCATTGGTGGTCTCATTGTTGGTCTATTTTGCCTTTTTCTTCGAAATAATTCTCTTAAAATAAGAATACGAATTAAGTCTTGCAATGTTCTATTTGGTACTCTTTGTCTTGTTTGAAGTTCTGGTTGTTTTGCATTTGGATTTCTAACGTCACCATTTTTTAATATTTCTCTATTTTGTGTTATTTCAGCTTCCATATCTACTTCTATATGTCCATAAATAGTACTTGTCATTTCATCAACTAATTGTTGTGTAATTGGCATGTTATTTTTTTCATCACAGGCTTTGCAAACCATTGGATATATTAACTTATATATCTCTGGGTATAGTGCCTCCTCTTCTATGCTAGTATTTTTTTCATCATAGTCATCTGGGAAGGAATATGTAGTCTCTGGATGGCTTGGATAGCCTAACACATTCCTCATATAGTCTTCATAATTTTGATAATACATAACTTACCTCCTAAAAGTTTTGTTATATATTATTCAAAAATTGTTATAAGTGTGAATTATAAATTATTAACTAGCTCCTTATAAAATGTTCCTCTATGTTCAAAATTTTTAAACATATCAAATGCTGCACTAGCAGGAGACAGTAACACTATCTCTCCTGGTTTTGCAACTGTTTCCGCTTGTAGAACAGCTTCTTCTAAATTTTTACATCTTTCAATCGGCAATGATTGATTAGTTAATTTTAGTTCTCTTTCTACTGCTTTATGGATTTTTTCTGCTGTTTGCCCTATTAAAAGTAAATGAGTAACTTTCTCTACAATAGGTTTAGCCAATGGTTCATATTCTAAATGTTTATCATAACCACCAGCAATTAGAACAATAGGTTCTTTAAAAGAATGTAAACCCGCAATTGTTCTTGTTGGACTCGTTCCAATAGAATCATTATACCATTTTACTCCATTTAACTCTCTAACAAATTCTAGTCTATGTTCTACTCCTTTAAAGTTTGTAATTGCTTTTATTTGATTATCTATATCTACTAAATTTTCTGTAGCGGCAAGTGCTGCACAAATATTTTCATAATTATGTATTCCTCTTAAGAGTAAATTTTTAGTTTCTATTATATGTCTTCTTAATCCATTTTTGCAAAATTTAATAATTCCATTGTCTAAAATATAGCCATTTTCTAGTTTTTGTTTACTACTAAAAAATTGTACTTTTCCTTTTGCCTGTTCTCCCATTTTTCTGGTAATATCATTGTCATAGTTTAATACCACAATTCCTTTTTCATCTTGATATCTAAAAATATTAGTTTTAGCTGCAATATATTCGTCATAAGAACTATGAATATCTAAATGATTTGGAGTAACATTTGTTACAACTGCAATAGAAGGACTGGTTTTCATATTCATTAATTGAAAGCTACTTAATTCTAAAACAATTATGTCTTCTGGTGTCATTTCTGAAATTTTTGTAAATAAAGGAATTCCAATATTTCCTCCTAAATAGCAAGAATATCCTTGTTGTTTTAGAATCTCATAAATTAAGCTAGTAGTAGTTGTTTTCCCGGTCACTTCCTGTAACTGCAATTACTTTTCCTGGGCATAGTTCCATTGTTAATTCAATTTCAGAAGTAAGAATAGCTCCTCTTGCTAATTCTGCTTGTATTTCTGGCTTTGTCGGCATACAACTTGGACTACGAAAAATAATATCAAACCCAATTAGTTGGGTTAAACACTTCTCTCCTAAAACACTTTTCATATTATATTCATATACACGTCCTAAAGCTTGTTTATCTATGGTCTCTATTGTTCTTTTGTCGAAAATAGTAACATTTGCTTCTAAATTATGTAAGTATTCTAATAATGGTATATTAGAAACACCCAATCCAATAACTGCTACTTTTTTTCCTTTTAAGTATTGATTAAATTCTTCTAGTTTTTCATTTTTGTATGGCATATTTTCTCTCCTTTTTTAAGTTTCATTATGCAAATTTATTCTCTTATACTTTTTAGAACTTTATCTGTTGCTGCTAATATAGAATTACATTCGGTCACATCTATGACAATTGTTTTTGGAGATATTTCATAAAAACCTGCTTCTTCTTGTAATTTGTCTCTTTGAACAATGTTTTTTTCTATCTCTTCTTTTTCTTGCTGGTTGTTATATTGTATACATTTTCTATTTACTCTTTCTTCTAAAGTTGCCGTTAAGAATAAATGATAGTCCACCTCTGGATAAATTTTTATAATCCCTCTTCCTGATATTATTATATTATTTTTTTGTTTTAGTGTGTTAATTAAGTTTCTCGCAAACTCAAACATTTTTGTATTATCTGCATTTTTTCCTAAATTTGATACTGCTAAAGAAGTAGAAATAGATTGTAGATTTTTTTCTTCTAATTTTATCCCATTACTGTAAAAAACAGTTTCTCTTTCCTCTATTTTTAATTCTATTTTTAATAGAGTCATTAACATTCTAACATCTATGTTTTTTAAGTCTTGTATTGACTTTCCTGAAGAAACAATGGCATAAGCAATTGCTCTATACATATTTCCTCCATTTAATAAAATAGAATTTGGTATTCTATTTAATAATTCTCTACATATGCTCGTTTTGCCACATCCTACAAGTCCTTCTATTCCAATTACTTTGTTTTCCATGTTTAATATCATTCCTTTCAAAAGAACAAATTTAGTTTTATCCTTTTTGTTTTGCCTCATTGAGCAATTGTATTATATACCAAAAAATTTTTTTTCTCAACAAATTTACATACTTTTATTCGTTTTTGTAAACACTATTTATGCAAGGAGGTGCTTGTACAATGGGAAATAAAAACAATAAACAAAATAAAAATAACCAAAATAATCAAAAAAATAACGAAAAAACTAACAATAACCGTAATTGTGACTAATTAAAAGGTATTTTTTTAGGTCGACACTTTTTCTGCCGACCTTTTCTATACATATTATTCTTTCATTTTAGGAATAAAATTTGTTGCTATTATTTCTTCATTTTTAGGAAATTCTATTCCCACATTTTTTCCCGCTTCTATACATTTTAATAACCATGCCATATTGTTGGCAAGTGTTCGCATGGTTTGCATTCCTTCTTCATCTTTTTTTACTTCCTCTGGGTTTGTTCCATGTACCATATTCCAATATTGGCTTGTTACAATTGGCATGTTGTTCATTCCAAAATATTTATTAATTTCGTCCCAGCTTGTTGTGGCTCCACCTCTTCTGCAGCTGACGATTCCTGCTCCTAGTTTATTAGAAAATAGTTTTCTTCTTCCGTAAAAAGCTCTATCTAAAAAAGAACTTAATCCTCCAGAAATTGCTGCAAAATGAACAGGACTTCCAAATACAAATCCATCATTTTCTGGAACTTTTTCTAAAAACTCATTTACCTTGTCACTAATGAAACACCTCCCTGTTTTTATACAAGTTCCACAACCTATACAGCCAGCTATTGGTTTTGCTCCTAACCACATTATTTCTGGTTCAATTTGATTAGTATTTAATGTGTTTGCCACTTCTTGTAATGCAGTATAAGTACAACCTTTTTCGTGAGGGCTTCCATTAACTAATAAAACTTTCATACTTTTCCTTTCTTGTTACAATTTTCGTATAATTGTAACAACCACCTTTTATTAAAGATATTTTTTACATATTATGTGCTTCCTTATTTTTTATGAATGTATATTTCTGTTTTTCATTGCTTCATAAATTACAATTCCTGCTGATACAGAAGCATTTAAAGAAGTTATTTTCCCTTTCATTGGTATTTTTACAAAGATATCTGTATTTTCTTTTACTAGTCTACTCATCCCAAATCCTTCACTACCAATAATAATGCAAATAGCTCCATGATAGTCTTGTTCATCATAGTTTGTTTTTGCCTTCATATCTGTTCCAATAATCCATAAACCTTCCTTTTGCAATTTTTTAATTGTTTCTGTTAAATTAGTAACACGTGCTATTTTTATATACTCTATTGCACCAGCTGAAGTTTTTGCTACTGTTGCATTTACTCCAACACCTCTTCTTTTAGGAATAATGATTCCATGTACTCCCGCTGTTTCTGCTGTTCTAATAATAGACCCTAAATTATGAGGATCTTCTATTCCATCTAATAAAACTAAAAAAGGCTCTTCTTGTTTTTCTTTCGCATATGCTAGAATATCTTCTACTTCGCAATAATTAAATGGAGGTACAACAGCAATAACACCTTGGTGATTTTTAGTTTCAGACATAAAATCCAACTTACTTTTCTCTACTTCTACAACAACGATCCCCTGTTCTTTTGCAATTGCTACTATTTTGTTTATAGAGCCATGTTTTTCCCCTTTTTGAATAAATATTTTATTAATATCTCTTACAGAATTCAATAACTCTAATACTGCATTTCTTCCCTCTATTTTGTCTTCATAGCTATTTTCTTCTTTCATTTTTAATCTCATTCCTTTCTTAAAGAACATTTTTTGAAAAGAATTCAATTTTTACAATGCCAAAGTTGTAATTACTTTTCGAAACTGTTCTACTCCTCATCATCTAATTTTAATACACTTAAAAACGCCTCTTGTGGAATTTCTACATTTCCTATTTGTCTCATTTTTTTCTTGCCTTTTTTTTGTTTTTCTAATAGTTTTTTCTTTCTTGTAATATCTCCACCATAGCACTTAGCCAATACGTCTTTTCTCATAGCAGAAATTGTTTCTCTTGCAATAATTTTTCCTCCTACCACTGCTTGTAGTGGAATTTCGAACAATTGCCTTGGAATAACTGTTTTTAATTTTTCTGCCATTTTTCTTCCTCTTTCATAAGCATTATCTTTATGAACAATAAAAGATAATGCATCTACTGGTTCATTATTAATATGAATGTCTAGTTTTACTAAATCTGATTTTTGATATTCTTTAAATTCGTAATCAAAAGAAGCATATCCTTTTGATTTTGATTTTAAAGTATCAAAAAAGTCATATATAATTTCATTTAATGGTAAATCATATATTAAAGTAACCCTATTTGTATCTAAATATTTCATGTCAATGTAAATACCACGTCTTTCTTGGCATACTTTCATAATATTGCCAACATATTCTTTTGGCAACATAATTTCTGCTCTAACAATTGGCTCTTCTATATAGCTAATTTCTTGTGTTGGTGGTAAATCTACAGGATTATACAATTCTATTATTTCTCCTGTTGTTTTATGTACCTTATAAATAACAGATGGTGCTGTTGTAATTAAACCTAAGTCAAATTCTCTGTCTAACCTTTCTTGTACAATTTCTAAATGCAATAATCCTAAAAATCCACATCTAAATCCAAATCCTAATGCAGCAGATGTTTCTGGTTCGTACTCTAATGCAGCATCATTTAACTTTAATTTTTCTAAAGCCACTTTTAAATTTTCATATTCGCTTCCGTCTAATGGATACAATCCACAATATACCATAGAGTTTGCTTTTTTATAGCCTGGTAAAGGTTCTAGAGCTGGATTATTGGCATTTGTGATTGTATCTCCTACATGTAAATCTGAAATTGTTTTAACACTAGCAACAATATATCCTACTTCCCCTGCTGTTAACTGTTCTGCTGGGCAATAGCTTCCAGGTTCTAAGTATCCTAGTTCTGTTACAACAAATTTTTTATTTGTTGCCATAAAAAGAATTTCATCTCCTACTTTAACTAAACCTGTTTTTACACGTACATAGCTAACTGCTCCTTTATAGTTATCATATTTTGAATCAAAAATTAAACATTTTAGTGGTTCATTAATATTTCCAACTGGAGCTTTAAAATCTGTTACTATCCTTTCTAAAACTTGGTCAACATTTAACCCATTTTTTGCAGAAATGCAAGGAGCATCCATTGCAGGTATTCCAATAATATCTTCTATTTCCTTTTTTATTTCTTCTGGTCTTGCATTTGGCAAATCGATTTTATTAATAACTGGTAGGATATCTAAATTATTATCTAAAGCTAAATATACATTTGCTAGAGTTTGTGCTTCTATTCCTTGACTAGCATCTACTACCAAAATAGCTCCTTCGCAAGCTGCTAAGCTTCTAGAAACTTCATAGTTGAAGTCAACATGGCCTGGTGTATCAATTAAATTAAATATATACTCTTCTCCATTTTTAGAAATATATTTCATTCGAACAGCTTGTGCTTTTATGGTAATACCACGTTCTCGTTCCAATTCCATATTATCTAATACTTGACTTTCCATTTCACGACTAGATAATACACCTGTCATTTCTATTAGTCTATCTGCCAATGTAGATTTTCCGTGGTCAATATGTGCAATAATACTAAAATTTCTAATATGTGATTGTTTTTCCATTATTTCCTCCATTAAAGTTTTTACAGGATTATTTTAACATATTTTATACCTATAAGCAATTTTTTTAGAATATTTTTATTACTGGGTAAAACAAAAGAGCTTTCACTAGAAAATGAAGGCTCTTATATTTGGAAGATTTTCATATGTGCACATTTGTCTCTAATGATATTACATTTCTACATAAAGTACAACGCGGCTCGTAGTACCATCACCAGTATTGTTTGGAAATACATTATCACAGGCAGATGCCGGATAGAAACGGCCTAGATTAGCAACATAATATCTGCCACCTCTATAAGCTCGGGAATTTTTATTATTTGCTTGTGATGTCCATTCAAAATTATTATTTTCTAAGTCATAGATGTTATTTAATATATCTGGATCTCCATCATAACCTGTTTTTTGTTGAATTTTTGTTTGATACGTGTGACCAACTTCTGCATTAATACCTATGAATTTTATTACTTGGTCATACTGACTTCCGCCATATCATATGGCTTTTTACTACATTTGTATTTACTCCTGTTTCATTTCTTAAAGTATTATATATTCCATACCACATGTTTCCTGCTAAATTGTTTCCATAAGAAGATTTACTTCCTACCACAACATTTTGGTTCTTTTTTGAAGTACCATTTTGTCCCATTTCATATCGTGAAATATAAAAGCCACCATACTTTGCTACACTTTTTGCCATCTTTATATAATCTATGTTTAACTGTTCTTTAAAAACTTCTATTTCTGTCTTTCCTTCCTGAGCTGTTATTCCTATATCAGTTAAAAATGATGTATTACCATCTGCAAAAGTTGTATCTATTAAAACATCAGGTTCCCTATATCCTGAATCTTTAGTAAACGTCTGTATATCATTATTAAAATTTATATCTGTTTTATAAATTGTATTTCCATCAACCACCGTAGTTGTAGCTTGCACTCCATATAATCTACCTGCTAAACCGGTCGTGTCAATATTAGCTGTTGTTAATCCTTCTGCTGTAGTATAACCATGTGTTGTACATACTAGTTCCTCTCCTTGTAATTCTAATTTACATACACTTCCACTTTTATTTTTCTTACACATTACCATATCATTTATATCATCTACTGGTATCCATACATATTGATTACGACTTTCCATTGCACTAATATGTTCTGTACTATCTTTTTCTCCTGTTACTGGTGTTTCATCTTCATAAATAACCAGTCCACCTCCTATGGCGTTTTCTCCTGGAATTTGTGATACTGTGTATCCTACTGGTATTGGAGCTGTTCTTAATACTTCTTTTGTATACACTTCTGATGTGTTACCTACATTATCCACTGTTTTTACATAAATTATTTTATTTCCTGTTACTTCTGGAAATGTATGCTCTGTTCCACTTAAAATGGTGTCTGTCCAATTCGTATTGTCTATACTATACTGATATCCTGCTATCCCACTTAAACTATCTGTTCCTCCGATTGCCTTTACTATTACATTTCCTTTTTCATTTACTACTTTTGCTACTTTTGAATTACTCCAACCTGTTGGTAAACTTGTTGTCGTTTCATTGGCTGCAATTTGTACAGTAGTTTCTATTCCGATTGGCGTTGTTGGAGCCTCTTTATCGATAAAGGTGATATTTTCTGTAGCTTCTGCTGCTGCATCATCTGTTGTTCCATTATATAGTCTTCCATAAATTATTCCATTTTGCTCTACTACTACACTTTCTCCTGGTGTCCATTCTTCTTCTTCCAATTTATACTGTATTTCGTATCCTTCTGGTATATTTGAATGACTTATACTTACTGTTATACTTTCTTGTGTCCAGTTTGTTGGTATTCCACTAAATTCTACATTGTCTGTTATTTCTACTTTGTCTCCTTCTCCCCCTGATAATTGCTCCAACATTGTATTAATTAAATCTTCTTCCTTGGCAATTTCATTATTCCATTTTTCTACTGCATTATTCGCTTTTTCAAATAAGTCTCCTTGGTTAAAAGTTACATTAATAGCTACCCCCGCTAATATAATCAATACTATTATTGTTATTACTAGTGATATTAGGGTTATTCCGTGTTTGGTTCTTAACATCTTATTTTTCCTCCTCCTTCGTTTTTATATGCACCTTTTGTACTTGTTTTTGTTTATTATATCTTTTGTTTATTCTTTTGTAAATATCTATTTTTTATTCTTTTATTTTGAGTAACTGGATAATGCAAGAAGCTGAAAATCGAATGTTTTACATCTGACATTCAAAAAAACACCCACCATTTTTGCATACTACAAAAACGATAGATGTTTTTTCTATCTTTATTCTATTAAATTATACTTTACTTGTGTGTGTGCGCGCGTGTTACTCTCCCAACGGTTTTCAGCTATCATGATTTTCTCCTTTTGCTTTTTATTTTTATATATACCTTTTCTACCTTTCTGTCAAGTGTACAAAAAAACACAACATAAACACTTTCCCTTGTTTTTTTACTATTTTTATGGCATAATATAAGTATTATGAAAGAAAAATATTTAGAGAAATTAGAATTTAATCAAATTAAAAAAATTTTATCTGACTTTGCCATTACTTATATTGGCAAAGATTTAGTTATGGGATTATTTCCTTCTAACAATTCTACAGAAGTGCAAAATTTATTAAATGAAACAACAGAAAGTTTTAAATTGCTTTATAGAAAAAGTACACCCCCTATTGTAAAAATACCTAATATTACCGTTCACTTAAAAATTTTAGCAAGTGGCTCTGTTTTGTCTAGTCGTCAATTGCTAGATTTAGCTACCATTTTAAAGCTTGCTAGAAATTTAAAGGAATATTTTATACAAGATAATATTGATACTTCTTTTTGCAAAATTATTTCTACTTATTTTAATACTTTATATTCTAATCCTTATATAGAAAATACTGTATTTTCTTCTATTATTGACGAAAATACTTTTGAAGATAATGCTTCACCTGCATTAGCTTCTATTAGGCGAAATATTAGGAAGTATGAAAATAATATTCGTACAAAGTTAAATTCATTTTTAAGTTCTAAATATGTTGGCGAACCTATTATAACAATTAGAGCTGGTCGTTTTGTTATTCCTATAAAATCAGAATATCGTGCTGAAGTAAAAGGCTTTGTTCACGATATTTCCTCTAGTGGATCTACGGTTTTTATTGAACCTATATCTGTTTTTGAATTAAATAATGAATTAAATTCATTAAAAATGGAAGAAGCAAATGAAATTGAAAAAATACTTCAAAAGCTTACAAGTTTATTTTATGATTTAATTGATAAATTAGAAAATAATATAGTACTAATTGGAAAAATTGATTTTTCTTTTGCAAAGGCAAAATATGCAAAAACAATTCGAGCAACAGAGCCAATTTTATGTGGTGACAAGACTATTAATTTCATTCAAGCAAGGCATCCTCTAATTGATGCTAATAGTGTTGTACCTATTAATATTCATATTGGAAACAATTTTTCTGCTCTTGTAATTACAGGTCCTAATACAGGTGGTAAAACCGTTACTTTAAAAACTGTTGGTCTTTTATGTGCTATGGCATGTAGTGGATTATATATTCCCACCTCTGAAAATAGTACTCTATATGTTTTTGATGCTATTTTTGCAGACATTGGAGATGAACAAAGTATTCAAGAGTCTTTGAGTACCTTTTCTTCTCATATGTGCAATATTATAGAAATTACTCATTGTGCTACATCAAATAGTTTAATTCTATTAGATGAGTTAGGCTCTGGTACAGACCCTATTGAGGGTGCAAGTCTTGCTATTAGTATTTTGGAATATTTTCATCAAAAAGGTGCTTTAACTATTTCCACTACACATTACCAAGAAATTAAAAATTTTGCTCTTGTTACAGAGGATTTTGAAAATGCTAGTTCCGAATTTGATATTGAAAACCTAAAACCTACTTATAAGTTATTAATTGGTGTTCCTGGAAAGAGTAATGCTTTTGCTATTAGTGAAAAACTAGGATTAGACACAACTATCTTAAATAGAGCTAAAAATTTTATAAATTCCGATACTATTCATATAGAAGAATTATTAAAAACTATCTATGATGATAAACATACAATTGAAAATGAAAAGCAAAAAATTTTAGAAAATTCTGCTACTATAGAATCATTAAAAAAATCTTTGGAAAAAGAAAATCTTGATTTAAAAGAAAAATCACAAGCAATTTTAAATAAAGCAAAATCAGAAGCAAAGAACATTTTATTATCAGCTAAAGAAGAAGCAGATGCTATTATTAGAGACTTAAACTCTTTTTCTTCTGCTAAAAAAGCTAATCAATTAAGAAACAAGTTAAAACAAAAAATAAAAGATACACATATTGAGCAAGTAATTCCACAAGGACAAGAATTAACAGTTAACGACATTCAAGTAGGAAATGAAATTTTTATTCCCGCTCTTAATTGTAATGGAATTATTCTTTCTCTTCCTAATAAATCTGGAGAAATTAACATACAAGTTGGAAATAGTAAAATGTATTTTTCTATTTCCAACTTAAGAAAGGTTACTCATCCAACCCAAATTAAATCTATTCCTTCTAATACAGCTATAGCACAGCATCATTTTAAATCTTCTCATGTTTCCACAGAAATTAACCTACTTGGATTTAATGTAGAAGAAGCAATAGTAGTCATTGATAAATATTTGGACGATTGTGTTTTAGCAAATTTGCCTTCTGTTCGAATTGTTCATGGAAAAGGGACTGGTGCTTTACGAAAACGGTATTCATGCTTATTTAAAAAATCATCCCCATGTTAAATCTTTTCGTTTAGGTACTTTTGGAGAAGGAGAAATGGGAGTAACTATTGTAGAATTAAAATAGATTTCCAACTTATTTATACAATATACTTAATTTCATTATTGGGAAAATATTTTTGCATAGTTTTTCTTATAAATTCTTCTCCCTCCATTTTGATTGTATTTTTATACATATATTTTCCGTCTACCTCTCCCGGTCATTTTCTCTGGATTATACAAGTCAATTGCTGTTGGAAAAGCATCATGATTTATCATACGATGTATATAGCTATAAGTCATAAAAATAAATTCAAAAAATATTTCTTTTTTTGCTTTTTCACTTAGTTCTTCTCTCATTTTCTTAATTAATTCCTCATATAAAATTTTCCAATTATCTACTAATACTATTGGTGCTATTAAAATACCTATTTTATAATCTGCCTGTGCTAACTGATTAACTGCATGTATTCTTTTTTCTAAACTAGATGTCCCAAATTCTACTTTGCGAATAATTTCTTCTGGATTAACACTCATTCTAATAATAATTTTTTTTTGATGATTTAATAATAATAGTTCATCTATCATATTAAATTTAGTTGGAAAAGTTAGGTAACCTTTTGCATTTGGTACAAAATTTTCTATTGTCCATTTTAAATTTTGAGTAATACTATTTTCTAAAATTAAGTCACTATTGCTACCAATTTCAAAAGTTAATTCTTTTTCTGCTTTATTTGCCGTTTTAATTATTTTCTCTAACATTTCTTCTCGATTAACAAATAAACGCAAATAAGCACATTTATTATAATTACACACTAAATAGCAATACATACACATTGCAATGCAACCGTGAAGAAGTATATGGTACCAAAAAGTCAGAAGTTTTATAATTAGGAACAAATTGATGTGTTTTCCTTATCCCAATAATTATATTTTGTTTCATTTTAGGGAACTCACTATTTTGTTTAGAACGCATTTGTACAATATTGTTATGATTTTCAATAGGAATTAATGGTATACCTTCTTTTTTGTATCTTTCTAGTAATATTTTGCCTAATTCATAATTTTTTGCATTTTCTTCAAAATATACTTCATTTGGAAAAAACATAGTTATACCTCCATATAACTATGTTTTACTTTTTTCTATTTTGTTATACGTTGTCCGTGAAATTTTAAATCTTCCTTTATTGGTGCTAGCATATATATCAATATTGTCACCTTCTACAATTCCTAGTATTTCATAAGTAATTTCTCCAATTGGAGTATTAAATTTTCCTTCAAAAGCACATTTATTGCCTTCTACTTTTCCTCCTTTAAAATGATTTTTTGCACCCATGGTTTCTATGTAACCTTCTAAAGAGCCATTTATCATTTTTAATTCTAAATTTCCTGTAATATCTCCAATAGGAGTATTCATTTTAAGATAATAATTTCCTTCCACCATAATCTACCTCCAGTTCTATTATATGCATATAAACTTTGTTTTGTGATACAAAAAATCCTGTTTTATTGATATGTTGCAAGTTAGCAAACATAAGCAATAAAAAAAGCAAGGAAATTTTCCTATACAGCAAGGTTATGTTTCTTTTAGCTGTACTGTTTATAAAGTAAACGTCTATATATGGCAAAGTCGCTGTGCTTATAAGACTATACACTATTTATGTATTATGTTGACAAATTTGCAAAGCAACATCATTTATGTTATAATTGTTTCATAGGGAGATGATTTTTATGGGATAAGTTTAAAAAAAGAAATACTAACACATTAGATGTTAAAGATGAAACTCCAATCAATAGAGATTTATTAGATATTGAATTTCGAACGGCTAGCACTGGTGGATTACAGGTAGATTATTATAATCCTGCTAACGATGCCAAAAAATCTTATGATTCAACCAGATTAATTATGGATAGACCTATTACTTTAGCAGGTAAACAATTATGGAATTGTAGAGTATCTTGGTATGGAATAGAAGATGGTATTGGACGTGATTTTATTAAACCCAGAAGTGAACAATATACCGGTGTATTAGCGCAAATAGATTTAGATTTATTACAAAATGATCCCACTTATTGTAAAATGGTTATGAAAAATTTATTAGATCAAGACAGAGTTCGTTCTTATTTAAATGAAGGATTAAAAGAAAATCCAGAACGACCTTGCGGTAAATATATTGGTGGTGTTGGAAAAACAGAAAAAGGATATGCTAAATTCTTCTCACCTTCTGTTGGTGAAGCTTCTCACAATTCAAAATTAATGGTAGATAGAAGAAAACAACTCAGAACCTTAAGACAAAAAGAACTTTCTGATAGAATTGCTAGTAAACAAGCTGAAATTGAAGATTTAAAAAAGAAAGCATTAGAAGATATGGAAAGATAAAAAAATTACGATTATTAGTATAAAAACAACTCATGGACTATAAAATTCCTTGAGTTGTTTTTTGGAGCGGGTAGCGAGAATCGAACTCGCGCTATCAGGTCGGAAGCATGACATTCTACCACTAAATTATACCCGC
>ENA-ORPD01001867-ORPD01001867.1-human-gut-metagenome-genome-assembly--contig:-NODE-1867-length-13986-cov-2.920968_pt1 | contig 13986 bp, 13 predicted proteins | sample MGYA00242143_ERZ509076 | MGnify/ENA primary metagenome ERZ509076 (study PRJEB26280, sample SAMEA2338706) | human gut metagenome | biome: human gut; feature: human-associated habitat; material: faeces... | reverse complement strand
TTCATTGCTAAATTTAGCATTCCACTTTTTTGATAACCTGAATAAATTATTTTTGACTCACTATATGGAGCTAGTACATTTGTCATATACTGATGCCAAAATAGCCCTTCACCATTTAAATCTGTTACATCAAATTTTTGTAAATAAATTGTATTTTGCCCTACATTAATATAGCTAGAACCTATAAAAATTCCACCTCCTGTAATAGCTTTTTCTTTATTATTCCAAGGAATTAAATATTTGTTTTTAATCTGTGTACTTGCTCCTTTTCCATCTTTTGCATATTGAAGTCCATTTTTAATTGCTCCCATCGGTTCTGAAGAACTAGTTGCTCCTATATTATAAAAGTTATATAAACCTTTAAAACCTTCCACCGTACCACTAATAGAACTATGTGTTAAAAAAGGACCTACTTCTTGCTTTATGCGAGATGCTAAATGATATGGGCTTACTAAAGAGGTTCGTCCTCCTTTTAAAATTAAATCTGCATAAGTTTCATTCATAGAAATATTATTTCCATTACTATCTAAATAAGAAACTTTTTGTTGATAAAATTCTGTTCCATATAATATTTTTTCAATTCCTTCTAAATTATTGGAATTTTCATCATAAGATAATCCTTCAAACTGAAATAAACGCACTTCATTTAAAAAATTTCTAGGATCCATGCAATATTCTACTGCTTGTCTTGAACTATCTACCCAACCACTATCTACTTCTACATTGTATTGGCCTGGAGTTGTATTTTTCCAACTGTCTGAATAATTTTTAGGCACTAGATTCTTTCCAAATACATTTTCTTGGTCAATAACATAATTCCAATCTAGTCCTGTATATAAAGCTGTGAATTGCCAATTAGGATGTTTTTTAGCTAATTCGTTTAAATATGCCTGATAACTAACTGGAAAATTAGCAATTCCTTCTAGTTGATTTGCTGCTAATGTCTTTGTAGAATATAAGCATATGCTTAATAAAATAAACATAAATATTAAAATATATTTTCCATAATGAATTTCCTTCATTTCTCATTCCTCTCTTATTTAAAATCAATTATTCCATTCTTTAGCTTTGACAATAATTCTTTTTTTAGAATCATTGGTACAGGTAATTAATGTTATTTCTTTTTTTCCATCCGTTTCTTGTGATAAGCAAGTAACATCATTAGGATTTACTTGATATAAATCGTAAATCTCGTATTCTACCTTTCCAATATTGGAATCTGAAACAAAAATTTTATCTCCTATTTTTAAGTCTTTTAAATGATAAAACATATTGCTATTTTTAAAATTATGACCTGCTACACAAAAATTTCCACTTTCATTTGGGTTAACTCCCCAAAACTTTGTAACAGATATATTTAATGCTTTTGTTGAATATTCTTTTAAAACATATGTCTCTAAATTAATACTTGGAATCCATAGTTTAGCTATTACTTGATACCCTTTGTATTGGGATATAATTTTTTCTTTTGGATATTCTTTTTTTATTTCTTTATTGAAAGTAGTTTGTTGTTCTATTTGGTTTGTCTCTATATTGTGATAGGATTTAAATGGTTTCTCTTGAATTTTGTTTTCTTTATTTTTTTCTATTACTAACCAAACGATTATCCCTAAAATACCCAAAATAACAAGACTATTTATTATGATTTTTATTTTTTTATTTTTTCCCATTTGTCTCTCCTATATGTAATAGGTGTTTTGCAAAATAACTTTACAAAACATCCCTATCATTTATTTTTTCTTATTATAATAAACAAAGCAACTAATTAATAGAATTAATAGAATACTAATTGGAATATAAATATTAGCTCCTGTTTTTGGTAATTCTGTAGGCATATTTTCTGATGTTACAGTGTTTTCTGGGGTTGTATTTTCTGGTTTTTGTTCTTCTTCTGGGTTATTAGGTTCTTGTGTCTTTCCTACTGTAAACGAAAAATTTTTTTGTGCAATTACTTGGTCACTATTATCTCTGTCAATTAATTTTAAAGTAATTGTATAATTTCCATTTTCGCTGAATATTCCTCTTGTTTTTAGTTCTTGCAAAACATCTTTGCCTCCTATTTTATAGCCTTGTGCATCTCCCCAACCACTTTGGATAATATCATGTTCCATCTGTTGTTGATCTGTAGCCAATAGTTGAACAGTTGCTCCTTCTGGTGTAGTTGCTTCTGCAATTAATCTTGCATGCTCATAATAACGTCCCATTGGGGAAAAATAAGAAAGTGTCATTTCTTTTTCCTCATCTTTTAAAATGTTTCCTGTATAAGTTAGGTTTAATGTATAATCTACATATTCTGGCTCAACAGTTACATTTTTTACAATTGGTATTGTTATATCATCAAAAGTAACAGAAGCATCTGAATTAGATAGTCCTTCTCCCGTTATTGTAAATTCTGTAGGATTAGATGTAGTAATATCTGGCTTTGCTCTAAATGTTACACTCATATTTGTTCTTGGATTAGTTCCTCCTGTTGAATCATAAAAAACAACTTTTATTTTGTCTGTTGTATCACTAGCAGTTCCTCCTTCTGATGATACATATTCAAAAATATTATTATCATAAGCAATATTAAAAGTATATGCTCCCAAATTTTGTCCAAATTCAATAGTAAGCTCTACTTCTTCTCCTGGTTTTATAGTTGTTTTGTTTGTTTGAGTTTGTATTGTGTCTAATGTTTCTGCATAAGTGTTTCCTATAAAAATAAATGAAGCAATTAATGTTAATAAAATAAAAATTTTAATTATTTTTTTCATAAAAATTTTCCTCCTTTTTATATTATTAGTATGACATTTTTTAAGCAGATTATTTAGTTAATTTTTTCAAATATTCTAAATTGGAAAATTTTTGAAAACAACAAAAAAACCACCTTTTTTAAGATGGTTTTTTGTTTATTACTATATCTCTCTAAATTTAGCAACTACTCTTGCTTTACTGTCATTTGTACAAGTAATTAAAGTTACTTCTCTTCTTCCTTCCGTATTTTGGTCTGTACAACTAACATCTGATTGGTCAACTATGTATAAATCATATAAAGCATATGTTACTGTTTTTCCCTTCATATCTGTTAGTTCTATTGTATCTCCAATTTTAAGGGTTGGTACTTTACTAAAGAATTTTGAATTTCTATAGTTGTGTCCTACAATGCAAAAGTTTCCCACTTCATTTGCATCAAATACTCCTTTATCTAAGTCTGGTCCCCAGAACCTTGTTGGTGATATTTTAAGCAATGTATCTGAAGTTTTATTTAATACGGCATATTCTATTCCAATTTTAGGTATTTTAATAATGGCAACACGATAATATTCTTCTCCATTTGCTGCATATTTAACATCCTGTGGTGTTGGTTCTATTTCTGTTTCCTGTTCTGGAATAATAACTGGTTCCAAAATTGTTATATCTAAATCTTCTACATCTTCTAATGCTACAAGAATAATGTTATCTTCTTCATGAATTGTTGTTTTATTATTTTCTTGCACCTTTTGTTCTTTTTTTTCTGGTAATTTTACTTCTGTTAAAAGTTCTCTAGAAAGTTCTTCATTTTTATTTCTGTCATATTCAGCATATATGTAAAAAGAAAACAAAACACATACTAAAAAAACCGATAAAAAGAAATCAAATTTATAAAATTTCTTCTTTCTTTTTAGTTCTGGTGTAACATAAATTTTTTTGGTCACTAATATTTGGTTCAATTTTTATTCTCCTTTTACAATCTATATATTTTATTATAACATCTATTATCCTTTTTGAAAATAGTTTTTTTAAAATTTCATAGAATTGTAAAAAAATATGTAACTACGACGCTTCTTCGAATATTCCTGTATACATGGTATAATAAATTCCTTTTTTAGCAATTAGTTCTTCATGTGTTCCTTCTTCCTTAATTTGTCCATCATTTACTACAATAATTTTATCTGCATTTCGAATTGTTGATAATCGGTGTGCAATAACAAAACTGGTTCTACCTTCTAGTAATTTATTCATTGCTTCTTGTATTTTTACTTCCATACGGGTGTCTACATTACTTGTTGCTTCATCTAAAACTAGTATTTGTGGATTATTTAAAATAACTCTTGCAATATTTAACAATTGTGCCTGCCCTTTTGAAATATTACCAGCATCATCTGATAGAATTGTGTCATACCCTTGTGGTAATCTTTTAATAAAAGAATGTGCATTAGCAAGTTTTGCAGCTTGAATAACTTCTTCATCTGTTGCATCTAGTTTCCCAAATCGTATATTCTCTTTTACTGTTTCGTTAAACATAACAGTATCTTGTAATACAATTCCCAATGCTTCTCTTAAACTTTCTTTGGAAATATCTTTAATATTTTTTCCATCAATTAAAATTTCTCCACTGTTAACATCATAAAATCTTGTAACTAAATTAATAATCGTTGTTTTTCCTGCACCTGTTGGTCCAACAATTGCAATTGTTTGCCCTGGTTTTGCTTCTAAATTAATATTTTTTAATATCATTTTTTCTTTATTATACCCAAAACATACATTTTTAAATTCTACATGACCATTTACTCTTCCAATTTCAGGTTTTCCAATGTTTTCAGGGAACTCTTCTTTTTCATCAATTATTTCAAAGCAACGTTCCGCACCCGCAATTCCTGCTTGAATAACATTAAATTGATTTGTAATTTCATTAATTGGTCTTGAAAATTCTTTTGAAAATCTTGTGTATAATGCAATTGTTCCTATTGATATTTTGCCATTAATTGCTAGTATTCCTGCTACAATGGCTGTAATCGCTGTTGAAATATTACTTAAAGATCCCATAGCAGGCATAACAATACCTGCAATTGCTTGTGCTAGAAATCCTTCTTTTCTTAATTTTTCATTTTTTATTTTAAAGTTGTCTTTTACTGCTTTTTCTTTATTAAATGCTTTAATTACTTTTTGTCCAGATACATATTCTTCTATATAACTATTTACTTCTGCTAAACTCTCTTGGCTTTTAATAAACTGTTTTTTATTAATATTGGCAATTTTTCTAACAACTAACATCATAACTGGTAATGTCAAAATGCTAATAATTGCTAGAACAGGACTAATAACAAACATCGTTACTAAAGTGGCAATTACCATTAATATACCACTAATTACTTGGTTAACACTTGTATTTAATGCAATACTTACATTATCAATGTCATTAACGATTCTACTCATTAACTCTCCTGTTGGATGTGTGTCAAAATAATGGATAGGTAATTTTTCAATTTTGTTAAACAAATCTGTTCTCATATCTGCAACTACTGTTTGTGATACTTTTATCATTAGCTTAGATTGTATATAAGAAAATATTGCTGTAAATAAAACAATTATCATATATATTCCCATTATTTTTATAAAAGTTATTTTTAAACCAGAATCTCCGTGGGTTTTGTATCATGGGTACAATGTAATCATCAATAATTGGCATTAACATAACAGAAGATGCCACATTACATACAACATACAAAATAATAAAAATAATTACCATTATCAATGCTTTTTTATGTACTTCTAAATATTTCATTAACCTCTTTAAAGTACTTTTTGTATTTTTGGCTTTATCTAAATTTACACTCATTGGCCCTTTTCCATCTGCTTTTGGCATTATCTCACTCTCCTATTCTTCTTTCATTACTTCTTTTTGAGATTCACTAATTTCCTGATAAATTTGATTATTTTGAATTAATTCTTCGTGAGTTCCTTCTCCTACAATTGTTCCGATCATCCATTACCAATATTTTATCTGCTGTTTTACAACTGTTAATTCTTTGTGTAATAATAAAAATCGTTGTATTTTTGAACTCTTCGGCTAATGCCTTTCGTAAGTTTTGTTCTGTTGTACTATCCAATGCACTTACACTGTCATCCAATATTAGTATTTTTGGTTTTTTCACTAGCGCTCTTGCAATTGTTAATCTTTGTTTTTGTCCGTCCTGAAAAATTAGAACCTCTTTCTTCTACTTTTGAATGATATTTGTCTGGTAAGTTTTCTATATATTCGTCTATTTGTGCAATTTTACAAGCATGCTTTATTTCCTCCTCTGTAGCATCTTCTTTTCCCCAACGAATATTTTCCTCTATTGTTCCTGCAAATAATCTATTTTCTTGTGGTACCATTCCTATACTGTCTCTTAATATCTGTAAATCGTAATCTTTTACATCAATACCATCTATTTTAACATATCCTTGTGTAACATCATAAAACCTTGGCATTAAATTAACAACTGTAGACTTTCCTGTACCTGTTGTTCCTATTATTGCAATTGTTTGCCCTGGTTTTGCAGTAAAACAAATATTATTTAGAATTGGCTCACCTTGCGAATCCTTAAATGCAAAACTTTCTACATTGTATTCCACCAGTCCTTTTTCAATTTTTTGTTTTATTGCATTTGATTTTTGTTCCACATCTGGTTTTTCCACCATTACTTCTAATATACGATCTGAAGATGCTTTCGCTCTTGAAAAGTTCATAAATACCATTGAAAGCATTACTAACGACATTAAAGTCATAGACATATAAGTAATTCCTGCACTAATCTGTCCAACATCTATATTACCACTTCCACCAATCCATAATACTGCTGCTATAGCAACATTCATAATAAGCATAACCAGTGGCATTAGTAAAATCATAATATGAAAACTTTTAATAGTAGTTTCTTTTAAATCTACATTCGCTTTTTCAAACCTTTCTGATTCAAAATCTTCTCTTACAAAAGATTTTACTACTCTTGCTCCAATTAAATTCTCACGAATAACTCCATTTACCTTATCAATTTTGGTTTGTACCTTTGTAAATAATGGAAATGCCTTTTTTATAATAAATACCATCGTCAAAGCAAGCAATGGTGTAATAATTAAAAATATCATTGCAATACTTGGACTCATAGCAATAGTTAAAACAATTCCACCAATTAACATAAACGGTGCTCTAATTAACATTCTTAACATCATTTGTACCAATTGTTGTATAATTTCTACATCATTTGTTAGTCTAGTTACTAATGATGAAGTACTAAATTTATTAATGTTACTAAAAGAAAACTCTTGTATTTTGCTTAACATATCTTGTCTTAAATTACTACCAAATCCATATGCTGCTTTTGAAGAAAAATACATTGCTAAAAAACCACCAATTAATGAAATTAATGCACATACAATCATAATTAGACCTGTTCGAATAATATAAGCTTGGTCATTATTTGCAATCCCTACATCAATAATCTTTTGTAAAAAATATGGCTGTATCATCATCCCAGCAGTATCTACCATAATTAAAATAGGTGCTAATATAGCATATTTCCAATTTCCCTTCATATATTTAAAATATTTTTTCACTCTTCTTCCCCCTTTTTTAAAATATTGTTTAAATTTTCATTTATTCTTGACATATAACATTGCAACTCATTCTTTTCTTTTTCTGAAAATCCTTCATATTGTTTTTGTTTTATTTGGTCTATTATTTTACAACCAATTTTTTGAACTTCTTTTCCTTTATCTGTTAAGTATACACATTTAATTTTACAATTATGTTTGTCACTTTTTATTTTGACTAATCCATTTTTTGCCATTCTTCCCAACATAACATTTAATGTTGATGCCTTTATACCTGCAAGTCTTGCAAGACTTGCTTGAGGCAATCCCGGTTTTTCATTAATCATTTTTAAAATATGTGGTTGCCCAACATATAGTCCTACTTTTTTTAAAGTATCTCTTTTTAAATTCATTATATAATAAATAAACTTATCAAATTCGTCTTGAAATTCTAGCAAGTAATATTTCATCTCCTATCTACTTAAAAAAATAAAAGCAGTAATTACTATACTACTTTTATTTTTATTAGTCAACTAATTATTTGTAATTTTTTTGTGAATTTTAAAGTGCGACTACGCGGAAGCCATAGTGGCCGTTCCTGCCACCCCAAGCGTTGTGGAAAGAGAACACTCCCGCACCGATAGAGTAGCTGTAATCGCCCCCACGCCTGAAGAACGGAGAAGTCAAGTAAGGAAAGTGAGAGTAGTCCTGGTTCCAGCTGGACTGGCTTCTGTCTCCTTTTTCGCTTGTTTCGTATACTGCGTCTCCATACACGTCTTTATTTGCTTCGTAGTTTGCTTGTCTATCTGCTGCACTACTTGTTACTCCAGTTCCTTCGTATTGGTCAATGTATTTTGCTGGTTTTGTTTTCATTTCTGTAACATAAGCTGTTGTTCCATTTGTTAAAAAGCTTGCCATGTATTCCCAGCTTCCTCCTGCCATATCGTATATTCCATATATATTTCTTGTTGTACTTGCTTTTTGTCCTATTTCTGTATTGTACCTATAATATGTGTTTGTAAATTCTTCTCCTAGTGTTCCTTCTGGTCCTCCTCCATTTGCTACTAAATTTACATTATTATATGTTATTGTTATGCTATCTCCATTATCTTGTTTTGTTCCTTCTTTTACTTTTGAATAGTAATTTGTTACTGTGTCTCTTGTTTCTCCTGCCATTCCTGTTAATGTTGTGCTGTAGTTCTCCATTCCATAGTTATTACTTGGATTTGCGTATATATATCCTTCTGTATATGGATTATTCCATATTCCACTTTCTCCATCTGTTCCTTGTTTGTTTCCATACTTGCTTTGGGCTAAATATGCTACTGATCCCCATTGGCTATTTTTCATCATCATTGTATCTGTTTGGCTAGTTAATCCATGTATGTTTCCTGCATCATTCATTGCTTGGCATACATCATACATGGTTGTTACTTCTGTCCATCTCCAGCTTGTTACATTTGGGCGTATTGTTACATCTTGTGTTGTTCCATCTCCTAAACCTTTTTTTAAGTTCTCATTTGAACTTTCTGTTATTCCTTCATTATTATATGGACTACTTGCATTACTACTTTCAAATTTTCCTACCCACATCCCTGTTATTTCTTCTCCTATGTTACTTGCTGTAAAGGCTGGGTGTACTACATATTTGTTTCCATTGGTTAGAGCATTTGTATCTACTTGTCTTACTGCTGTTCCTCCTTCATAAGTGTCTTCTACTCCTTCTAAAAATTTTATTTGTATTTCTCCTGTTCCATTGGCTGCTGTATGGTATCCATTCGTTATTTTATATGCATATCTTGGTATCCATACAAACATTGCTAATATATCTTCTTCTGCTATTGGTGTTCCTTCTGCTGAAGTTTGGTAGTAACTTCTTGTTTTGGTTCCACTTTCTTTTACTGTTACTACATTTGCCCATTCTTTTTGAGTTTCGTGATAATTATACCAATTATCTTTACTAGCATCTGCTTTTTTCCACCCGTTATCGTAATATACGGGTATCATCCCTTCTTTTACTAATGGTGGGTTTACTGTTTCTTTTGGTGTTTCTTTTACTGTTTTTTGGCTAGTTTTATAATTGTTTTCTATTTCTTTGGCTGTTAGTGCTTGGTTATATATTCTTACTCCATATATTTTTCCTTTTAGGCTGGTTTCCCCTGTTCTTGAATCTCTTCCTATCCACACATTTAGCCAGTCGTAGTTATAATTTCCTATTTCTGCTTCTGTGCTTGTAAAAACTTGTTCTCCGTTTACATAAATAAAAATCTGATTTGTTTCGTGTTGAAATACATAACTAATTTGATATGTTTCTTGATTGTTTGTAATTATATTTCTAGTTCTTTTGTCTATTGCTCCATTATTTATATACGCTCTTAATGCATTGTTGACATCTTTTTCATAATTGATACTGTTAGCTGTAGAAAAATTACCAATAAATATATCTCTTGCTGATAATTCGTCCATTTGTGTTAGGATTTCTATCGTATTGTTATTTTTAAAAATATCTTTTAATTTGTTTCCAAGGTAAATTCCATCGTCTACTCCGTCTAGTCCTATTGCTCCATATTGCCATCCACTTCTTGAATGATATAGTATATTTTCTAGGCTTCCATCATTGCCATTTCCACTTAAGTCTTTCCAAGTAGATGTATACATGTCATGCCCATTTCCTGTATTGTTGTTTCCTTCATATTGCAATATTAATCCTTCATATTTATATCCTTCTTTTGTTACAGGGTATGTATAACCATCTTTATAATAATAATATGTTTCTTCTGGTTTGCTAGTATCTTTTATTTTTATTGTTTTTCCTGCTGTGTCAAACTGATATTGGCTTAAATTTAATATTCCATTATAACTTAATTCTAAATTGTTTCTTAATATATATTGTGCTGTTTCAGAAAATACATATGTTCTGTTTTCTTCTGGTATATTTATTTTTTCTCCTGTTCCTATTTTTTCTAATTGTTCCACAGTATATATGGATATTCTATTGAGAGCATTTTGTGTTTCGTTTTGGTTATATATTCCTTGCACTTCTTCTCCTAGTTCTAATTGTGTTTCTCTTTTTACTGAAGTTAAAATTAATATTCCCATAATGAATGTAATAAAAAATAAGCCTGAAATTAGAACAAATAAAGTTGCAACTCCTTTTTCGTTTTTCATTTGTTTTTCCTCTCTTTCTATTTTTAATGAAATTATTTATTTTTCTATACAATAAAATATCTGTATTGCCTATACAGATATTTTATTATTTTTCTTTATAAAAATCAAGGATATTTCAAACTTTTCCTTATTATAACATTTTAGCATTATTGTGCCATTCTTTTATCAATATGAATACACATATCAGATATCATTTCTGATACTTCTGTTACAATTTCTTCTTTTACTTTATCTATTTTTGCATCTATTCTTTTTACTTCTTGTTTTAACTCATCTACATCTTTTCTTAATTCCTTTTGCCCTTGTTTTAACTCGTCTACGTCTCTCCTTAATTCTTTTTGGCCCTGCTTTAACTCGTCTACATCTTTTCTTAATTCTTCTTGCCCTTGTTTTAACTCGTCTACATCTTTTCTTAATTCTTCTTGCCCTTGTTTTAATTCTTCTACACGTCTTGTTAATTCTTCTTGTCCTTGCACTAAATTTTGTAAAATCTCTTGCATGTTCATCATATTTTGTTGCATTTGTAACATTGTCTGCATCATCATATTTTGACTAGATAAAATTTGTTCTTCTAAATTAGTATTCATCACTTTTTCCTCCTTAATAAATATAATAATGCCCCCTTAATTTTCTTCATTGTATCATTATATTGTAAAAATTGTCAATCTTTTTTTGACAATTTTACAAATTATTTTTTATCCATTTTATTCTTTCTTCTCTTAATTTGTTATTAAACTCCACCCCATTGACTCCTTTATAACTATCTTTTATTAGTTTTCCGTTAACCTTTTTAATTAATTCATTCCCTATTTTTGCAAAACTAAGATTACTACTTTTTTGTCTATTAGTATAGTCGCATTGTGCAACAATTTCCATTCCTTCTAATCCTAAAACTGACTTATCTATTTTTTCTATAAATTTTACTTGTTTAGCAGGTTTCATTTGCAAAAATTTTCCTGCGCGCATATGTTCTATACTAGCTATTAAACCCGCTTTTTCCCATTTTTTAGGTACTCCAATTCTATTGGATAAATTTTTTACTAATATAATTCCATTTTTGTCATGTCCATAATGATGTGGCAAAATTTCTTTTGGTGTACTTGCTTTTCCTAAATCATGTACTAATACAGCATATCGTATTGCTAATTGATTTGTTAATTTAGCTGATTTATCTAAAGCCAACATAGTATGGCAGAAAACGTCTCCTTCTGGATGGTATTGTATTGGTTGTGGTATACTAATTAAGTCATTAATTTCTTTAAAATGCACATCTAATACATTCGCTTTCTTTAATACTTCAAAAAATATAGATGGTTTTGTAGACGTAATTGCTTTTTTAAATTCTTCATATACTCTTTCTTTTGGTAAAGTTATTAATTCTTCTTTTAAACTATTCATTAACTTTATTGTATTTTCTTCTACTAAAAATTGCAAAGTACTTGCAAACCTTGCTACTCTATATACTCTTAATGGGTCTTCTCCAAAAGCATTTGTAGTTGCTCTTATTATTTTATTTTCAATATCTTGTTTACCATGAAAAGGGTCTATTATTTTTCCTGTTAAAACATCCTGTGCAATTGCATTAATAGTGATATCTCTTCTTGTTAAATCTTCTTGAATTGTAATTTCTTTTCCTGTTTTTATTTGAAATTGTTTATGCCCTATTCCTGTTTTGTATTCCTTTCTTGCTAGTGCAATTTCATAACCTTTCAAGTCAAACACTGAAAAAAACTTTCCTCTTTTTTGGGCCTCTGGAAATAAATTGCAGAACTCTTCTTGTGTCAATCCTGTTACGCAATAGTCATAATCTTGTATTTCTTGCTTTAATATTTTGTCTCTTACTGCCCCTCCAACTAAATATATATTTCCACCATTGGCTTTTATTTTATTTGCAATTTGAATAATATCTTGCATCATTTTCTCCCTTATTTAATCCCTGTTCTTATAGTACATTTAGGATTTATACTCAAATTCCTCCATAAAAGGAAACATTTCTTTTAATGCTTTATCAGATATTAAGTTTAAACGTGCATGTGGGCTTTTTTCTTTTATTGTAATTAATTCTTGGGAATAACAATTATCTGATACCTTGTATATTAAATATCGATTCTGATTATAATTAAAATACAATCCGAAACCATTATTTAAATCTTTTCTCATCTTTTCTAAAGTATAATTTTCCATCTATTCTCCTATCATTTCAATAAATTCTTTTTCGCTAATAATTGTTACTCCTAAATTTTGTGCTTTGGTTAGTTTACTTCCCGCTTCTTCTCCAGCTAATACATAGCTTGTTTTTTTAGAAACTGTACTAGAAGTTTTGCCTCCGTATTTTTCTATTAAATCTTGTGCTTCTTCTCTTGTATATTTTTCTAAAGCTCCTGTTAATACAAATGTCTTTCCTGCAAATCTTTCATCCACACTTTCCTCTATAGCTTTCATATTAACTCCTGATTTTTGTAATTTTTTAATTAAATCCTTGGTTTGTTCTTGTTGAAAAAAGCAATAAATACTATCTGCAATAACAGGTCCAATATCCTCAATTAAACTAAGCTCTTCATAAGTGGCTTTCATCAAATTATCGATTGTCTTATATTTTTTTGCCAATAATTTAGATGTTTTATTTCCTGTATGTCTAATTCCAAAGGCATTAATTAGTTTTGCTAAATCATTATTCTTGCTTTTTTCTATTGCTTCTATTAAATTGCTAGCAAATTTTTGTCCATTCTTTTTTAAAGATGCAATATCCTCAATCTTTAAAGTATATAAATCCGCAATATTATGAATAAGTCCTTTCTCAATTAGTTGCTCTACAATAGATAGTCCTAATCCTGTAATATCCATCCCTTCTTTAGAAGCAAAATGTGCAATGCTTCTTAATTGTACTGCTTTACATTCTATGCCAATACATCTTCTAACTGCTTCTCCCTCTTCTCTAATTGCTGCCCCTCCACATACAGGACAAGTATCTGGCATAATAAATTCTTTTTCTTGACCAGTTCTTTTTTTCTTAACTACACCAACAACTTCTGGTATAACATCTCCTGCTTTTTGGATAATAACAGTATCTCCTATTTTTAAATCTTTTTCTTTTATAAAATCCTCATTATGAAGAGTTGTTTTAGAAATAGTAGATCCGGCAACTTTTACAGGCTCTAATATTGCCATTGGTGTTATTGCTCCTGTTCTTCCTACTTGACAAATAATATCTTTTAGAATTGTTTCTTTTTTTTCAGGTGGGTATTTATAAGCAATTGCCCATCGTGGCGTTTTAAAAGTACTTCCCATCTTTTCTCTTAATTCTAAATTATCTACTTTAATAACAGCTCCATCAATTCCAAAAGTTAATTGTTCCCTTTGTTCTCCAATTTTTTCGATTTCCTCTATAGCTTCTTCTATGTCATTACAAAGTACTTTAATAGGATTTATCTGGAAACCTATTTTTTCCAAATAAATAAGGCTTTCATTATGAGAAATAAATGGTATAGAAGTGCATTTTTGTAC
>ENA-ORPD01001866-ORPD01001866.1-human-gut-metagenome-genome-assembly--contig:-NODE-1866-length-13991-cov-2.412026_pt1 | contig 13991 bp, 10 predicted proteins | sample MGYA00242143_ERZ509076 | MGnify/ENA primary metagenome ERZ509076 (study PRJEB26280, sample SAMEA2338706) | human gut metagenome | biome: human gut; feature: human-associated habitat; material: faeces... | reverse complement strand
TCGTTCTGTCGGAGATGTTCCGGTTGCCCGAGTTCATCTCTTATGCGAAACTGCGTGGTTCATACAGTTCGGTGGCTTCGTCTTTCGAACGTTATTTATCGAATCCGGGCTTTGAGTTCAATGAACAGTCCCATCAGTGGGGCTCTTCAACAACTTTGCCTGCCACTAATCTGAAGCCGGAAGACACACGTTCGTGGGAGGTGGGTTTAAATGCCAGATTATGGAACCACTTCAGTATAGATGCCACTTACTATCATTCGAATACGTATAACCAAACCTTTAACATCACCCTGGCGTCGTCGAGCGGTTATTCTTCGGCTATTGTACAGACAGGTAATATCCAGAATTATGGTTTGGAACTGGCATTGGGATATAATAATACATGGAGGGATTTCAGCTGGAACAGCAGCCTGACTTATACCATGAATCGTAATAAGGTGAAACGTCTGGCCAGTGGCGCGACGAATCCGATAACCGGTGAAATCATCGATATGCCGGAGTTGCGTATGGCTGTGTTGGGAGCCGACGGTTATGGTCCCAGAGTCATCCTGAGAGAAGGTGGAACGATGGGGGATCTGTATGTAGATAAAGGGCTTCGTACGGATGGTAACGGAAATATCTGGGTAGATCCCCAGACAGGTAAAGTCGGAGTGCAGGACTATGCCGAACCTAAAAAAATAGGTACGATGAATCCTGATTTCAATATGGGATTCAGCAATACCTTCTCTTATAAAGGCGTCAGCCTGGGCGTGGTTCTGACCGCGCGTGTCGGTGGATTATGCGTGTCGAACACTCAGGGTATACTCGATTATTACGGTGTGTCCAAAGCTACAGCCGATGCACGTGATGCCGGCGGAGTGTGGATCAATAACGGATTCGTAGATGCCAAGTCTTATTTTCAAACCATCGGAGGCTCTACCGGAGGATTGGGACAATACTACACTTATAGTGCGACGAACGTACGCCTTTCCGAGTTGAACCTGAGTTATACATTACCTCGTAAGTGGTTTAACAATAAAGTGGGCATAACGGCAGGTATCGTAGGAAAGAATCTTTGGATGATTTATTGTAAAGCCCCATTTGACCCGGAATTGTCTGCCTCTACCTCCAGTAACTATTATATGAATGTAGACTACTTTATGCAACCTAGCTTGCGTAACTTCGGTTTTAATGTGAAAGTTCAATTCTAAAAGAAAAAGCTAATGTTATGAGAAAATATTTAAGAAATATCACAGTCGGTGCCGCTCTGTTGTTACTGGCAGGAAGTTGTACCGATAAATTTGAGGAGTATAATACGAATCAATATCAAATTCATGATGCAGACCCTGCGACTTTGATGAAGTCTATGATTGAAACAATTGTGAATATTCAGCAGAATGACTCTCAAATGCAAGATCAGATGGTGGGACAGTTAGGTGGCTATCTATGCTGTTCTAACACATGGAGTGGTACAAACTTCAGCACATTCAATCAGAGTGATGCCTGGAATGCTACCCCCTGGAACACTCCGTTTGAAAAAATATATGGAAACTTTTTCCAAATACAGGAAGCAACTAATTCTACGGGACATTATTATGCTTTTGCGTGTATGATACGTGCAATAACGATGCTTCGCGTTGCGGATTGTTATGGACCGATGCCTTACAGCCAAGTAAAGAAGGGTAATTTCTATGTATCTTATGATACCCAGGAACAGGTCTATACCAGTATATTAAGTGATTTAGCCAATGCAGCTGATGTTTTGTACAACTATTATGTAGAAACAAATGGCAATGCCCCATTGGGGGCCAATGATCCGGTTTTTGATGGAAATTATTCAGGTTGGGCTAAGCTAGCCAATTCAATGCGCTTACGTGTTGCAATGCGAATCAGCGGAACATGGCCTGGCATTGCTCAAGAGGCAGCTAAAGCAGCAGTAACACATAAAGCAGGATTGATTGAAAGTAATTCGGATAATGCTATGCTTTCTTGTGGCACACAGAGTAATCCATATCAACTGGCAGCTGTAAGTTGGGGTGATCTGCGTGTGAATGCAAATATTGTAGATTATATGAATGCATATGGCGATCCACGTATGCCGAAGTTCTTTAATAAGTCTACCCTTGCCGGGAAAACAGATAAATATGTAGGTATGCGTACAGGAGATGCTGATTTTAAAAAGGCAGATGCAGCAGGATTCTCTATTCCTGCATATACGGCAACTTCTAAATTAATGGTTTTCTGTGCTGCAGAGACAGCGTTTTTACGTGCAGAAGGAAAATTGCGTGGTTGGAATGTCGGTTCTAAAACAGCAAAAGCCTATTACGAAGATGGTATTAATTTGTCAATGGAACAATATCAGGTTTCAGCCACTGAATACTTGAAGATTGACGAAGCTCCTGTCGTATCACATGAAAGTGATGCTGTGCAAAATGCTACTGCTACAATTACCAATACAGTGAGTGTGATGTGGGATGACAGTGAGGCTGATAACGTAAATGGAAAAAATTTCCAACGTGTCATTACTCAAAAATGGATCGCCAATTATCCATTAGGATTGGAAGCATGGGCTGAATATCGCCGTACAGGTTATCCGGAACTTTATCCTTGTATCGACAATCTATCAGATTGTGGAGTGAGTAGCCAACGCGGTATGCGTCGTCTAAGCTTCCCTTATACAGAGGCACAAAACAATAAAGCCAATTATGATCTGGGAGTAGCAGAACTAGGCGGTGCTGATAACGAAGCTACTGACTTAAAGTGGGCTAAAAAGAACTAATTTATATAATGCATAAAAAGGACTTTTATGAAGAAAATTTATTTATTATACATTGTACTCATATCACTGGCAACGACCTCATTGATCGGTTGCAGTGACTGGACGGAGTCGGAAGCAAAAACTTTTCCCGAATCGATCGTATCGGATGAATATTATGCGGCCTTGCGTGCCTATAAGCAGACAGATCACCAAGTTGCCTTTGGCTGGTTTGGTGGCTGGAGTGGTGAAGGTGCCTATATGAAAAGCTCTTTAGCCGGTATTCCTGATAGTGTAGATATTGTTTCTATTTGGGGAAATTGGTCGAACATTACAGAAGCTCAAAAAAAAGATCTGCAATTTTGCCAACAAGTTAAAGGAACTCGTTTTACCATGTGTTTTATTATCAGAAGTGTAGGCGATCAAATTACTCCGCAGAATATTCGTGAAAATTGGGAAAATATGGGATTTTCATCCGAAAAAGAAGCTGTGAATGATTTTTGGGGATGGCCTTCCGATGAATCAAATAAGGAAGCAATAGAAGCATCCATTCGCAAATATGCAAGCGCCATTGCCGATACAGTAAACAAATATGGTTACGACGGCTTTGATATCGATTATGAACCTAATTTTGGCAACCCCGGTAATATCGTAGACGAAGACGATAGAATGTTTGCATTTGTTGATGAACTAGGCAAATATTTCGGTCCGAAATCAGGAACTGGTAAATTATTAGTTATCGATGGCGAACCACAGAGCATAACAGGTAGACCTGAAGTCGGGTTATATTTTGACTATTTTATCATTCAGGCTTACAATAATAGTAGTCCTGGCAGTGATTCTAAACTCGATAAACGTCTTATCACAGGCGGCGTAGCAGGTGCAGGACTTGTTCAGACGTATAGCAGTGTCATGTCTGAAGAACAAATCACGAAGATGACCATCATGACCGAGAATTTCGAGGCTACCGATGCTGCTATGGACGGTGGATATGATTACACTGATCGTTATGGAAATAGCATGAAATCTTTAGAAGGCATGGCACGTTGGCAGCCTAGAAATGGTTTCCGTAAAGGCGGGGTAGGAACTTATCACATGGAAGCTGAATTTGGTACCTCACCGGAATATAAGAATATACGCCGTGCTATTCAAATTATGAACCCGTCATCACATTCATTACTTAAAAATTAATGTAAACTATGAAACGTATGAATTATATAAAAATTTTATGCTTCTCCGCAGTCATAACAGGCTTAGGAAGTATAGTAAGTTGTGGAGATGCAAAATACGATACTTTAGATACACATGCTTATATTGAAGAAGCTCTTTCCAGTACAAGTCAGAAAGTAACAGTACAAGCTTCTGGAGAAAGCTTTACTACCTTAAATGTGCATCTAAGTAATCTTTCTTCTACTGATAATCACTATAAGCTGGTCACAGATCAATCAGTATTGGATGCTTATAACCATATAAATGGAACCGGATATATAATGTTGCCCGAAGGATATTATACATTACCGGAAACCATTACAGTGAAAGCCGGACAATATGCTACTGATGCCCTTTCTATTGCTTTGAAAGCTTTTAGCCAGGAAATGATGAAGTCAGGAGAATCATATGCACTGCCTGTAAAACTTGTATTGCAGGATGGAAGTATTTCACCGATGGAAAATACCGGAACCTTTGTTATTTTGGCAGAAAGTATTATCGAATTTTCAGCTCCAATGTTTGTTGGCGCTCCTAGTTTAAAAGCTAATAAATTCACAGAATCTCCCGAAACGTATTCACAATATACGATAGAGGTTCGTTTTCAGGTAGCCAACACAGCTGACCGTGACCGTGCAGTATTTAAGAACGGAGGAGATGATGCAAACTTCATCCTTTTACGTTTTGAGGATCCTCAAAGTGACAATGAAAATTATAAGGCACATTCATTAGTACAGATTGTAGGACGTAACCGGCTTTATTTGAATCCAAGTAATTCTTTCAAGCCAAACGAATGGCAACATTTAGCATTGGTCTGTGATGGTTCCAACTATCGACTTTACATAAACGGAGTTGATTCGGGTGTGTTGAGTATACCAACAGGAGCAACAACTTTCTCTGATGTAAATTGGTTCTGCTTAGGTGATGATTCTTATAGTAGATGGGGAAACTGTAAAATTTTGATGAGTGAAGCACGTATCTGGTCTGTAGTTCGTTCCGCTTCTCAAATTCAGAATAACATGACGCAAGTTAGCCCTAAATCTGTAGGTTTGGAAGCTTATTGGCGATTCAATGAAGGACAAGGTAATGTGTTCGAAGATGCAACCGGTAAAGGTCATACTTTGACTACTTCTGCTACTCCTACCTGGATTGACGGTATTTTATCTACAGACAAATCTACCGAATGGAAATAGTAATAATTTAATCGTATGTACATATGAAAAATATATTTCAATCACTATCAATAGCAGCCCTACTCGGCTTGTTTGTTCCTTTCATTTCGTCCTGTAGTGATGATGAAGAAGCTTTTAACGAGTGGAATGCTACGTATGTGTCTCTACAGAGAAATGACTACTTGTCAGGTAACGTCAAAAAGTTTAATCTGACTCATGATGCGAATGGAATCGGAGGAGATGAAATTAAGATGGCTTTTACTGTAAAAACACAGAAAGCAGTCTCTACAGATATGGTTATCGCATTAAGTGCAAAAAGTGAAACAGAAGGGCTTGATGCAAGCCAGATCGTTTTAAGTTCCTCACAGGTTACTCTCAAAGAAGGACAGATGACTTCTGAAGAAATCACTGCAACGGTCGATCCAACGATATTCGCCAGTATCATGGAAAAAACAAGTTTCTCTTTCAGTGTATCAATCAGTAATGTAACTACCAATGATAAGAACACTGTCATTAGCAGTAATTTAAGTATCTTACCTGTCATCATTAATAAAGCTGCCTACTGTAATCTAAAAAGTGGTACTCCTAGCAATAGCCAACTTATCAGTAATCGTGCAGGTTGGATTGTTAATGTGGAAGAAGGAGTAGACGGCGCACCTAATAATTTAATTGATGGCAAGACTGGAACTGACGTTGCTCTAAATAATAAAGGCTTCTGGTTCACCGTTGATTTAGGAGAAACTAAGGTTTTAACAGGCATCAAAACGAATCATTGGGGAAATGCATATGCTCCTAGAGAAGTGGAAATATTACAGTCTGAAAATGGTACGACATGGAAATCATTGAGTTCATTAGCAATACCCGGTAATAGTACACAAAACATCACGTTCATCTCTCCTATTACTACGCGATATCTAAAATATCAGATTATCACTATCTCTACAAACGGTCGTACGGATGTTACAGAATTTAATGTTTACGAACCCAAAAGTGAATAAACATAATGAATAGGTAACATAGAAATGATAAAATAGAGGGTAATCCAATGGATTACCCTCTATTTTAGAAACATACTTCACAAACATACTTCCAGACTATCAATCTATCTCCCAAAAGAATACTCCAGATCTCTACTTGTTAGTTCATCTTTGTACATCTTTCTTATGACTTATGGTTTTGAATTAAATTTCTCCTACTGAATCTTTACGCTATTATCCGGTTTCAGCCGTTTCAGTTTTGTTCGTAAACGCCTTGATAAAGAGCGACATTGACATGTCGGGTTAAAGTCGTCGACATGCCGGGTTAGTAAATCAGAGTCTCTATTCGCATAAAACGAAGGCTATGTTTCACTCAAACAGCGGCTCTATTGAAGGTAAATAGAGACTCTAAAAAAGAGACTATTTACATCTCCTTTTTGTTTTCAGGTTCGCGTTCAGCCAAAAGCACCGATGAAAAGGAACTTTTTAAGTAGACTGAAAGCTGAATGCGGTTTTTAACTAATTCTATTTAGATGGGCTCATCACGGTGAAGTTTGTTCAAAACTGCACCAAAACAAAATTTTCGATCAAACACTTGTTTCTCTAATGATCTAAGAAAGCCATAAAGGAAAGGGGGATTCTTAATGAGTTAAGAATCCCCCTGTAAAAAGACTTATGTTTATATCTTATTTCTTCATCACCCGAATAATCCGTCCGTCTTTCTTATAAGAAAAATGATTTGTATGCATCAAAACATTCAATATTTCATCAGCAGTGCTATCAGTAGAGAATTCACCGGTAAACCGTTCTGATTTCAAAGCATCATCCTTATAGATAAATTTAATATCATACAACTTCTCCATAATATTGGTTATTTCCAATAAAGAATGTTGTTTGAATTCCAACTTACCTTTCATCCACAGAAGCACATCCGTAGGCTGGTTATATTCAATCAACTCTGCCTGATAAGTATCCGTATTCACATTCAATGTCTGTCCCGGTTTCAGTAAATAGCCATTCTCTTCCGTTCGTGGAGAATCCACCCGCACCAAACCTTGAAGCAAGGTAGTCACTACCCTATTCTCTTCTTCACGCGCACGCACATTAAATTTCGTACCAAGCACACAAGTCTTGATTTGTTTACTGTTTACGATAAATGGAGCATGTTTATCATGGGAAACCTCGAAATAAGCTTCACCCGACAAATCGATTTGGCGATCCGAACTCCAGAAAGAATTATGATAAACTAATTTAGAAGATGCATTCAGCCATACCCTACTACCATCCGGCAGTACAGTCTGTGCTCTCTGTCCGGCAGCAGTTATCACCTCATAATCTGAAAGTTTATTGGAAAGTAATCCCCAGGCAATTCCACCGGCAAAAACAAGTCCGGTAAGAAAAGCAGCAGCCACAGTAGCATAACGCCCCCAACGGATTGAGATATTTTTCTGTTTAGTATTTCTCTCCTTTTCTCTGATAGCCGACTTAAATTTATCTAATGACGCCTCTGTATCTACAGCATTCATCACCGCTATACGTTCACCTACAAAAAGAGTATAATAAAGTTGCTCTAAAGTTTTCCGATTCCCCGGTTCTTCCTCGCACCAAGTTTCCACCCGGGCAGCTTCTTCATCATTACATTCACCCTGCAGATAATTCAACAAGATAGTTTCATCCATGCTCATTTGACCTTTTACAATAAAAAAACTATAAAACCTTTGTAGTAATACAGTTGTGAGTACAAATATACTAAACGAAAAAAGAAAAAAATATTTTTTCTCGCATTTTTATTTCATTTATCTACTTCTTTCATTATTTTTGTCTTACATAAATTAAAAGAGAATGTCACAATCTCCGATATATTTGGATATTAATAATAATAAGTCCGTTATTACTGCCCTAAAAGCAGGAGAAGAAAAAGTTTTTGACGTCGTCTACAGACATTATTTCCGTAGGCTATGTGCTTTTTGTTCTCAATACGTAAGTGAGCAGGAAGAAATAGAGGAGATTGTGCAGGAAACAATGATGTGGCTGTGGGAAAACCGTTGTACTCTGATGGAAGATCTGACACTCAAAACTCTTCTTTTTACGATTGTCAAGAACAAAGCCCTCAACCGTCTTTCCCATTTTGAGATTAAACGAAAAGTACATCAGGAAATCGTTGATAAATATGATAGTGAGCTCAATAACCCGGACTTCTATTTGAGTGATGAGCTTTTCCGTCTATATGAAGAAGCATTAAAAAGACTTCCGAAAGAATATCTCGAAGCCTACGAGATGAACCGTAATCAACATCTGACGCATAAAGAAATTGCCGAGAAACTGAATGTATCTCCACAAACGATTAATTACAGAATTGGACAAGCTTTAAAGCTATTACGAGTAGCTTTAAAAGACTATCTACCTTTATTCATACTTATTTTCGGACCTAATTTTTTCGAACAATCATGAAATCAAACTTCGTATTTAGTAGTTCAAGCCTGTTTATCGGACTTTTTCTTTTCTTCTTCACAGAAAATGTATATTCACAAGAATCTGCTGACAACTGGACTCTTAAACAAGCCCGCCAATGGACACAGAAACAAGAATGGGCGAACGGGCTGAAGGCAATGCCTCATAAGACAACCGATTATCAGGAGTTTGCCTCACAATATCACAAGAACAAGAAAGTGTGGGACAAGACTTTCCAATGGCTAGCTACCCACGACCTCGTAAATATGCCTGCCGGACGATACGAAGTAGATGGTGAACATTGCTACATCAATGTGCAGGATGCAACAACACAAGATGTCAGTAAACGTAAAATTGAAGCACACCGCCACGGCATCGATTTGCAATATGTAGTAAAAGGTACCGAACGTTTCGGAATTACTTCAGCCGAATATGCGGAGCCTATCACCGAATATAAACCGGATGTTACTTTCTACAAAGCCAAAAAAATAAAATATGTAGATTCCACTCCGGACACATTCTTCATGTTCTTCCCTAAAAACTTCCATCAGGCATTAGTAAAAGCCGGGAAAGAACCGGAAGAGATACGAGTAATCGTTGCTAAAATCGAATATATCCCTTAAACAAAAACATGAGTGAACTTTTAGTCTATAAAGCCTCTGCAGGTTCGGGTAAAACATTTACCCTGGCCGTGGAATACATCAAACTATTAATTTTCAATCCCCGTGCCTACCGGCAAATTCTCGCTGTAACCTTTACCAATAAGGCAACAGCAGAAATGAAGGAACGTATTCTTAGTCAGCTTTTCGGCATACAGATAGGTGATAAAGATTCGGAAGCCTATCTCAACCGTATCAAAGAAGAGACTGGAAAAACCGAACAGGAGATACGGGAAGCGGCAGGTGTCGCCCTTAACTATATGCTGCATGATTACAGCCGGTTCAGGGTAGAGACTATTGACTCATTTTTCCAATCTGTCATGCGTAATCTCGCACGGGAACTGGAACTTAGCCCGAATCTGAATATCGAGTTAAACAATACCGAAGTTCTTAGTGACGCCGTAGATAGTATGATCGAGAAGTTAGGTCCCACTTCCCCTGTCCTCGCATGGTTATTAGACTATATCAACGAACGAATTGCCGATGATAAACGTTGGAATGTATCAGACGAAGTTAAAAGTTTCGGACGCAATATTTTCGATGAAGGCTATATTGAAAAAGGAGAAGGACTTCGGCAACGACTGCGTAATCCGAACACCATCAAAGAATACCGCAAACAACTGAAAGCTCTGGAAACGGAAATACTGGAGCAAATGAAAGGATTCTACGACCAATTCGAAGGAGAACTAGATGGTCACGCATTAACTGCTGATGATCTGAAAAACGGTTCACGGGGAATCGGAAGTTATTTCCGTAAACTGAATAATGGCGTTTTAAGCAATGATATCCGTAATGCCACAGTAGAGAAATGTCTGGAAGATGCCAAAAATTGGGCAACCAAGACTTCTCCCCGTTATGCGGATATCATCAACCTGGCTAATTCCAGCCTTATACAAATTCTGGAAGATGCTGAAAAGTTGCGTTCCAAGAATAATTTGTTACTGAATAGTTGCCGGTTATCCTTGCAACATCTCAATAAAGTGCAACTTCTCGCCAATATCGACGAAGAAGTACGTCAGTTGAACCACGACAACAACCGTTTTCTGTTGTCAGACACGAACGCCCTGCTTCACCAACTGGTGAAAGACGGTGACTCCTCTTTTGTATTCGAAAAGATAGGGACAAATATCCATAATGTCATGATAGACGAGTTTCAGGATACCAGCCGAATGCAATGGGGCAACTTCAAACTGCTTTTGCTCGAAGGGCTGTCTCAAGGAGCAGACAGTTTGATTGTAGGAGACGTCAAACAGTCCATTTATCGTTGGCGGAATGGTGATTGGGGAATTCTCAACAGCCTGAATGACCACATCGAGCATTTCCCGATCCGCGTCAAGACGTTAGCCACCAATCGGAGAAGTGAAACGAATGTCATCCGGTTTAACAATCGAATCTTCACAGCTGCTGCCAACTATCTGAACGGAGTGTATAAACAGCAATTAGGCAAAGATTGTGAGGATTTGCAGAAAGCCTATGCCGACGTTGTGCAGGAATCTCCCCGAAGTACAGAAAAAGGATACGTTAAAGTCTCTTTTCTCGAACCCGACGAAGAACATGACTATACCGAGCAGACACTTATTAGCCTGGGAGCAGAAGTGGAAAACCTCCTCGCCTCCGGAGTACAGCTTAATGACATCGCCATCTTAGTACGAAAAAATAAAAGTATTCCCCGTATTGCCGATTACTTTGATAAGGAGCTACACTACAAAGTGGTATCAGACGAAGCCTTTCGCCTTGACGCCTCTCTTGCCATTTGTATGATGCTGGACGCCTTGCGATTTCTTTCCGACGAAAACAATAAAATAGCACGTGCCCAGCTGGCCATAGCCTATCAAAACGAAGTTTTACAAAAAGGATTGGATTGGAATACCCTCCTACTCCTCCCTGCCGAGAATTATCTTCCCGCCGCTTTTCTTGAAAAGATAAAAGAATTAAGGCTAATGCCTCTCTATGAGCTATTGGAAGAGCTTTTCAGTATATTCGAGATGAATCTTATCAAAGACCAGGATGCCTACTTATTCGCATTCTTCGATGCTGTCACTGACTATCTACAAAGTAACTCTTCCGAACTCGACGGATTCATCCGGTATTGGAATGAAACGTTATGCAGTAAAACAATTCCAAGCGGAGAAGTAGAAGGAATCCGGATTTTCTCCATACACAAATCCAAAGGATTGGAATTCCATACCGTGCTCCTCCCTTTCTGCGACTGGAAACTGGAGAATGAGACCAATAACCAACTTGTATGGTGTACCCCGCAAGCAGCACCATTCGACGCGTTGGATATTCTCCCTATCAACTACTCCACCCAAATGGCAGAATCTATTTATGGAAACGACTACCTGCAAGAGCGTCTCCAACTTTGGGTAGATAACCTCAATCTGTTATACGTTGCTTTTACCCGTGCAGGAAAAAACCTTATTATCTGGAGCAGAAAAAATCAAAAAGGTACCATGTCCGAACTGTTGGCAAACACTCTCCCAATCGTAGCTAAGGAAGAAGGTATTGATTGGGAAGAAGACTGTTACGAACAAGGACAACTATGTCCGTCAGAAAAAGAAAGAACAAAGACATCGACCAACAAGCTAACCCAGAAACCGGAAAAGCTCCCTATCCGGATGGAATCCATGCGCCATGATATTGAGTTTCGTCAGTCCAACCGTTCAGCGGACTTCATCCAGGGAATTGAGGAAGAAGACTCGGACGACCGCTTTATCAACCGCGGGCGTATGTTACACACCCTGTTTTCTGTTATCGAAACAGCAGAAGATATAGATCCGGCCATCGAACGACTTATTTTTGAAGGAGTGATCAGAAATGATGAGAAAGAAAAAGTAGCCCGCGAAGTTGCAACGAAAGCTTTTTCTTCTCCTGAAATTCAAGATTGGTATTCCGGGAAGTGGACATTATTTAATGAGTGTGCCATTATCTATAAAGAAAAAGGAGTGCTGCAAACCCGTCGCCCGGACCGCGTAATGATGAAAGACAACCAGGTTGTTGTAGTTGATTTCAAATTTGGTAAGGAAAACCCTAAATATAATAAACAGGTAAAAGGCTACATGCAGCTACTTACCAAGATGGGATATAAGAATATCACCGGTTACTTGTGGTATGTGGATGAAGAAAAAATAGAAAAAGTATGAAAGCAGTTCCCCTCATCGGCATCGCCCGCCATCGACTAACAATTGACGGTGAAGGAGTTACAACATTAGTTGCTTTTCACGGTTGTCCGTTGCGTTGCAAATACTGTCTCAACCCGACATCTTTGCAGCCTGATGGTGTTTGGGAGAGCTATAATTGTAACCAGCTCTACGAGGAAGTACGCAAAGATGAACTTTACTTTTTGGCGAGTTGCGGCGGAGTCACATTTGGAGGTGGAGAACCTTTATTACAAAGCAAATTTATCAGGCAATTCCGCCAACTCTGTGGCCCGGAATGGAGAATCACTGTCGAAACCTCTCTCAATGTTCCGCAACAGAATGTAGAAGAACTGATTTCTATTATAGATAATTACATAGTCGACATCAAAGATATGAATAATGACATCTATCAGCGATATACCGGAAAGAATAATGAAAACGTCTTAGGTAATTTACGATATTTAATCGGGCAAGACAAAGCCAAGCAAATCGTTATTCGGACACCACTTATCCCTTCCTATAATACGGAGAAGGATATTGACCAAAGCATAGAACTTCTGAAAGAAATGGGAATTACCCAGTTCGACCGGTTCACTTATAAAACCCCTAATGATTAATGACATGGTACGAGGAAAACAAACTTGCAAAATTTTAAAAGAGATTCGTCGGCAGATAGCCGAAGCGAATGATATTGAATTCATTACCTCTGAATGTCAGTATCAGGGAGATTGTTTGGGTACTTGCCCCAAATGCGAAGCTGAAGTTCGATATTTGGAGCAACAGCTTGAACGAAAACGCCGTGTAGGTAAGGCCATCACTCTGTTTGGACTATCAACTGGTATACTTACAATAATACCTCCTACTTCATTGGACGCAGAAACACTGCAATGCCCTAAAATGAATTGGACCATTACTGCTGACAGCCTGATACAAGAAAAAGACATGACAGGGGAAGCCCCCTTTTGGTCCGGAAAAGCTACCGGAATTTCCCGGAGGAACAGAAAAATTTATAGAATTTCTGAAAGAAAATCTTCGTTATTCAGAAATAGATAGTATTGCTAATAATACATACACTGATGTAAAATTCACTATAGATTATGACGGACAAGTTATCAACCCTAAGATTACCCGCAAGATACACCCCAAAGTTGAAGCTGAAATATTAAGGGTCATGTCTCTCATTCCTCGTTGGACACCCGGCATATTGGCAAATGAGACAGTACAAGTGACATACAATCTGATGCTTTCATTCAGTGCGATGTATGGCCCGGAATTGAGAATCACTTATACTCGTATAAACTATCCTGACGTTTATGAGGAAGTAGCTGTTATGCCCGAATTTCCTGGAGGACAGAAAGCTCTCATGGTATTTCTTGCAAAAAAGATTCAACACCCTAATGCAGGATTAGGAGGTAATGGTGTACAGGGGCGTACTATTATTCAGTTCATCGTTGATAAGGAAGGAAATATAGTCAAACCAAAAGTTGTACGCGGCGTAGATCCTTATCTAGACAAAGAAGCTTTACGTGTCATTAATCAAATGCCTAAATGGAAACCGGGAGAATTGGAAGATGGTACTAAAGTTGCCGTTTATTTCACCGTTCCTGTTATGTTCCGATTACAATAAATACAAGAATCAGAAAAATAGTTTA